>Ga0256868_10002173_pt1 | contig 10263 bp, 8 predicted proteins | sample RVTome_13_FD_187341 | JGI IMG/M metagenome (GOLD analysis project Ga0256868, IMG submission 187341) | Soil microbial communities from uranium-contaminated site in the Upper Colorado River Basin, Wyoming, United States - RVT92D227 HiSeq ... | reverse complement strand
GGAGAGCTCGGAGCGCTTTCGGTTGACGAGCTCCCCTGTGCCCGTGAAAACCTGCGCCACCGAGCCACGGACGCCGAACACCACCCCGGCCACCAGCGCGCCGGCGCACAGCGCCAGCGTCCCTATCGGCCCGAGCGACTCGTTCAGCCCGGCAACGACCAGCCGGCCCACCTCCCCGCCCAACTCCAGCTCACCTCCCCGGTAGGATGCGCGCCCGCCGAGCGCGGTCAGGAGGCCGGCTCCCCCAACCACGGCGACGGACCACGAGCCTCCCTGGATGCCCGGCGACCCCAGCTCTCTCCCGCGTAACCAGTGCCATCCCACCGCGATCATCGCCACCGGCACGGCCAGCGCGGGGACGCCCAGGAGGCCGACCAGGATGCCCGCCGCCGCCGCCCCGCCGTGGGAAAGGAGGTTGTGGACCACGTCGCTGCCGGCTGAGAAGAGCGAGGGGTCGAGGGGGTGGTAGGTCAGCACCGCGAGCAGCACTAGGGCCCCGATCAGGCCCAGGAGGTAGCCCGCGATCTCGCGCGTGATCTCTTCCCGCGTGCGCGCCATTACCAGACCCCCCAGAGCCTCAAGGCCACGATGAGCGCGGCCAGGGGCAACAAGTAGTAGGCAAACAGGTGCAGGCGTCCCTGCTGGACCAGACGCCGGGTCAACACCAGTGCGGCGAACCCCACGACCGCCGCGGTGAGCGTGCCGGCAACAACCGGCCCCATGAACTCCCGGGCGCCCGCCAGCTCGGAGCGGTGCGTCCACCCCTCCACCACGGCCGCGCCGAGGATGGCGGGGATCGAGAGCAGGAACGAGAAGTCGGCCGCCCAGCGCCGCGAGAGTCCGGCGCCCAGCCCCGCCACGATCGTCGTCCCCGAGCGCGACATCCCTGGAAGCAGGACGACGACCCCCTGGGCGAGGCCGACGAACGCCGATGCGCCCCAGGTCATGCTGGGCCCATCGATCCCGCCGCTGGCCGGCCGCACCGCGACGAGCAGCACTGCTGTCACGACAAACCCGGCGGCGATCAGCAACGGGTACTGGATTGACTCTTCCGCCCACCGGCGCAGCGGCAGCGCCAGCGCCGACGTCGCGGCCATCGCGAGCACCAGGTGCGCCCCGAGGCGGACAATGTACCTCTCACGGACGGCCTCCACGATCTTCTTCCACTCGAGAGCAACGATCGCCACGACCGTTCCGAGGTGGAGGGAGACGTCGAACACGAGGCCGGGCTGGGAGAACCCCGGCATCAGGGCCTGCGCCAGCGCCAGGTGTCCGCGCGAAGACACCGGCAGGAACTCGGTGAGGCCCTGGATCGCGCCGAGCAGAACGGCCTGAGCGACCGTCATGCTAGAGCTCCACGACCAGCGCCACGACCACGGGGCGACGGCGCGTGCGCCGGCGTAGCTCGCTTCGCAGCCACCGGCTCATTGTACTGCGCAGCCACTCGGGATCGCGTCGTGCCAGCGCTCCCGCACGGGCAAGCTCGCCGGCAAGGCCGGCCAGCAGGTGGTCGCGGACGGCCGGGGAGAGCGGCATCCCCGAGACGTGCAGCTGCGGCTCCCCCACAGGGCCCTGGCCGGTACACGAGCACGGAAGCACCGCGACCACCAGCCCCTCGCGGGCTAGCGATCGGCGGTGGTGCAGCACGGCGGGGTCGAGCACGTCTTCTCCGACGTCGTCGAGCAGGATCCGGCCCACCTGCCTGACCTCACCGGTGGTGATGACCTGCCTGCCGTGCCACGCCAGCTCCTCGCCGTTCTCCGCCACAATCGTCATGATGCCGCGGCGGCGAGCGATGTCGGCCACGGCCTCCAGGTTGCGGCGTCTGCCGTGAACCGGCACCACGACCTTGGGCCTCGTGAGGTCGAGCAGGCGCTCCAGCTCGCTCCGGTGCGGGTGCCCGGAGGCGTGGATGGGAGCCTCCGCGGACGTGACCACCCGCGCCCCACGCCGCACGCAGTGGTCGAAGAGCTGGGCGAGCCGGCGCTCGTTGCCGGGGATGATGCGCGCCGCGTGGAGCACCGTGTCGCCCGCGCGCAGTCGCAGGCCCGTGAGCAGGTCTACCGCGAGGCGGGAGAACGCGGAGCCCGGCTCACCCTGCGAGCCGGTAGCGACCACCACGACCCGGTCGCGGGGCAGCTTGGGCAGCTCGCGGGCCGGGCGCAGCAACCCTGGGGGCAACCTCAGCCCTCCAAGCTGCCCCTGCACCTCGAGCGACTCCACCAGGCCACGCCCTACCGGCACGACGACCCTCCCCGCCTGGGCGGCGGCCATCGCCACCTGCCGGAAGCGCCCCAGATGCGAGGCGAACGAGACCGCGATGACCGCCCCCCGAGCGCCCCGCACCTGCTCCTCGAGGGCGGCCGCAACCTGGTCCTCGGCCGGCGGCTCGGCCTCGACGAGGGCGTTGGTACTGTCGAGCAGGAGCACATCCACCCCCGCGTCCCCCCATCCCGCGAGCGTCTCCGCCGAGGTCGTCTCGCCCAGCGCCGAGGCGGCAAGCCGGAGGTCGGTCGCCAGCACCAGGGTGCCGGGCTCCCCCTCTAACCGCAGCACGACCGCACCCGGGATCGAGTGCGAGACCGGCAGCGCCTCGACCCCGAACTGTCCGGCCCGTTGATCCGTACCTCCCTTGAGCTCGCGGGTGGCGAGGGGCTCGCCGTTGGAGAGCGCTCGGCGGGCCCATGCGAGGGTTGTGCGGCTGGCAAGGACTTCGACCGCGGGGAACGCCTCGCGCAGGAATGTGAGGCCCTTGATGTGGTCGTCGTGGGCGTGGGTGACGATCACGGTCTGGGGTCCGTGCCCGCCAAGAGCGGCAAAGTCGGGCACCTCGTAGCCGACGCCGAATGCTGCGAGGTCCGAGAACGCCGCGCCGGCGTCGATCAGCAGGTTGCCGCCGGACTCCGGTTCGATGAGCAGTGAGTTTGCCCCGAACTCGCCGAGCCCACCCAGGGCCAGCAGACGTGTGGCCATCACGCACTCCTCGACGCCGGCAACGCCCCGGCGAGGGCGAGCCAGAGTTCGAGGGAGGGATCCTGGGGGCGCATGTCGTCGCGGGCTCCCACCGCCACCAGCGCTGCGGCGATGTCGTCGGACGATCCGATGGACGCAAGCGCGTTGGCGAGCTTCTTCCGACGATGGGTGAACGCGACCGAGGCGAGTCCGAGGGCCCTCTCTACCGTGCCGGGTGGGGCGGGCGACGGGTGCAACGCCAGACGCACAACGGCGGAGGTCACCCGCGGCGGCGGCGAGAAGCAGCGCGGCGGGACGGTGAACAGGAGCTCGGCCCGCGCGTATGCTTCCGCCTCAAGGGTGAGCAACCCGCGCCCCGTCCCTCCGTCGGGAGCCACCAGTCGCCGCCCGACCTCAACCTGCACCATCACGACAAGCACCGTGAAGAGGTCGTGGCGGGGCAGCAAACGCCTGAGGATCGGCGTTCCGACGCTGAAGGGAAGGTTGGCCGCGACCTGCCATGGGCCCCCTTCCGCCAGCCCGTCGAGGTCGAGGGCTAGGCCGTCCCCGTGGCGGACGTCGAGGTGTGCCGGGCTTCCAAGGCGTCCCGGAAGGGCGGCCGCCAGCCGTTCGTCCAACTCCACTGCCCGCACCATCGAAAAGCGCTCCAACAAGGGGCGGGTGAGATCGCCTCTCCCCGGCCCGATCTCCAAGACCCTGGGCGGCGTGTCGGCGAGAGCGGCCACAATGGCGTGTGCAGTTGCGGGGTCGCGCAGGAAGTGCTGGCCTAGCCTCTGCCGCCGAATCCGCAAGGTTGCCACCCCCTCCCGTCACTCCTACAATAGCGCTCCCCGGCGATGCCGGGGCGGCGGGATCTCCACGATCTTGTCAGCGTCGAGGCACGGGGCCAGACGGCAAAAACGTGTCGGGGCCCCGGAAGGAGGGGAAACACAGAATGGGCGGAAACGTCTCGCACATCACGGATGCCACCTTCGAGTCCACGGTGATCAACAGCGCCAAGCCGGCAATGGTGGACTTCTGGGCCACCTGGTGCGGCCCGTGCAAGATCATCGCCCCCCACGTCGAGGCGCTGGCCGACGAGTTCGCCGGCAAGGCTGTCATCGCTAAGCTGGACGTCGACTCTAATCGCCAGAGCGCCATCAAGTTCGGGATCCAGTCGATTCCCACCCTGCTGTTCTTCAAGGGCGGGAAGGTGGTGGACCGAGTGCTGGGTGCGGTCGACAAGAAGGTCCTCAAGGAAAAGTTGACGGCGCTGCTGTGACGGGACCCGTCACGGCAGCGCGGTCATGGCGAGGCCGCGCAGCGGCCGAAACCATCCCAACGAATCCAAGGGGGCGCCAGAGCCGTGAGCGTTCCACAGTTGAAATCGATTGAGGGACCGCGGGGGCCCGTCGCCTACGAGCGATGGGGCGGAGGACCTCCGCTGTTTCTGATCGCCGGTCTCGGATCCCGCGCTCGCCTCTGGGGCGAGCTCCCGCGACTGCTCTCCGAGCGCTTCACCGTGCTTGCCCCCGACAACCGAGGCGTGGGCGGCTCCCGGGGCGGTGATCCGTTCACGCTCGAGGGGAGCGCCGACGATGCCGCGCTGGTGCTCGCGGATGCCGGCTTCTCAGCGTCTGGCGTCGTCGGCGTGTCGATGGGTGGTCTGATCGGGTGCCAACTCGCGGCACGACACGCGGAGGCGGTCGGGCGCCTCGTGGTGGCTTCGTGTGGCGCTCGCCTCACTCCCTCCCACGCCCGGGTGCTGCGCTTCTTCGAGCTCGCCTTCACGCGCCTCGCACCCGAGGAGGCGGCCCAGGCGTTCATGGCCTTCGCCTTCGCCAGCACGTTCGCGGACCGCTACCCCGGCTTCGTGGACCAGGCGGCACGCCTGTGGACGCTCGACCCCGAGGACCGGCCGGGCGCGCTGGCTCAGCTCGCCCACCTGAAGGCCGGCTGGGACCTGCGGCCGCAGCTCGGACGAATCGCGTGCCCGACACTGGTGCTGGGGGGCGAGCTCGATCCCATCGCACCCGCCGGCTCGACTCGTGAGCTGGCCGGCGCCGTCCCCGAGGCGCGCTACCGAGAGGTGCCCGGAGCCGCCCACTCCGTGCTCGCCGAAGGGGGTGCCGCCCTCCTCAACGAGGTCATCGAGTTCCTCTCAACGTGATGCGGACAAGCAGCCTAGCGGTGAGTGTGAGGAGCCGACTCTACTCCTAGAGCTCAGCTCGTGACTGCAATAGTCGGCAACGCCCATGGAGACCTTGTCGTGGCGACCCGGCACGGTGTCCTAAACCATGGGGCACCGCCGGTCTACTGCAGGTCTCCTATGCCAGCACCGGCAGGTCGCGCGTTCTTCATGCACGCTCCGAATCTCAAGAAGTAATCAGTGATCATCATCACACCCGCAACACATATGCCTTGACTCCTCGTGCTAGGGAACCCAGGTTGAATGTAAGGCCGAACAAACTGGGACCTTGGATCGGGATGAACTTACGGAAAAGAGGGATTCCATGAGAAGAACAGCATTGTTCAGCGTTGCAACAACCCTGGGGTTTGCTTCGCTTCTCTTCATCCCGTCGGCAGAGGGCACCAAGGTGGTGGTCGAGAAGCCCGCCGTTCAACCCCCCCCTGGTGAGCCTGTGGCGTACCAACCCGTTGACACCGAGGTGTTGGCGGGCCTAGGCGCCACGATCCTTGCGGAATACCCTTTCTTCTACCTGGCCGACGTTCCAGAAGCAGACCTTGCGCAGTTTCTCGAGGCGGCACAGGCTCGCGGCTTCGCGGTCACTGCCAGGGAGAGTTTCGACGAGATTCGGGTCAACGGGTACGCATTCCCCTCCTCCGGGCCGCTCCCCAAGCTGCCACTCAACCTTTCACTAGCCGATTACGCGGGTCCGATCAGCCTTTACCTCGTGCAGATGGTTGGGCCGAACCGAGCCGAGTGGGAACGGGCGCTCCAAGCGGTCGGGACCCCGATCCTCTACTACGCTGACAACACCTACGTGGTGCGAGCGAGCCCCAAGGGGCTAGCTGACCTGCGCGCGCTGCCGTTCCTGCAGCACGTAAGTGTTTTCCAACCGGCGTACAAGCTGCGCGCCGACGTGCTGGCGGCCGAGGGCCCCGTGCCCGTCGTGGTCCAGCTCGACGGTGGACAGGAGCTCTCGAGGATCACGGCCATCCTCGCCAGCCTCGCGGGGCGTGCGGTTGACTATGAGCCCTCCGGGCCCATTCGAAACGCGTCGCTCACGCTGACCACGAACGATGCCATCACCCTCGCCTTCCTGCCCGAGGTCGTTTGGATCGAGAGGATTTACCCCGGTGAGCCAAGCGACGAGCGCCAGGCCCTTGTGGTCGCTGGCCGCCACGACGGCTTCAAGCCGCTTTACCCGACGACCTACACGAACTGGCTCCTCTCAAAGGGTTTCTGCACTCCCGGCAGCAGTCCCCCCGGGTGCTGGTCGTACGACACCCGCGTGGTGGTGTACGACTCGGGGTTCGACATCCATGTGTGCCCCTCTGACGGTTCCACTTGCCCTGGTGGCACCCCACATCCCGATCTGGGCCCCCGTGAAACCAGATTTTTCTGCGCCACAACCGAACCGGTGGTTTGTCCGGAATATTGGCGCAGCACCAATTGCTGCTACAACGGATCCAGCTACGTCAACACGGACGGCTGCGCTCACGGCACCGCCGTCGCCTCCGTGATCGCAGGGGACACCTCAACCGGCAGAGGTCAGGCGGGGCTCGACCAGGAGGGATTCTACCTTGGCACGGGTGTCGCACCATCGGCCCAGCTCATCAGCTTTCGGATTTGGGGGGATGACTGCACTGATTTCACCTACATCGACCAATTCACTCCGGACCCCTTCTACTCTCCTTCCATGTTTGAGAGGTATTCGCAACGCGTGCTGACGACACTCGGCGTTGGCTCTGTGCGGTTTGCAAACCACAGCTGGAACCTCGCTCCACGAAAGGACGAAAACAACAACTGGGACTACAGGGTCGACTACAATGCCTATTCGCAGAAGTTCGATCAGCTCGTCCGCGACGCCGATGGGGGCTTCGACCAGTTCGACCGGCCCAACACCATCGTTTTCTCCGCGGGTAACTGGCATGCCTGGGCCGGTGAACCGAAAAGCGTGGTGGCCCCAGCCAACGCCAAGAACGTGATCGCGGTCGGCGCACTGTCGAGCTGGCGCCCATCTGACTATCCCTATCCGCTAATGCCCGTGTGGAATTCTGCGACGTGCGGCACAGCGAACGACATCGTGGATGTTGCCAAATACTCCTTACGTGGCGCGGCACCGGACTTTGGGCGCTTCAAGCCTGACCTCGCGGCACCGGCAACCAGGATCGGCGGTGCCTTCACGATGGCGCGCACGAAAGCGATGAACTGCTTTGACACGTCTTCCGACCCGAATCTGAGCTACTATGTTCGAACGACGGGGACGAGCTTTGCTGCTCCCGTGGTCACTGGTGCGGCCGTTCTTGCTGAGCGCTGGTATCAGGCGAAGACCCTGCTGACCACGGTCAGCCCCGCCATGATCAAGGCGATGCTCGTGGCACACGCCGAGGATCTTTACTACCTAAGCGGCCAAACGAAAATCTGGGGTACGGACCTCATGGAATCGACCCCGCTGTCGTACCGACCCCAGAAGCCTCAGGGATGGGGGCGGGTCAACCTGGACAAGCTCTTTCAGTCCTCGGTGGCGGTCCGTTTCTTCGACGAAGATCACGGCGTGACTCCCGTGCGGCGTTTTACCGCCGGCAGCGGGAGCTGGTCGCCCAACCCAACTCTTCGGGTCGCCGACGCGAGCAAAGATCTCATTGTGGTGCTGGCGTTCACCGACGCACCTGCCGCGGTGGGTGCCTCTCCTCTCAAGGTCAACGATCTCGACCTCGTCGTTCGCATCGGCATCTACAATTATTCTGGCAACTACTTCGACCCCAGCTCGGGGTACAGCGTGCGGATCCCGCTCGGCCTCGTGGTCAGAGACCCAGCCAACAACGTGGAGGTGGTTCGAATCATGCCGAGCCAGCTGCCTCCCACAGGCAGTTCGTTCACCCTCGAGGTTCAGCCGACCGCGATCAACGCAAAGGCCGTCCCGAGCCTCGACGGCTCAGCGGCCAACCAGGACTTTGCGGTGTACGTGTACAACGCACTGTGAGGAGGCAGCCATGTCTGGAAGACTCAAGGTACTGGTGACCCTGGCGCTGACGGTGGTGTCCTTTGCCTGGGCTTCGCCGGGTGCGGCCGAGACCTACGTGCTGCCGGTCATCGTGCGTGGCGTGCCCGGGCTGAACGGGAGCTACTGGGACAGCGAAGTGCGGATCATGCAGCTCAACTTGGCGGAGCCCGTGACTGTCAAGCGAATTTGGGTGGCCACGGCTGGCGGAGGGAACCCTGACAACGAGGGGAGTGCACCCAGTTGGGCTTTGCTTGCCGGGCCCGTGCGAACGCTGGTCATTCTCACCGGGAATGATCTACTTCAAGGCGTGGATGCGACTCACGCGTCGGTCGGCCTCGAGATTCAAGGGAGGGCCGCCGTCATCGTCCACAACAGCAACACCGGCGGTGCGGGGCGGCTGCCCCCCGAGTACTGCTGTCTGCCAGGCAACGGGCAGCTCACGTCGGCACTCACAGTTCCTCTTCAAGGCCCCAGCATCATCCCCTGGGCGACGAGCGGGAAGAACGTGTTTCGTGTGAACGTCGGGATCGTCAATCCCAACCCGGCGTCAGCCACCTTCCGCATCAAGGGCGAGAGTTTTGGAAACGGGGCCGGCAACAATCCCTATTGGATGCCGGTCGGGCCGCTCACCGGACCCGATGTGGTCTTGCCAGCGTGGGGCTGGCTCCAGATTAATGACGTCTTTGCGCTCTTAGAGGGGATCTTCGAACCGGGGTTGAGGCACCCGATCGAGGATGTGCTGCCGGCGTCCGTGATCATCGAGCCGCTGGGCGGCCTCCCCTACTACGCGTACGCGACGCCCATCTACTCGCCGCTCAACGACCCGGAGTTCATCGCTGCGATCCCAATCACACCGTAAAGTTTCGAGAGACAGGCGCGGTACGTGTCGTCGATCGTTGAGAGCGGTGGCGGCAACGACGCCCAAGGCGAGACAGAACAGGGAAGCAACGCCACCCGCAGAATCCCGGCACGGTGTTTTGGACTTGCCTTTGGCCTTTGAAGTTTTCCCGCGCTCGACCGCTCCACCGGGTAGAATCCCGTCCATGGACGAGCACCGGAGCCCGGACGCCGGCGTCGGCCCGCTGGAGCCTGCGCTCGAGGAGCTGCGGGGGCGCCTCGCCGCCGATCTCGATGCTCTGACCGCAGTGGTGTGGACGCTGAATCAGGCGCAGGCGGACTGGAGACCCGCGCCTGAGCGCTGGTCGGTGGGCGAGGTGCTCCACCACCTGGTCCTCTCCAACCGTTCGTTCGCGCGCGTGGTCGCCAAACTCGTGAAACACGGGCGACGTGAAGGGCTGGCTGCGCCGCCGGACGCGCGCCGGTCGTGGCCTCGGCTGCGCGGGATCGCCGACGTCGGGGCCTCGGGGCCGGTCAAGAACCCCGAGCGCGTCACGCCAACCCACGGGTTGCCGGTCGAGCAGCTGCGTAGCGAGTTGGTCGAGTCGCACCGGGCCGTCGCGGTGCAGATACCCGACCTCGCCGGACTTGACCTGGCGACGCTGCGCTTCCCGCACCCGCTGGGGTTCGAGCTGAACCTATATCAATGGACCGACATCATGGGCGCCCACGAGCGCCGCCACCTGCACCAGATCGAGACGCTGGTGACCGCCGACGGGTTTCCGCCCGCGAATTCCTGAGGTGTGCCGGCTGATTTGCGGGATGGGTGCGACGTGCCCGTTCCGCTTCGATACACTGCAGCGGTGCGTTTCCGGGCACGAGGCCATGTGGCGTGCGGGGGCCACTGCGGAGGTGTGATGTGCGTTTATGCCGGCTGGAAGTTGCGGGCGTCCCACGCTGGGGCGTGATCGAGGGCGAGCTGGTGACGCCGCTGGCCGCGTCCCCGTGGGACGAGGTGCGGAAGATCGCCGGCGCGATGCCGCTGGCCACCGCGAAGCTGCTCCCCCCGTGCGAGCCCACCAAGGTCGTGGCCGTGGGTCTCAACTACCGCGCGCACGCCGCCGAGATGGGCAAGGAGCTGCCCGAGGAGCCGCTGCTCTTCCTCAAGGCCCCTTCATCGCTGCTGCCCCCCGGCGGGACCGTGGTGCTGCCCAGGCAGTCGAGCCGGGTGGAGCACGAGGGGGAGCTGGCGCTGGTCATCGGCCGGATCGCGTCCAGGGTC
>Ga0256868_10002172_pt1 | contig 10266 bp, 7 predicted proteins | sample RVTome_13_FD_187341 | JGI IMG/M metagenome (GOLD analysis project Ga0256868, IMG submission 187341) | Soil microbial communities from uranium-contaminated site in the Upper Colorado River Basin, Wyoming, United States - RVT92D227 HiSeq ... | reverse complement strand
CAGCAGTTCCTTCACCTTTGTTTTCAGCGTTTCAAGATCGCTCGACTTCGTCACATAGGCATCCGCCGCCCAGCTCATGAAGTCCTCACGATACCCGGAGTAGGAAGAATTGAGGATGATGGGGATCTTTCTCTCCTTTCCGACGATCCGGCCAAGAGCCTCCATGCCATCCATCACTGGCATGACAATGTCAAGGATGATCAGATCAGGCTTTCCCTCCTCCAGTTTCTGGATGGCCTCTTTCCCATTTCGGGCGGTGATGATCTCATAGCCTTCCGCTGCCAGCTCCTCCTGATAGAGAAGCCTCAACCCTTCTTCATCTTCAACGACTAAGATCTTTTTCATAAATAAATTATCGACAATTTACGATTAAAATACAACCCCTATGATGCTCCTGCATCTTGCATCCTGGATCATGCATCTTTTATTTTTTCATCTTTTATTTTTCATCTTTTAATTTTAGTCACTTTAGCTCACTTCCAACTTTAATCACTTCGGGGTTTTCTTCTTCCTCTGTTCAATGGCTAACTTACATTCTGCACAGATGAATCGAGGGATCGTGTGGGGATAGACAAACGTCTCCTTTTCAAACCCCCAATCGACGATATCCTTTACTGGTAACTCTTCTTTAAAGGCATGCCCCATACAAAGCCCCATCCCACAGACGATACAGATAGCCACTGCCTCCGAATCCACTCCCTGCTTCGCACAGATATAGCATTTCATAATCGGGCCTCCCTGATTGATATCCAAACGCCACCTATTAATATTTACCATGGAAAAGGTAAAAAATCAAAAGAGAGAATGGGAATGAGAAGAATAGCTGGATAAGTTGGTAAAAAAATTAGGAGGCGGAAGGTGAAAGGTTTCTTTAAATGGACTACCAAGATCTCAAAACAATTGCTTTAAAAAATTCCTTGACATTTTTTTTGAATTGTGCATTTATATACTTGGTCGCGAGGTAAAAACGTGGTTTTCGTTTGCCCAAACGGATACTTCCTATATTTGTGCCGTCTTGACTCCGGGGGAGAAACCAGCCCACAAGCCACGTTTCTCGCGACCGCCTCGGGGTTAAGACGGCTTTTTTATCTTTTGTTTAATAATAAGAGCAATTTCTATTCCAAAATCCTGTTCTTTTCCTCTTTTGCAAAATTATTTTCAGAGATCAAAAAACATATAAAAATCAAACTATTACACCAAGACAATGAAAACATATTTTATCGGCAGAGACTTTGATACTGAACCCTAATGCGTTTCGGGGAAAAACACCCAACTATTGCGGTTTTTTACACAGTTTATCGATTAAAGATGGAGGGAGGTGGTTATGGGGGGTAAAGACCATCGGGTCTTTATAAGAAGTTAGTCAGACTGAGACCAAAAAAATATTAAAACTCAGGGGGTAGGAAAATGAAAGCGATGAAATTAGGTTTGGTTGTTATGGTTACATTTCTCTTAATCACAGGGATTGATGCGTTCGCACAAACCTTTCATTCAGGCGGTGTCGGTGAATGTGCCGGTTGTCACAGCATGCACAGTCCAAAGACAGGTGGGACTTTCTTATTAGTAGGAACCGATCAGAGTTCAACCTGTTTGATTTGCCACCAAAGATCGGGGGATACCGGTCCAACTACTTTTCATATCAGCACTGATACTGCGGATATGCCATCCGGTACTCCTCCCAAGCAGAGAACTCCTGGTGGAGATTTTGGTTGGTTGAAAAAGGCGTACTCCTTTCTCGTAGATGGTAACACAATTAATGAGAGTGGCGACAGTCATGGACATAATATTGTAGCTGTGGATTTTGGTTATGCAGCTGAAAGCAATGTACCTGCTAATCGAACAACGTTTCCGGCAGCTCAGCTCTCTTGTATCAGCTGTCACGATCCTCATGGCCAGTATAGAAGACTTTCTACTGGAGCAATTTCATTGTCAGGAGCACCCATCATTGACTCTGGGTCTTATGATACCAGCCTTGTGCCTTCTACGGGGCAGGCTGTCGGCGTTTATAGGCTTCTTGCCGGAAATGGATATGCAAAAGGTGGCATAACATTTGCGGGTGTGCCTGCGGCTCTAACTCCTTCCAGCTACAATAGAACCGAAGCATCCAACCAAACTCGGACAGCTTATGGTCATGCCACAGGTGGCGGCCATGTTGCCTGGGGCACCTGGTGTTCCACCTGTCACCCGAATATGCATTCCAATGGCAACTATGTGCACGCGGTCGATGAAACATTAGGTGGAACGATTAAGGGGATCTACGACAGGTATAAAAAGTCTGGTGATCTGGGGGGAATTAACTCCACAGCATTTACATCGCTCGTTCCTTTTGTTGAAAACACCGCAGATTACACAGTGCTTGCATCTCATGCTAAGAGCAATGACACTTACCTTAACGGGCCAGGAGATAATGATAGAGTTTCTTGTATTTCCTGTCACAGGGCACATGCATCTGGTTGGGAGAATACATTGCGATGGAAAATGGAAGGCGAATTCATGGTTTACAACAGCCTCTATCCCGGGACTGACACAACACCATTAGTTCCACAGTTCCACAGAGGCCGGACATCGGCTGAAACACAGGCTGCTTACTATGACAGACCAGTCACAGTCTTTGCAAGCTATCAAAGGATACTCTGCAACAAGTGCCACGCAAAAGACTAATAATAAAAGGTTGAGGAAGTAAAAGGGGGCTGGCGAGAAAAACGCCAGCCCCCTTTTAATATTAATCCAATTTACTATGTTTTCTATTTAACAATCGTAAATATTTGTATCCGGCTGTTCCCCCGGTCTGCAATAAAAATCTCTCCCTTTTCGTTGATGGACATCTGTGATGGGTAATAAAGGAGCCCCTCATTCCATCCCATGGTTAATTGCCTTCCCATAAAAGAGCCATCCCTGCCAAGAATGACGACACCCCCTCCATTCTCATCAATAATATAGATAATTCCCCTGTTGTCAGCCGTAATGGTTGTAGGGAAATATAAATGTTCTCTCAGGTTTTTGGTTAAGGGGGAAAAACTATTTGAGTCTTTGGATGCCGAAAAAACCATCGCCTTGATAGAATCAATCAATAATATACTACCTTTTGAATCCACGGATAGGTCCGAGAAAAACCCATACCCCTGAGGGAATGGAATCTGCTTCTGATATTTCCCTTCGGAGTTGAGGAGCAGGACACGTGCTCCAAAGATATCGAGGATGTAGATATTGTTATTGGGATCTAATTTAAAACTCTTCGGGACAAAGGTCGATGCCGCTGGCATGCCATCGGCATCTATATAGTTCTTGAATGCCCCCTCGGGACTCAGTTGAATAATCCGGCGCTTCTTGCCGTCAAGGGCATAGACTTCCCCTTTCGAATTCATTTGAACACGAATGGGGTTTGTCAACTGGGTGACTTTCATTTCAGCCCCGGGTTTCCAGATGTTTCCCTGAAATGTATACTGGATAAGCCTGTCATTTCCGGTATCACCCACAATGAGAGTTGATTTATCATTGCTGGCAATTCCTTCAGGCTGTTTTAGGCTTCCTCCCTTTTCATCAAAATAAATTGACTGGACATGTCTAAACTTCACAGTCTCAGCGCTGAAGGACTGAAGTGGAAAGGACAAGATTGTAATTACAAAGACTATTAGGCTGGAATAATGAAATAGTGTAATATTGGAACACTGAGCCCAATGTTCCAATATGCCAACTTTCCAACATTCCGATTTTCTAAACCATTTTTGCATAATTTTATCACCTCGCAGGTATTGACCGATCACTGATAACTGATCACTGGTTACTATTTACTGTTCGTTGCTTTCATCACTTTTTATATTGTTTGTGACACTGAACACATAGATCTGTTACCATTGGGAATGGAATCATGTACCGGTATCCGGTACCATGAGAGCGATGACAGCTCAGACATTGCATGGTCACATTCTTGTTTCGTGAGTCTACGACCTTCTCTCCCATCGGATGGCTCGTATGCTTCGACCAATCGTGGCAGGTCTCACAAAGTTTAATAGTTGAAGGTTGCTTCAGCAGGAGTTGGCTATCTGAGGCATGAGGACTATGACAGGCTTCACAGCTTCCCTCCTGGATGGGATTATGAGTCAAGCTACCCTTAATCACTCTCCCTTTCGTAGCCGCTTTTTCCTGGCTCTCTTTTAGGGCGAGCTTTCCTTGTAATTCCATTGTATCCGAATGACACTTCCCACAAAGAACTTTAGAGTTCCCCAAAAGAAGTTTCTTCTCTTTGGAGGCATGGGGTTCATGACAGTTCAAACACCCCGTTTTATCAACAAGGGGCCAGTGGATACGATTTTTATTAAATGTGTCATTCAGCATGCTGCTGTGACATCCCCGGCACAGCTCATACCCTGCACGCTTGGTATTAAATGGAGTCGAAGAGGAAGGTGACTCGTGGCACTGAGTACATGCTTTATTGGCAACCGGTTGGTGTACATTTTCAAATAGTATCCCTGCTTTATCAGAGCCATGGGCATTATGGCAGGAAGAACAATCTGACTTTGCCACAGGATAATTCATGTGCTGTTTTTCAAAGGCAGGCCGGTCAGGCTTATGACAGCTAAGACAGAGTGCTACCATATCATCCTTGAGGAGATGCTTGGCTTTGGCAGAGGCATGGGGGGCATGGCAGTTCATGCATCCTTTTTCCACAGGGTTATGCTTGAATTTGGCTTTGGTAACGGCATTGCCAATATTCTTATGACACTCTACGCAGAGCGCATTCCCTTCTTTGAGAAGGACAAATTTATTATTGGAGGCATGGGGGTCGTGGCACTTCACGCAGTTGCCTTCCATAACAACTTTATGAGTACTTTTGGGATCCTTTGGTACGATCCCTTCATGGCACTTCGAGCAGATTTTATTGGCATCTTCATCCAGAAGCTTTCCATGGCCAGCGGTATGAGGATTATGACACTCTGAGCATTCTCCCGATTTCACAGGGGTGTGAATAAATTGATTCTTAAGCTTCTCTTTAAAATCCTCATGACAACTCAGACACAGCTTCCCCTTCGCCTCCGGCTTCAACTTAAATTTGTTTTGCTGAGCATAAACCAGCGAAATGGAAAGAAGTAAAATCATTCCAAGAATTATTAGGGACCTCTTAAGTTTTACCTTCATAAGATATCCTCTTCTTCTGTTCGAGAAATCCGAAATTCGAATATCGAAATTCGAAACAAATCTGAAATTCGAATGACTCAATGTTCAAAACTTTATTCGCTTTTGCGAAGAATAGATCCGAAAATGTTCATAAGCTCTGTAGCTTCTTTTTCTAATTCTTTCCTTTCCTTCTCTAAGTCAGCTTTAGAACCATCATCTACCAACCTTAACCAATATCGACTCTCTTTGGCTTCCTTACGACAAATTCTTATCTCCATAACAAAATCTTTCTTTCCAAGCAATTCGTTTGCTTCAATGTAATTTGACCCAACAGATCCTGATGCTCTAACAAGTTGTCTCCCATCCTCAATATTTGCTATTGTCTTAAGTAACTTCTTTACAAAATCTCTCACTTTCTTTGCAAAAGCCAGTGTCCGATCTTCTAAATCATATAATTTTGAGTTTCCCGTTTCGGTCATTTGGATTTGTTTCGTGCTTCGGATTTCGGATTTCGAATTTATTTAGTTACGATATGGCATTCCTCGCATGACCTCCCTGCAAAGGGAGCATGAATAATACTCTTAAAAAACTTTGGATCTTTTGAAGCATGGGGGTCATGGCAATTCCCGCAATTCATGACCGATGCCTCAATGTCGAGATGTGTCTTTCCGAAAGAAGCCCTTTTGGAATCGTGACATTCGCCACAGAGAGGCTGGATGGCCTTATTCATCAAAGAAATCTGAGCTGAAAAATGAGGTTGATGACATCTTAGACAGTCCCTGGCCGCTGGAGAATGAACTTTTTCCTTTCCCATTTTTGTTTTCAAATCCTTATGACAATTCAAACAGAGATCCGGACTTGTCGCTAAAAGAAGACCTCTTGATTTCGTTTTGTGAGGATTGTGGCAACTTGTGCATTGAGATTCTCCAACCAGAGGTTTGTGTTTGCTTCTTGCACCGTCAAGTCCTTTATTAAGTTCTGGGTGACAGGAAAAGCATAAAGGATTCTGTTTGTCGACAACAATTCCCCTTATATCCGTTCCATGGGCATCGTGGCAGGTCAGGCACATTCCTTCAGTAAAAGGATTATGGTTGGAGCCCCCTGCAACTTCTTTCATCATGTCACTATGACACTGGCTACACAGTTTTGGACCACTGGAAGTCAGCAAGCCTTTTTCGTTGGCTCCATGGGAACGATGGCATGAATCACACTTTGCATCCATTACGGGTTTATGGGTGTAGGTTTTTAAAAATTTTCCTTCTGCGTCGCTATGGCATGTATAACAAACTCTGTCCATCCTGTCTTTGATGATGTGCTTCATATGAGACCCATGGGGATTATGGCACGAATTGCATTCTTCCTGAACAAAAGGAGCGTGTTGAACTTTGGCTTTCTGAGCTTCTTTTGTTTTCGAATGGCATGAATAGCACAACTCTCCCTCTTTCTGATTCAGGAGGTTTTTATTTTTGGCTGCATGAGGAGGATGGCAGGATAAGCACCCCTTCTCACTGGTAACCGGCGCATGATTGACTGTCATCCTCTCACCCTTTTCTTTGTGGCAGTCAAAACAAAGGGTATTGCCTTTTTTCAGAACAAGTTTCGGATATTCTGAAGCATGGGGTTGGTGGCAAGAATCACACATACCTTCCTTAAAGGGAGAGTGGTCCACTGCCCCACCCGCCTTTAGTTTTGAGGTTTCATGACAATTCAAACAGAGTTTATTTTTCTCCTCACTGGTTTCAAAAGGTTTGGGAGATGAAGCGGGTTTATGACATCCCTCGCATTGACCCAAGGCAACAGGATTATGCGCGCTTGCCTTCAGAAGTTTCCCCTGTAAAGAGGAATGGGGATTATGGCAGCCCGTGCACAGAGCTTTATTTACAGGATAATCGCCATGGGCCTTCTTAAAAGGGGTTTTTGCGACATCATGGCAACCAAGGCACAGAGGGGCCTCAGCCTTTACTAATAAATCTTTTTGGTCAGAACTATGAGAAGTGTGGCAGGTTGCGCATCCTTTGGCTGTCTGCAATGTCTTGTGAACAACTTTCTTTTCGAATGCCTCTTTCTTATGACATTGGAAACAGGCTTGATTGCCTTCTGCTTTTAAAAGATGGGTTGCCTGGGAGGCATGAGGATTATGGCATGCAATGCATCTGTTTTTTTTCAGGGCTGTATGGACATTGGACTTATTTAACCCGATCTTCTCTTTGGTATGGCAAGTATAACAGACCTCATTAGCTTCTTTTTTCAGGATCAACTTGGGAACGAGGCCGTGCCGGAGGTGGCAATCTTCACATTTTCTGTCCTTAACAATCTTATGGACATTTTTCATCCCCAGATATTTATCTGCAAATTTCTTATGGCAGTCGAGGCATTCTTTCTGTACAAATTTTTTCCCCTTTTGTGCATCCCCTCCAAGCGTCTTCCCTTTGGGAATCTGCCCATAAACGGACAGTGAAAGTCCAATAAAAAGCAAAAAGACTATAACGATGATAAATTTCATTCTTCCGCTTAAACGAAACATATTTTCTCTCCGTGATAGGCATAGCGCAGGGAGCATAGAGTGACTTCTCGTATGTTCTCGGTTTATTACTCTGTGCCTGAAGCCCTTTGCTCTATGCGCAATTAATCTTTCAGATACACTTTGACATCTGAAACAGCTTTCAATTTGTCTGCATATTCTTCCACAGCTCTGGTCAGTTTTTCATTATAAATTTTATTTGCAATCTTCTGCCTGGCCTCAGGATAAGGTTGTGGCTTCGAAGGAATGACCTCCTGGACAAATAAAACATAATAATGGTTTTCAGAGCTTGCAATAATCCTTAAATCACCTGATTTTGCCCCCGAAACAGACTTTTGCATATTTTCAGGTAACTCCTTAGTTGTCAGAAAGTTCCCCTCAAAATTTAAAAGTCCTTTTGTATTTTTGTCGACCTGGCCTTCGGCATGGGCTTTGGCCCATTGGAAGTCCGTTCCTTTTTTAAGGCTGGTAAGGGTTTTCTCCGCATCCTCTCTTTTCTCAAAAACAAGACCGTTGATTTTCATCATCTCAGGATAGGTATATTCTTTGATATGCTGATCATAGTATGCTTTAATTTCTTCTTCTTTCAGTTTTACGTCAGGGACCACTGCTTTCTGGATAAAAACTCCGAAAATCAAAGAATTCTCATGTTCCTTCACTTTATTCAGGTAACTCTCTGTTTTATCAATCCCCAATCGAAGCGCTTCTTTCCCCAATATCCTTTTCTGAAACATTTCCTCCAACGCCTGAGCTTTTTTCTTATTCAGCCTCTTGGCTTGAACTGCTCTTTCCACTCCATGGTAAAGCTGTTGTTTCATGTACTCTGTAAACTCACCCACCGTGATTGGTTTTTCTCCTTTTATTTCCACAAGCACTCGCTTATCCTTTAAGAGCTTATCAAAACCAGGCTCTTTGGACTCAAAATCCAGGCTTTTGAGAAGCGGCTCGTTCACCTTTGTATATTTAACCTTCAGTGTCTTCTCATATCTGATAAAGGCTTCCTTCTGTTTTTGGCGAAGGGCCTCTATCTTTGCTTTCTCCTTTGCTTCAGGATCATCACGGAAACGAATGTCATCGAGTTGAAAGATCGTAAATCCGGATTTAATTCGAATGACAGGGCTGGTTGAACCGATTTTCATTTTTGTAATGGCTACCGCAATTTCTGGCAACAGATCCTTACTTTTCAGATAATTCCCTTCCTCACTTCCCTTACCTGTTTTATCTGCAAGATATTTTTTTAGTGTCTCATCAAAGGCCTTTCCCTCTTTAAGGGTCTTTTCCATCATCTTTGCATTTTCTTCTTTTTCGAACAGGATTGACTTAATTTTAAATTCTTTTATGTTCTCCTTATAGAGTTTCTCCACTTCTTTCTCATCAGGCTTAATGCCTTTTAAATGTCTCTCTGTAAGCTCGTCACGAAGAGTAACTCTTGCAAAGACATCCACTCTCTCTTTCAATTCTTTTAATTCATCAAGCCCCATCCTCTTTGCTTCCTGTAAAATGAGTCGTGTGTTTATCAGGCGCTTAAGCAGTTCTAACCTTTTTTCCTTTCTAACTTTCTCCTCCCCGATTATCCCTTCGTGAACCATCGCAAATTCTTCATTGAATTCGTCTAAGGTTATGGATTCATCATTAACGATAGCAACAATTTTCTTACCTTTGATGACTGGCAAATCTTGTCCAGAAGCAATTCCAAAGGGTCCAACAAATAAGATTACTAAAATAAGCTTTACCATCCAACAATAACTTTTCATTCTGTTCCTTTTCCCTTCTAATTATTTCATTTGACCACTTGCACTCTTTTATGGTTTTCCAAAATCTTCTCTCCAATCCATTGAACCATCTGGGAAGCCATAGCGCTAGCTGTATTGACCCTTCCCCGATCGAAAAAGAAAACCCCATCATCCCCTTCGTTATAACTGTTAGACCCCCAAACAATCTCCCTGCTCTTCCTTTCAATCAAGACTGTAGAAAAATCCACTTTAGGTTTCCCCCAGATACCCTGATAGTCCTGATAGTCCATCACCCTCCCCGAGACAATAAGATCAGCATCCAGTAAGGCAAAGACAGCATCTGCATTCGATAATGAAATACCATCTTCCATAATGATCCTTAAATTCAGGAACTCCTGTCTGACCATACCTGGCTCGATGACCTTGAAATTCTCAAACTTTCTCAATTGCCTGATAAAGTGGAGAGTTAGGATCTCTGCAGCGTACTTTCTCTCACTTCTATTAAAAAAGGGGATGACGGCCACAGTATAGGATCGGCTGGAATCAAAGGCAGGAGAACGATAAGATATTTTAGGCCGGTACTTTCTTTTGACATCCTTGCCTTCTCCCTTTGTTGTTTTTGTCAAGAGATATCGCCCCAGGGAATCAAACATAGATTTCATGACTTTATCCAAAAGTAATTTTGGGTCCTCAATCAAGCCTAACCCGAGAATCCCTGGAGAATCATCACCCGCCATCCCCACACTCTCCATCCATAAAACAGAAGGAATATCACCCGTTGACACCAATCTGGAGATCAAAGAAATTTTCGGCGGGTTCATTTCATTATAAAGCTCCAGTGAGGTAATAAGCACTCCACTTATATTAATCTCTTGTTTGAAAGCCTTCCCTATTTCC
>Ga0256868_10002170_pt1 | contig 10270 bp, 9 predicted proteins | sample RVTome_13_FD_187341 | JGI IMG/M metagenome (GOLD analysis project Ga0256868, IMG submission 187341) | Soil microbial communities from uranium-contaminated site in the Upper Colorado River Basin, Wyoming, United States - RVT92D227 HiSeq ... | reverse complement strand
CCGACCGTCTGGCAGATGACCTCCACCGTCAGGGCAAAGACGGAAGCCGGCTTATGTGAGATCATGAAGGCCCTCTTCCCCCCGGCCTCTATCACCGGCGCCCCAAAGCGCCGCACCATGCAGATCATAGCGGAGCTCGAGAACACCCCGCGGCGCGTATACACGGGGAGCGTGGGGTTCATGACTCCCGATTGTAAGGCGCAGTTCAACGTCGCCATCCGGACCGTGCTCATCGACAAGGCCACAGGTCAGGCCGAATACGGCGTTGGCGGCGGCATCGTGTGGGACTCCGTACACCGAATGGAATTTGAGGAATGTCGGACCAAGGCGAGGATCCTCACCCAGAGGATACCTGATTTCTCCCTCCTCGAAACGATCTTGTGGACCCCCGAAGAAGGATATTTTCTGCTGCCGTACCACCTGGCGCGCCTTAAGGAATCAGCCGTCTATTTCTCCTTCTCTGCCGATATGGGCACCATTTCTGGGAGGCTCGCCTCTCTGGCGCACACCTTGTCTCCTACCGCACAGAAAGTACGTCTGCTCGTGGCCAAGGATGGCGGCATTACCCTTCAATCGGAAGCCCTGGCCACGACCCCTATCGACCATCCCTTACCTGTCTCTCTGGCGCCATTCCCCGTCGATATCGCGAATCCCTTCCTGTACCACAAGACGACCAACCGAGGCGTCTATGAGCAAGCCCTGGCGGCATTGCCTGGGTACGCAGATGCCATCCTGTGGAATGAGAAGGGGGAAATAACCGAGTCGTGCATCGCCAATATCGTGGTCGAGCTGGAAGGAGAGCTCTATACCCCGCCGATCCAATGCGGCCTGCTCCCAGGGACCTACCGGGCCTATCTATTGGAGCAGGGGAAGGTCGGGGAGAGGGTGATAAAAAAAGAGGCCCTCGCCAAAAGCCCTCACATCTACCTGGTCAACTCAGTGCGCAAGGAGCGGGAGGTGGTTGTGGATCTGAAGAAAATAAGGAGCGCGACTGTTTAACTACCCGCAAATTTGGTATCAACACTTTACCTTTGAAAATAATTTGATCAAGCCAGACGCGGCCCCTCCAGAGTGCTACTGACAAGCAAGCCTCCTATGTGGTTCTTTTTATTGCTCAAAAGGCAGGTAATATGTTAGATTACCAGATAATGTATAGATTGCAGAAAGCCATAGTGGGCCTTTCAATAGTCACACTCTTAGCTACGCCCATTTGGGCTGAAGCGGCTGAGAAACCCGGTGGCAGCCAATCAACAATTCATATCGACGCTGGAGTAATGCGGCTTAAGCCAGGCGAACATGGTTGGACAGAATTGATGGAAGCAGTATTGAATGGTGACATGGCTAAAGTAAATGTCCTGCTTGAGAAAGGGGTTGATATAAATGCAAAAGATCATGGCGGCTCAACGGCTTTGATGATTGCAACGAGTAAAGGAAATCTTGAGATAGCCAAGGCGCTGCTGAACAGAGGTGCGGATGTAAACATTCAGGATACGGATGGTAGAACCGCCTTAATGGAGGCGCTGGGAAACAGTCATATTGCCGTTGCCCAACTCCTGTTAGAGAAGGGGGCTAATACAGATGATAAGGCTTTATTCCTGGCAGTATGGATGGGTTACAAGTCTATTGTGGATGCCATGCTAAAGAGTGGCATCGATGTAAACATAAGGAATACAGATGGCATGACACCCTTAATGATTGCCGCAGAGAAGGGACATACAGACGTGGTTGAAAGCTTACTAAATAAAGGTGCAGATGTGAACGCCAGATCAAAGAACAGATATATACCCGGAGAGACCGCCTTGATGAATGCTGCGGAGAAAGGCCACACTGCCACCGTCCAGGTTTTACTGGCGAACGGAGCCGACGCAAATGCGAGAGATAAGGAGGGGAGATCGCCTTTAATGGAGGCTGTAAAAGGCAGGGAGAATACGGTTATAAAAGCCTTGCTGGCCCATGGCGCTGACGTAAATGCAAAAGACAGTAGCGGGGCAACGGCACTGATATATGCTGCGCAGAAAGGTCTGGAGGATACTATTAAAATCCTGATCCAAAATGGCGCTGATGTAAAGATTCAAGATAATGAAGGCCAGACAGCACTGGTATATGCTGATGTAGACGGACACAAGAATGCAGTGAAAATCTTGCTTGAGAACCAGACTCCGCCTGCAAAAGCTGTTTCTTTGCTTTATATTCAGCAAGAAAAAAATGGATGTCACATTAAGATATGGGAACCAAGCACTCAAACTACTAAAGACTTGTACGCTTTGAAGGATTGTCCAAAGGATGTCTATGTGGATGAACGCACAGCTACGATATTCATAATTACTGATACCGCTATCCAAGAAATTGTGTTCAAACCTACTGTAGTTACAAAAACCCCTGTTGGGATCCCATTCAAGATAGGTGAAGTAAAGGTAGATGGAGAAGAACGCTGGAATCATCTCGGGCAAATCGGCTATCTTAAAAATGGAGGGCTTGCGGCAATAAATGATAGGCTAAGACCTGATGATAACTCTGATATATTTTTATACGAATTTAATAAGGGCAAATGGACACTTGTTAAACAGAGGTATTGTAGACGTTTTGAAGATTGCAGTTTTGACGATATTAGTGGCCGCCAATGGAGTGATTGGAGGGAAGAAAGTCAGATCTGGCATCCTATGCTTGCCCTGAACCCTTTTATTATTGACCGTGATAAAGCCCAGGACACATCAGGACAATTATACACCAAAAGAGGAGGCGATGACTGGCGATACATTAGGCTCTCTGTGAAAGGACACGAATCTATTTTGTATCATTATTCTGAAAAAGGGGACGAAGGTTTTGGTCTCTATACCTATTCAGTTTACCTTAAGACTTATAAAGATAATAAGCCGATTGAACTCTCAAATGTGCAGTGCAACACCTCAGTAGAATATAAATATCTGCTTCTAAATAAGTATTTTGGTGAAGGTTTGGAATTAATAGATCTTGAGACAGGCGAAGGAGTCCTGAAAGATTTAAAGTTTGCTTTCTGGATTTATTAGACTTAACTGATTTTGCGTGAGGCGGGATACTCTTTAGATATTAGCCTACACCGCTTCTATGGTGGAAGGTGGTTTGGAGGTAATATTATAGGTCACGCTGACCACACCGGGCACCTCGGTGGTAATCCGCTGGGCTAATTTGTCTAACACGTCATAGCCGAGCCTGGTAGGCGACCCGACCTGGGCATCCGTGCTCTCCCAGCACCTGACCTCGATCTGCAGGCCGAAATCCCTCTTGCCTGCTCTCACGCCAGTCACCTTATCCTCATGCAAGATCGCCAGGTATTGAAAGGCCTTGCTTGACGCAAGCTCTTCCTCCACGATCCAGGTGGCCTTTCTGACGATGGCGATCCTTTCAGGCGTCACCTCGCCGATGACCCTGGCAGCCAGGGCCGGCCCGGGGAAAGGCGGACGGTAATATATCTCTTCGGGCAGGCCCAATGACTGGCCGACCTTTCTGATCCCCGATTTCCGGAGCTGGATCAGGGGCTCGATGACCTTGTAGCCGTACATCTGCTCCGGATCAATACCGAGCTGTTCGAGAATGTTGTGCTGTCTTTTGACCCCGGCGACTGTCTCCTCGATATCGGTGTAGTTCGTCCCCTGCAGCAGGTATGGTGCATTGACCTCTTTCACCAGCCTGCCGAAGACCTCTTTATAAAATGCCCGGGTGATGGCCTCTCGCTTGTCTTCCGGGTCAGTGCGGCCCTTGAGTTCTGCGAAGAAGGTCGTGCGGGCATCCATCAGCTCCACCGGCACCCCTAACCCCTTAAAGAGCGAAACGATATGCTCCGGCTCACCCTCCCTCATCAGACCATTATCGATAAAATAGGTCCTCAGCCGCTTGCCGAGGGCCTTGTGCCCAAGCAAGGTGACTACCGACGAGTCAACACCGCCGGAGAGGGCGTTGACGGCCATGCCGTCTCCCACGATCGAGGCGATCTCCTTGACCTTATCCGCGATGAATTTCTTCACATCCAATGCCTCGAGCCGGATCTCCGTGATATCCATTAATACCTCCCTGGCTTTCTTAACAAGAGTTTTGACACAGGCACTATTACCTTTCTGTGCCATCATGTCAAGATCGTTTCTATGAAGGGGGTTAATGAATGATAAAGGTTTAATTCAAGGCAGAAAGTTTTTGCGCGCCTTCCTCATTAAGATGACCCACAGCCCGCACAACTAGAGGAGCTGCAAGAGCCGCAGGAGGAACCCTGCGAGCTTGTGAAGCCGCTGTCGCTCTTATGGCTGAAGGTGGAGAGGAGTTTTTTGACCTCGGTTGCATTGCAGGAAGGACAGCAGACCTCCTGATCACCGTAGACCAGAATTTCAAAGTCCTTATCGCATTTCATGCAGTGATATTCGAAGATGGGCATGCCCATGCTCCCTATTCTTCCCGTCTTAATCTTTAATATAACACAGCCGCAGAACTTTTTCCAGTTTTTCCGCAGATGTCCTGATCCCCCCTTCCATGATATACTACCGAGGGCATATGAGAGTTTACTTCCCCCCTTTCGAAAACCGCCGAAGGTGGCCCTTTGGCCAAAGGTGACCCTTTGGTCAGGGGGGATGGGGGGGATTTGAAGCGTGGTAAATCCCCCTTAATCCCCCTTTGCAAAGGGGGATTTTAAATATGGAATGCAGGACTTTTCAGTCAGCACATGACGAGCTAGGATATGGGAAAAAACAGAAAACTTAGCTTCCAACAGATACGCCGGTTTCAAAAGGAGATCTATCTCCACTATAAGCGCCACAGAAGGGCGCTCCCCTGGCGAAGAACACACGATCCGTACAAGATCCTCGTGTCGGAGCTGATGTTGCAGCAGACCCAGGTGGGAAGGGTCATTGAGAAATATAGGAAGTTTCTCCGCCGATTCCCCACTATTGAGTCCGTGGCCCGCGCGCCGCTGCGCGCAATCCTCGAAGCTTGGCAAGGGCTGGGCTATAACCGCAGGGCCCTGGCGCTCAAAAGACTGGCGACCATCTGCGTTGATCGCTATGCCGGCAGGATCCCGCGGACAATCGAGGCGCTGAAGTTCCTGCCCGGTGTCGGCGCTGCCACGGCAGGAGCCGTGTGCGCCTTTGCCTTTGATAAGCCGGTCGTATTTATCGAGACCAACATCCGCAGTGTCTTTATCCATTTCTTTTTCCGGGACAGGGGGGAAGTAAAAGACAGCGAGATCCTTCCTCTTGTAGAACAGACCCTCGATGCTAAACACCCGCGCCAGTGGTACTACGCCTTGATGGACTATGGTACCATGTTAAAGGAACAGCACACAAACCCCAGCCGCAGGAGCGCCCATTACACACGGCAATCACCTTTTGAGGGGTCCTTGAGACAGATCAGGGGGATGATCCTGAGGACATTGGTCAAGCAACCAGGGATCTCCGAGGCCATCCTGGTTAAAGAGATCAACCGCGACGGGGAGATGGTGAGGAAGGCGCTGAGGCAATTGCGCACAGAGGGGTTCATTGTTAAAAAAGGGAAGCGGTTGATTATCAATGAATAGAATACCAGCGGAGGTTCTCCGGCGGGGGTATTAACCCAGATCGCCGAAGAGGTGTTGTATGATGCTCAGAATACTGAGGGTTGCGGTCTCGGCCCGCAGGATCCGCTGTCCCAGGCCGGCCACAAGAAAGCCCTGGGCCTGGGCTGCCGTGACCTCCTGCTCGGAGAACCCTCCTTCAGGACCGATGAGGAGGGTAATCCCCGCATGCGCATCGATCTTTTTCACAACTTCCCGCAACGGGGCAGGCTCCCCCTCCCACAACATGACCCGCGCACCAGCTGCCTGGGAAAGGAAAGCCGCCAGCTCATGGATCGCCTCGATCTCAGGGACCATGGTCCTGCCGCTTTGCTTGGCCGCCTCCTGCGCAATCCTCTGCCACCGCTCTATCCGGAGCGATTCCCGCTCCCCCTCCACCAGGGGGATCGTGCGGGAGGTGACCAGGGGGATAATCCTTGCAGCCCCCAATTCAGTCGCTTTCTGGATCACGAACTTCATCCGCTCCCCTTTGAGCAGAGCCTGGCCCAGGGTTATCTTAAGGGAGGATTCCCGCTCAGGGCGCGATTCCTCCCGGATAGCCAGATACATGCCCCCATTGTCGTCTTCGACAAGCTCGGTCCGGTATTCTTTCCCCGCCCCGTCGAAGACCGTTACCTCATCGCCTGGGCCGAGCCGCAAGGCCGCAAGGATATATCGTGCCTCCCTGGACTGGAGCGCAATTTGTTCACCCGTTATCCTCTCTGGGGGAATGTAGACCCTAGGCATCGCCTCTACCCACGGACCCAAAAAAGGCCTCTATCTTCTTGTTGAACTCCACAGGCTGCTCCAGCATCACCATATGCCCTGCCTTCTTGACGATCTCCAGGCGCGCCCGGGCTATCTTATCGGCCAGAAAGCGGGAGTACTTGATCGGGGTCAGGACATCCTGATCGCCACAGATGACCAGAGTGGGATTGCCGATCGCCTGCACCTGTTCCATGATATCGAAGCGATCGCAGGCAGCGAAGTCCCCATGCAGGACAGAGGGTGAGTTCTTCATCATCTCTGCTACAGTAAATCGCCTCAGCTCATATGGTGCGTCCTGGGCAAAGGAACGTTCGCAGATCATCCGTACGGTCTCGGGAAATGCCTTCTCAATCCCGTCGAGGATATTGGGAAGGGTCCGCAGCCGCGCACCGGTGCTCGCCAGCACCAGCCCCTTGGGCAGGGCCGGAAATCTCATGGCCAGGTCCATGGTGATTGCCCCTCCCATGGAGTGCCCGATTACGAAGGGGCGTGACAGCTTCAGCTCGTCCAGGGCGCCCTTGATCCAGAGGGTGTAGTCCTTGACCTCTTGTGCACCTTGCCCCTGCGCTGCTCCATGCCCCGGAAGTTCCAGGATAAAGCAGTTGAACGTCCTGCTGAAGTATGCCTCTTGAAGGCGCCAGGCGGTCCGGCTGCCGCCGGCCCCATGGATGAAGACAAGGGAGTCTCTCCCCTGCGCCCGCGCCCCGCGGCCCAAGACCACATTCCCCCTCATGCCGTAGGCATCGATAATGGGCAACTCGTACCTCCTTGAATGCTCTCGATGTAGCGGAAATACGTCTCTATCTCCCGGATAAAGGCCTCCTTGGATCTGATGGTGTTTATCCTCTTGCGAAACGCGGCAACCGCAGGGTATCCCTTAAGATACCATCCCACATGCTTGATAAAGGTGAGGAGCCCCCAGGGAGCGCTCTTTCTCTCCAGGTGCATCTCCAGGTGCCTGAGGATCACCCCTTCCCTCTCCTCCCAGGTGGGCAGGGGGATATCCTGCCCCTCGTGGATGAGCCCCCGAGTCCTCTCGAAGATCCAGGGGTTGCCCCAGCTCCCCCTCCCGATCATCACCCCATCGCACCCCGTCTCTTGCAGCATCCTTGCCGCATCCTCGGGCGAGCGTACATCGCCATTGCCGATGATCGTAAGTCCGCTTCGTTCTTTGGCCATACTGATGAACCCCCAGTCGGCCTCCCCAGCGAATTTTTGGGATCGCAGCCGAGGGTGGATGGCAACGAGGTCCACCCCGCAATCCTCGGCCATCTGAACGATTTCCAGGCAGTTACGGCTCCCCTCATCCCAGCCCAAGCGGATCTTGATCCCGAGGGGAATACGAAGTGCATTTCTCACCTGCTTGAGGATCTCCCGTAACCTCTGTGGCTCCCGCAACAGGGCAGCCCCTGCCCCCTTCTGTACTATCCGGGCAGCCGGGCACCCTACGTTGATATCCACCCCGTCGAGCCCCATCTCCTGCACGCGGGAGGCAGCCTCGGCCAACGCCGCTGGATCACGGCCGAAGAGCTGGCCCATGAGCGGCCCCTCAAAGGGGTAAGCCTCCAAGAGCCGGCGGCAACCATTGTTTCCCCTCACCAGCCCTTCGGCGCTCACCATCTCGGTATAGGCCAGGTCAGCACCCTTTTCCCTGGCCAAGCGGCGAAAGGGGGGATCCGTTATCCCTGACATGGGGGCCAGCACCAGGGCCTGGGGTGGCAAGATCGCACGCAGGGTTTTATACCTACTAGGCTGTTGAAAAACACCCATCTGCTGCGTTTCTCTCATCCGTCGTCGTTGCGGCATACGCCTAAGTACGCCTCACTCCTCATGATTTCGAGGCCCCCCGGAAGCGGGATTTCGTAAAGCTCAACTTGCATCTGGGCATTTTTGAACAGCGCGCAAAAAATCTTTTTTTCAATAACCTCTTAAACATTACCCTTTGCTCAGGCATTGCCCTTCACCCCTTCCCCCAATGCCTCCCGTAACCGCTCCCAGGGAAACAGGGGGCCGGGGTCCACCTTCCTCCCCGGAGCGATATCGCTGTGTCCCACGATCCTTTCCAGGGTGATCAGGGGAAAGCGTTTCATCAATAAGAGGCAGAGCTCCTGCAAGGAACGATATTGCCTTTCGGTGATGCGGTGATCCGGCGTACTCTCCAGCTCGATCCCTATGGAGAAGCTGTTGCACCCCTCCCTTCCCTCAAAGGAGCTTACGCCGGCATGCCAGGCCATCTGGTCGGGGTCTACCAGCTCGATGATCTTTCCTATACGGTCGATAAAGTAGTGGGCGGATACCTTGAGCCCCTCCAATTCTTTGAAGGAAGGGTGGGCTGAGAGGTCTAACCTGTTCAGAAAGAGATCCACGACATAGCCCGTCCCGAACTCGCCGGCAGGGAGGCTGGCGGTGTGGATGACGATCATGTCCACCGGCTCGCCATCTCTGCTGGAAAAGTTGGGGCTGGGCAGCTTGCGGATCTTCACGCCGTCCTCTTGACATCCCACCTATTGCGCAGGCCGTCGCCCATGAAGTTGAATGCCAGGACCGTCAGCATGATGGCTATCCCCGGAAAGGTGGCCACATGGGGGGCGAACAAGAGGTATTGTGCCCCCTCGTTCAGCAGCCTTCCCCACGTAGGTGCATCCTGGGGGCCCAACCCTAAAAAGCTGAGGCTCGACTCGGCCAGGATAACCCCTGCCAGACCGAACGTAGCCTCCACGATCACCGGGGCAAAACAATTGGGCAGGATGTGCCGGAGGATGATCCTGGGATGGCTTGCTCCGATGGCCCTGGCCGCCAGGACATATTCCCTGTTCTTCTCTGCAAGGACCTGGCCCCGCACGAGCCTGGCATAGCCCACCCAACCCAGCACACAGAGGGCAAGGATGATGTTCCTCAGGTTGGGGCCGAGGATCCCGGCCAGGGCGATGGCCAGCAGGATGCCTGGGAAGGCGAGGAGGATGTCCACGATCCGCATCAAGATGGTATCGAAGGCGCCGCCAAAGTAACCGGCTGCCGCCCCCAAGGATACTCCGATAAGCAGGGAGATCCCCACCACCACCAACCCCACTACCAGGGAGACGCGGGACCCGTAGATGATCTGGCTGAGGATGTCCCTGCCCAGCTTGTCCTGCCCCAGGGGATGGCCTGCCCCCGGCCCCTCCAGCTCGCCCCTGAGATCAATGGCCAGGGGGTCATACGGGGCCACGAACGGGGCCAAGAGGGCCGTCACCAGGAGGAGGCCGATGATAGCCAAGCCGATCCAGGCCAGCCTGTTACCCATCGTTGGAAACCCTCATGTAATTCTGCCCTGACCCCTCAAAGGACATGGCTAATCGTTTCAGGAAAAACATGATTGCATTATGAAATATTACTTCAAGAAGTGTCAACCATTTCTCTTGACGCACAAACCTATTGCTCCCTATACTACTCCATTAAAAAGGAGCTTATTACCATGAAAAGACTAACAGTAATGGGATTATCGATCTTGTTAACAGTGATAGTAATGGGTTGCGCTACAACCACAACCGTTACATTTGAAGGCTCAGAATCGTTGACTCTTAAAGGCACATTGATCAAACCGAAAGGTGATGGACCATTCCCCGCTGTTGTGCTTCTGCATGGCTGCGAGGGAATGGGGGGAGCGGGTTCCGATTCATATAACAGGTGGGCGTCGAGACTTAAAAGCTGGGGTTATGTAACCCTGCAAGTAGATAGTTTTGGTCCACGTGGTGATTCTTTCATTTGTAGCAATGACGAACTGATGAAAAAATACGTGCCGAAGCGCGCCATGGATACTCACGATGCTCAATCCTATATTGCCGGACTGAAATTTGTAGATAACAAACGGATCGCGGTAATGGGATGGTCGCATGGGGCACTATCGACGATTGCTTCGGTCAGTGAAATGACCGGAAAGAAAATAGTTCCTTTTCAGGCGTCTATCGCTTT
>Ga0256868_10002169_pt1 | contig 10272 bp, 7 predicted proteins | sample RVTome_13_FD_187341 | JGI IMG/M metagenome (GOLD analysis project Ga0256868, IMG submission 187341) | Soil microbial communities from uranium-contaminated site in the Upper Colorado River Basin, Wyoming, United States - RVT92D227 HiSeq ... | reverse complement strand
CGGTTAGGTTGAAGGAAGTCGTCAAACGATTAGAGTCCCATCCCTGGATTGAACAGGTTCGAGTGAGGAAGGTTTTCCCCGATAAGATATTGATTCAGATAGACGAGAGGAAGCCGATGGCTATCGTTCAATTAGATGAGCTTTACTATGTCGATACCCAGGGAGAGATCTTTTCTCCTGTCGGAGATAGAGATGAGTATAACTACCCTTACCTCACTGGCTTGACCCGTCGGGTTTTAGAAAAAGATCCGGAGGAGGCAAAACGCCTGATCACCAAGGCCCTGGAGTTCTTGAGGATCGTGGGTCAAGAAAAAATGCCCCCCCTGGGGGAAATATCTGAGATCCATATGGAGGAAGCTTTTGGAATCCACTGTTTTACTAAGGCAGAAGGAGTGGAAATCAGAATGGGATGGGAGGACTTTGGAGAGAAGTTGAGAAGATTGTCTCTCATCTGGTCCGACCTTCGAAAAAGAGGATTTTCCGCAGCCTCGATTGATTGCAGTGACTTGAAAAGAATGGTGGTCAGAAAGGTCCCCTGAGGGGATTGAAAGGAGGTGATGAATCGATGGGGAAGAAAGATTCGTTGGTCGTTGGGTTGGATATCGGGACGACAAAGATCAGCACCGTGGTCGGAGAAATTTCTGAGGGTCAGGTCAACATCATCGGCCTTGGGACGTTTCCATCGAAGGGATTACGAAAAGGGGTGGTCATTAATATCGAGAGCACCGTTCACTCGATCAAAAAGGCGGTGGAAGAAGCGGAGCTCATGGCGGGTTATCATCTCACCTCTGTCTATGCAGGAATCGCAGGAGGGCATATCAGAGGAATCAACAGTCATGGTGTGGTCGCCGTCAAAAACAGAGAGATCGGTCCGAATGATGTGAAACGAGTGATCAATGCTGCAAGCGCCGTCGCCATGCCTATGGATCGAGAGGTCATTCACATCATTCCCCAGGAATTCATCGTGGATGATCAGGATGGGATCAAAGACCCTGTCGGGATGTCGGGGGTGAGACTGGAGGGAAGGGTTCATATTGTCACCGGCGCCATTACCTCTGCCCAAAACATCATTAAGTGCGCCAACAAGGCCGGGCTGGATGTGGACGACATTGTTTTGGAACAGTTGGGGTCGAGCGAAGCGGTCCTGACACCTGAGGAGAAAGACCTGGGAGTCGCCATCATCGATATCGGAGGCGGAACCACTGATCTGGTGATCTTTTCAAATGGTGCGATCAAACATACATCGATTTTTTCATTAGCAGGAAGCCATATCACGAGCGATATCTCGATGGGACTTCGGACGCCGGTGGAGGAAGCGGAAAAGATCAAAATAAAATATGGATGCGCCCTTGCTTCCTTGGTTCGGAAGGACGAAACCATTGAAGTTCCCAGCGTGGGGGGCAGGAAACCTCGCGTCCTTTCCAGGCAGACCTTGGCGGAAATCATCGAACCCAGGGTCGAGGAGATTCTCTCCTTGGTTCATAATGAGGTGGTGAAGACAGGTTTTGCTAATCTCCTTGCCTCCGGGATTGTCCTCACTGGCGGGAGCGCCATCCTGGAGGGCGTTCCTGAGTTGACGGAGCAGATCTTTAATCTGCCCGTTCGGAGAGGGGCCCCCATCGGTATAGGAGGATTAGTGGATTTGGTCGCGAGCCCGATGTATGCGACGGGAGTGGGTTTGGTTCTCTATGGAAGTCGAAGCAAAGGGCAGAGTCGGTTTAAGGTGGGTGAGGGGAATATCTTCAGCAAGGTCACCCACCGAATGAGGGAATGGATTGAAGAATTCTTCTAATGGAATACTGGAATATTGGAAAAATGGAATAATGGGTAAAATATTCTTGCTCACATATAGATGAAACCCAATATTCCATCGTTCCATTCTTCCATCATTCCAATTTTAAAAAAAGGAGGGAGGATATGATCGAATTCGACGAGAATAAGAATTTGGCTGCCAAGGTCAAGATCATCGGAATTGGAGGAGGAGGCAATAATGCCCTGAATACCATGATTTCTTATCAACTTTCCGGGGTCGAGTTTATCGCCGCCAATACCGATGCTCAGGCCATGGCGGCAAATATGGCTCCCTTCAAACTGCAATTGGGCGAAAATTTAACCAAGGGCCTGGGAGCCGGAGCCAATCCAGAGATAGGAAGAAAGGCCGCCCTCGAGGATGTTGAGAAGATTCGCGAAGCCCTAAAAGGGGCGGACATGGTCTTCATCACAGCCGGGTTAGGCGGCGGGACCGGGACGGGCGGGGCGCCGGTGATTGCAGAAGTGGCCCGTGAAATGGGCGCCCTCACCGTGGCGATCGTGACCAAACCCTTCTACTTCGAAGGAAAGAAGAGGATGAAACAGGCGGAGGAAGGGTTGGCCAATCTGAAGATGACAGCGGATGCCCTCATTACCATCCCGAACCAGCGGCTCCTGAGCATCAGCGGGAAGAGCATGACTTTGCTGGAGGCCTTCAAAAAGGCAGACGAGGTTCTCTATCATGCTGCCAAAGGGATCTCCGATATCATCGTCGGCCACGGAATTATCAATCTGGACTTTGCCGATGTCCGGACCGTCATGTCTGAGACGGGCATGGCATTGATGGGAACGGGAATTGCTATGGGTGAGAATCGATCCGTGGAAGCTGCCCAAAGAGCGATTTCCAGTCCTCTCCTGGAAGATATTACGATTGAAGGGGCCCGGGGGCTTCTCATCAACATCACCGGGGGCGAGAATATGACCCTCAGCGAGATCAATGAGGCAACCACTCTGGTTCAGAAGGAAGCCCACGAAGATGCCAATGTGATCTGGGGAATGGTGGTCGACAAAACTATGAAGGAAGAGATTCGGGTAACCGTGATCGCCACCGGTTTCGGAAAGAAAGAGGATAAGAGAACATCCCAGTTTAAGAAAGTGGCCCCTATCTCATTTGGCCTCCGGGAGCAGAATAAGGAATTTCCACATTTCTCTTTCGGCTTCGGCAACAAGGAGAATAACAGGGACATTCCTGCTTTTATGAGGAGGGGAAAGACGAGTGAACGGTTTGATGAACTGAAATTGGATCCGCCATCGGATTTCTCTATTGAGGATGAAGATCGTTTTGACATCCCAACATTTTTGAGAAAACAGGCCGATTGAATTTAGCGAGTGGTCAGTGGTAGGTGGTGAGTGGTAAAAAAAGTTACATGAGTAGATAAAATTCTGTTATATTGAATTGACTACTTTCTACACTCCACTATCCACTTACGAAAATGATTTCCTGGAAACTTGTTCAGAAGGCCAAAGGCGTTCTTGAAAAAGAAAAAGGAACTGTTCGAAAACCATGGGGCGGGAAAATTACGATATGTCTCCTCTATCCCAACTCTTATCATGTGGGGATGTCCAACCTTGGATTTCAGACCCTTTATCAGATTTTAAACGCTGATGAGAATGTGGTTTGTGAAAGAGCCTTCCTTCCTGAGCCAGAAGATCTTCAAGAATATCGCAATACCCAAACCCCTCTTTTCTCATTAGAATCCCAAAAACCTCTCTCCAACTTCGATATCTTAGCCTTCTCCATCTCCTTCGAGAACGATTTTCTCAATGTCCTTATGCTTCTGGAATTAGCTCATATTCCATTAGAGAGCCGTCTTCGTAATGGAAGATACCCGTGGGTGATTGCTGGAGGGGTTGCCGTTTTTTTAAATCCAGAACCCATGAGTGAATTCTTTGACCTCTTTATTCTCGGAGAGGCGGAAGAAGTGATGGGAGATTTCTTAGAGGTCTGTCGTCAAACTCTATCAGATAAAAGGAAAAAGGACGATTTTTTAAGGAATCTGGGTAAGCTGGAGGGGGTTTATGTTCCAAAATTTTTTCGAGTGACCTATGCTGAAAATGGAAAGATAGAAGCAATGGATCCCGAGCCAGGATTCCCCAGGAAGGTCAAGCGGAGATGGGTCCCTAAGCTCGATCAATTCCCAACCCGATCCACTCTTTTCACTCCGGACACGGAGTTTAAAGAGATGGCTTTGGTGGAGGTAAACCGGGGCTGTCCCAGGGGCTGCCGTTTCTGTGCCGCTTGTTATGTTTATCATCCTTTTCGAAACCGAAGCCTTTCCTTTCTGGAATCGATTTCAAAGGAAGCCCTTTTAAAAGAACGGCGGATTGGCCTGACCGGGACAGCGGTCTCCGACCATCCTCAGCTCGTCCCATTGTGTCAGAGTATCCTCTCTCAACAAGGAGGGATTTCTGTATCTTCCTTGAGAGTAGATGCCGTCACTCCACCGCTGATTCAGTGTCTGAGGGAGGGTGAAGACCGTACAGTGGCCATTGCCCCTGAGGCAGGTTCGGAAAGACTCCGAAAGATGTTGAAGAAAGGCTATTCCGAAGAGGAGATTTTAAAATCCATCGATATTCTGGTCGAAAATGGTGTTTCCCAGATCAAATGCTATTTTTTAGTGGGCCTTCCCTCTGAGACCGAAGAGGACGTCAAGGAAATTCTCTCACTTGCGAAAAGGATTCGGCATCAGATTCTATCAAATCAAAAGAATCAAAAGAAGAGGTGGCGGTTAGTTTTAAGCGTCAATCCCTTTATCCCGAAACCAGCCACTCCCTTTCAGTGGGTGCCTTTGGAGGAGGTAGGGGAGTTGAAGAAGAAGTTAAAGATGATTCAAAGAGGGGCTCAAGGTGTGAAAGGGATGGAGATGATCCATGACCTTCCTAAGTGGGCTTATGTTCAGGCCTTGCTCTCAAGAGGAGATCGGAGGGTGGGGAAGATATTAATGGCAACACATCAGTGTCAGGGAAATTGGAGCCAGGCCCTTCGGGAGACGAGTATCAACGCTGACTTCTACGTCTATCGAAAAAGGGATTTGGATGAAATCTTCCCTTGGGATTTCATCGACCATGGTATCTTAAAAGAACAATTGAAGGAAGAGTATTTGAAGGCGATGAAAGAATCGGGGATTAAAATATAAAGAGATGAGAAAGCAGTAGGCAGTAAGCAAAAGGCGGCAAGCTGAAAGCTCAAAAATACCACAACGCCTTTGATCGGGAGATTTTTGACGGACACGTGACACGCTTGCGCGCCGAAGCGCCTGCCTGCGCGAAGCCGCTCCGGCGGAGGCAGGCTACAGCGCGCAGGCACGGTCGCGATAAGAAGGAGATTCCAGAATGAATGTGGAAAAGGTTTCTTTCCAGAGCGAGGGACAAAGAATTTCAGGAATTCTCCATCTTCCTGACGAAAAGAACCCACCCTGCGTGATTGCCTCTCATGGCCTTCTCTCCAGCAAGGATAGTGAAAAGTATATTGCTCTGGGGGAGCGGATGTCCGGGGAAGGAATGGCGATGCTTCGGTTCGATTTTCGGGGGATAGGAGAAAGCGAGGGGAGGGAGGAAGAAAATACGATCAGTAAAAAGATCGCCGATCTGTGCGCAGCGGTTGATTTTGTAAGATCTTATCCGGGTCTGGGAAATCGGATTGGGTTAATCGGATCGAGCCTTGGAGGTTTTCTTTCCTTGATTAAAGCCTCGGGGGATAAAGAGATGAGAGCGGTCGTGATCTGGGCGACCCCCCTTCACTTAGATGATCTTGGAACAAAAAGGCAGGAAGAGGATCATTCCCTCCCTCCAGATGCCTTTTTTGAAGATCTTCCGAAACACCGCTTGGTCCCTCTTTTACACAAGGTCTGTCGCTGTCTTGTCATCCATGGAGAGGAAGATGAACTCGTTCCCTTGGATCAAGCTCTGGGAATCTTTTACAATTTGGGCGTCCCCAAAGAGCTTCATGTGATCGGTGGCGCAGACCACCGTTTGACCGATCCGGCGCATCGCCAGCAGGCCATAGAACTCAGTGTAGATTGGTTTAAAAAGTATCTCTAATTTTCCAGACCTGAAATGGAGCCGTTGGCGGGATAACCAAACCTTATAGTAGAGTGCGATAATTTAGGAAAGATTCAATCTGGAAAGTTTGCGGAGGGGGGCGAAACTCAACCTGCCTGTTTCACTTCTTCTATCTTCCACCCACCTTCTTCTTTCTTCAGTTTGACATCCAGATTGGTCTTGCTCTTCTGCTGCTTATCAGTGGTGGAAGAAATTTTGATCACCCATTCCACTTTAACCCTGGCCGTATCGCCTGATATCGAAGAATTCTTCAAATCATAGGACAAGTCAACGTAATCAAATTTTGTCCAAAAGGAAAGTGTTGTCCTCTTTTTCCCTTCTCGGTCTTTGAAATTAGAAGCGTAACAGGACATGAAGAGGTCAATATCCTTCTTCAAATTTGCCTGCCGGATATTCTCGAGGAGGGTTTCAATATTTCGTATCTCTTGAATCTCCGTAGAAGGCGATTTAGAAGTGTCAGGGAGAGAAGGGGGAGAAGGAACCGCCTCTTTAGGAATGGATGAGCTTTCCTCCTTGGCTTTGGATTTTCCTGATTCCATCCCAGTTGTAGCAGGATTGGTAGAGGAAGAGGAAGTGGGAAGAATCTGGCTGACGGCACTTTTAGAGATGAGTGTTTTCGGACTAGGTTCTTTCCTTATTAAATTGGAATAAACTGACCATAGGAAATACCCTCCTGCTAGGGCCATGATCGTGATGCCACCTACTTCCAGGAATATGCGGCGATAGTCTTTCTTGGGTTTGGTCGGAAGGCTTGACCTCTTCTCCGAATCATCAGTTGATCTTTTGGGGGGCTGTTGTTGGGAGGTCTGGGTTTTGGGGAAGTCTTCTTCAACCTCCATTGTTGGGACTGCCTCAAACTCTTTCTTTTTCCCCTTTTCGACAGCACGTGAGTCTCGCTTCTTCGGACTGGTAAGAGAGGGCCACTCAAAGTCAACCTTTTCCTGGGCCGGGCGGGCCGGGCCAGTTCCAACGTCCAGATCAAGACCCGGAAGACTAACTTCGGTATCGGATGACTTAGGTTTTTCCTTTTCTTGGAATTCTGTTTGTAACACAAGATCAGATCCGCATCTTACACAAGAATTTCCGCGTTCATAGATAATTTTACAAGCGGGGCAGATGAGTTTTTTACGTGGTGTCTCGATTAATTGCTCTTGGATCGTTTGCACTTGTAAGGGGTCTCCCCCAACTTCAGAGCCAAGAGATATTTTAGGCTCTTCTTTTGTTTGAGAGGGAGTCTGTGGAACCAGAGCTGACTCACATTTGATGCAAACTTCTCCGCTTTCATAAATTATTTTACAATTAGGGCAAATGAGTTTTGTACGGGGGGCCTCCATCTGTTGTTTTTGGGAGGTTTGTGCTGGAAGGGGTGTTTCTTCGGATTCAGTTCCAGGAGCGGTCTCAGACTCTTCCTTTGCCTCAGGAGGGATTTTACGTCCCAGGGCAGCCCCGCATTGGATGCAAGAGCTTCCAAATTCATAAACGATTTTACAATTGGGACAGATCAATTTTCCATCTGGATTCTCCTCTTCAGGCCTATTTACCTTTTTTTGAGTTGACATGGGTTCAACTTTTGGGGCAAGAGGGTCGCCACAATGTTTGCAGAACTTTTTTCCTTCCTCATATTCGACATTACAATTCTTGCAGATAAGCATAAATGCCTCTTTTTAAATTAACCTTTTAATTTCACATGGGTGTGGGTGTAGCAGAAGTCGTAGAAGGTGGCGGTTTAGGCGCCTCGGAAGTGGCTAGTTTATTCAGCCATGCCGTACTTCCGTCCTCGAGTCGAACACGCAACCAATCTCCATTGACCTCAATAATATCCAGAGAAGTCCCTTTCTTCGCATTGCCAATTACTTTATACTTCGTTCCTGGCCCTTGACGCAGATTCACTGAGTCCCACACAACTTGGGTGGTGCGAAGAGGAGGAGGGGGTGGGGTGACTTTTGGAGATACGGGAGGAGGCTTTGAGGTTTCCCTTTGTGTCACAACAGGGACAACTCGATAACATTCAGAAGGTGTCTTTGCCACTATTAAACTCGCCGATTCCTCAACGGTCATGCGTATCGCCTTCTCCATCAGTGTCTTTGAAAAGACTCTGAATACCTCTGGCAATACGCCACCAACCCTTGCGGCGGGTCCTCCAAATTCCGTCGCCTTTGCCCTCACTCTTTCGGTGGCGAGAATCTGTTTGGTCCTTGGATTGATAACCGTTACGATGATGGTAATATGGGATGCCCCCCCTGTTTCACCTCCAGCCCCTGGGATACCGGGTTTGAATTCCCTAATTTCCCCCTCAATCAAAAGATCAAACTCTTTTTTTACTGAGCCGTCGTTTCCAACATCCTGGCCTTTGGCTACGTCATCGAAAGATTTGCGTACTTGAACAATATATCGATTTGTAGGCAATAAAGCATTCCGTAACATCTCAGCCATTCCTTCCCCAACCTTGCTCGTCTCTTTTGCAGCGTCCGATTTATCGACAAAATTGGTCATAACCAATCTTGCCTTACGCCCTTTGTAGTTTTCTTTCAATATCTGTTCATATGTTGGCCGTGTAGAGGAAGTAGACTTTGTGGTAGGCTCGATCATTGCACAACCAAATAGGAAAAACAGAGTTATTATTGTCAAGAATATGTTCTTCATAAGCCTTTTTACTTTACGGATGGCATCGTGCATATTAGAGTTTAGCAAAATAAGTGCCAAATTTTGTGCTTTTTAATTATTTGAATTTACACAATTTTTCAACAAAGTGATTTGATTTAACCCTATAAAAGTGCCAAATTGTTGTATAGGGGGTACACAAAATGTCCAGTTTTTAGTCAATTAGCTGAAATGAACTAATAAGAATAGATATAAGAGGTGGATATCAATTATGATTAAAAGCAATCCATTCGAGAAGAGACGTTCTGCCTACATTCCTTAAACCACAACCCCTGATCCCTGTTTCACATGTTCCAGAATACTGGCCATGGTAGGACCAGCCTGACCATGAATGACAACATCCGCCATGTCATCGTAAGGAGTTGAGTCACGGTTGATGATGACTAATCTTGCTCCATTTTCCTTCGCTATCAGAGGCATCGAGGCAGCGGGTTGGACAACCAATGAGGAACCAACTACAATGAAAAGATTACAGAGTGAGGACCGATGATAGGCCTCTTGTGTTTCCTTCTCTGGCATCGATTGGCCAAATGAGATGGTAGCGGGTTTGAGAATTCCCCCACAATCGTTACAACGGGGTGCCTTCTGCCCTTTTTTAATTCGTTCCTGGATTTCATCGCGATCATATCTCTTTTTGCAACTCAAACAGGAGACGAATATGGCCGTCCCGTGAAGTTGAATCACCTTTTCTTCAGAATTTCCGGCCTTAAAATGAAGACCGTCAATATTCTGAGTAATCACACAGTCAAGCTTACCCAGTTTTTCCAATTCTGCAATGGCAAGATGGGCATGATTAGGTTTGGCTGTTTTTATCGGTTCATACATTTCTGTTGCCATCTGCCAATATTTTTCCCGGGAGGCTTCACTGGCAAGGAAATTCTGAAAATAGAAATCCTCTGGATTATATCGGTCCCATACTCCACCCGGGCTGCGGAAATCCGGGATTCCTGATTCTGTGCTTAGACCGGCCCCAGAAAAAACGATCACCTTTTTAGAAGTGGTAATCCATTGTGCAACTTGTTTTAATTTGTCTTCCATTGGTTACCCCCTGGCTAGGTTTCCTGTAAATCCGAAATCTCTGCCATCGTCCCGCGAGGCGGGACGATGCACAGGTAGGTGCTTCGAATTTATAATTCCCTATATCACATGGTGAACGTGACTTGCAAGGGGAAGACAGCCTATGATAAAATTTGAAAGTGAAATGCAATTTAATCAAGCAAGGATATCCTCAGGGCAACTGTCTGATTGAGATCGACCGGGGAAAGTCTCCTGCCTGTGAAGCCACCCTAAAAAAGACGGACAACGGTCTCCTCAGGCTCATCTCCGCTGTCCATCTCTCACGTCCAGAAAATTACCTCTCCATCTACCAATCAGGTTGTAACTTCTCCTGCCGAAAATGTCATTCCTGGAATTTCACAAGAATTGCCAAAGGTGATTGGTGGTCTCCTGCCGATGTGTTAAAGGCATGCAAAGAATATGAAAAAGAAGTGACGGTCCGAGAGCCTCGAAGCAGGGCCACTGCCTTTCATGCCCATGATTCCTGTCGTGGTTGCGGGGCTTGTGTCATGTATGGGAAAAGGTCTTCTCTCTGTCCCAAGGTGATCCAGAAAAAAGAGATCGTTTTAAGTCCCCAGGGATGGGGGCCTGCCCGCAATATCGTTGCCTTCACGGGGGGAGATCTGACCTGTTGTCCGGAGTACTATATCGAATGTACTCGCCTCATTAAGGCAGAAACCGAGC
>Ga0256868_10002168_pt1 | contig 10272 bp, 9 predicted proteins | sample RVTome_13_FD_187341 | JGI IMG/M metagenome (GOLD analysis project Ga0256868, IMG submission 187341) | Soil microbial communities from uranium-contaminated site in the Upper Colorado River Basin, Wyoming, United States - RVT92D227 HiSeq ... | reverse complement strand
TGGTCACACACGATCCGCGATCCGCCGAAAGGGCAAGGGTGATCCGACATCTGGAAAAGGGGTTCTTGAATAATGTACATCCTCAAGCTGCTCCTTAGAAATGCCTTCCGCCATAAGCTCCGCACCTCCCTGACCATACTCAGCATCACCATAGCGATCCTGGCCTTCGGGCTGCTCAGGACCTTCATCAGCGCCTGGTATGCAGGGGCCGAGGCCTCCTCGGCAAGCCGCCTTGTGACCCGAAACGCCATATCCCTCATCTTTACACTACCAATGTCCTACAAAGACAAGATTCGCCAGATCGACGGCGTCAAACAGCTCTCGTGGGGAAGATGGTTTGCCGGTGTCTACATCGACGAGAAAAACTTCTTTGCCAACTATGCCATCGATGCAAAAAACTATCTGCCATTATACCCGGAATTTATCTTCCCCCCTGATCAACTTGCGGCATTTCTCGCCGATCAAAGGGCCTGTTGTGCAGGCAGGAAGCTTATTGAGAGATACCATTGGAGAATCGGAGACATTATTACCTTGAAGGGGACCGTTTTCCCGGGCAACTGGGAGTTTGTCCTTCGCGGGATATACCGCGGCAGGGATGAGAGCACTGACGAACGACTCTTCTTTTTCCACTGGAACTACCTGAATGAGGCGCTGAAGAAGACCGCCCCCAACCGGGCTGATCAGGTAGGCTGGTACATCGTCGAAGTGACGGACCCGAACCGTGCAGCCGAAGTTGCCCAGGCCATAGACAGCACCTTCAAGAATTCACTGGCGGAGACCCTCACCGAAACCGAACGGGCCTTTTTCCTCTCTTTTATCTCTATGGCAGGCGCCATCATTGTTGTCATCCAGTTGGTCTCTTTGGTAGTGATCATCATCATTATCGCGGTGGCGGCCAATACTATGGCTATGACCGCCCGCGAACGGATCGGCGAATATGCCGTCTTCAAAACGCTGGGTTACCGGGGCTGGCGCATTGCCGGCATGATTATCGGGGAATCTCTGCTCATTACCATGATCGGCTGTCTCTTCGGGATAGCCCTCACCCCTCCCGCGACAAAGATCTTTGGCAAGATCGTCGGCACCTACTTTCGCATCTTGGGGGTAGATATGACGACCATCTACATAGACATTGGGGCCGCAATCCTGGTCGGTCTCTTGGCGGCCATCGTTCCCACCTGGCGTGCCACGAGGATCAGCATCGCCGAGGGGTTGAGGAGGATAGGATAGTAACTCTAAGAAGGGGCCGAGGATTCGAGTGGTCAAGGGTTCAAGTGTTTGAAGATCTAAGAGATTAAGTTGTTAAAATATATATGTAGGACATATATCTTATGTCTTGGTCAATAATTTATTTCCTTGGACCCTAGAATCTCTGTCGCAAAGCGACAGATCCCGCATTTTAAATAAGTCCCGCCCTATTTTGTATAAAAATCTGAATGGCGGGATGTCGCCGAGCGACAGAGCGGGATAGACCCCTAGAACCCTTTATGTAGTGGAGGTATTATTGGGCATCCCCATCTCGTACAGTTTTCGCAACCTCTGGACGCGTCGGCTGACCACCGCGCTCACCGCCGCCGGCATGGCGCTTGTCGTCTTCGTCTTTGCTGCGGTTCTCATGCTGGCCGAAGGGCTGCGGAAGACGCTGGTCGAGACGGGCTCGTATGACAACGTCGTCGTGGTTCGCAAAGGGGCCAATTCCGAGGTCATGAGCGGGGTGACCAGGGACCAGGCGTCTATTATTGAGACCCAGCCTGCAATAGCGATCGGAGCGGATGGCCAACCGCTCCTGGCGAAAGAGATGGTCGTCCTCATCACCCTCCCCAAGCGGGCGACGAATACCCCCGCAAATGTAGTAATCAGGGGGATCGGCGCAAGCTCACTCGCCTTGCGACCGCAGGTGAAATTGATGGCAGGGCGTATGCCCAAGCCGGGATTATCGGAGATCATCTCCGGACGAAGCATCGCGGAACGGTTTAGGGGCGGCGGCATCGGCGAAGTCCTTCGCTTCGGAATGCGAGACTGGATGGTCGTCGGCATCTTCGACGCCGGCAACACCGGCTTTAGCTCGGAGATCTGGGGGGATGGGGACCAACTGATGCAGGCCTTTCGCAGGACGGTTTACTCATCCGTCATCTTCAAGCTGAGTGATCCCTCCGACTATGCAAGGGTAAGGGAGCGCATCGAAAACGATCCCCGCTTGACGCTAGATGCAAAACGTGAGAGCCGTTTCTACGCCGAGCAATCGGAGAGGATGGCTAATTTCCTTCGCATTCTCGGGACGGTATTAACCGTCATATTCTCTCTCGGTGCCATCATCGGCGCCATGATTACCATGTATTCGGCTGTTGCCACCCGCACCCGTGAAATCGGCACGATGCGGGCCATCGGCTTCAGGAGCATCAGCATCTTGGGAGCTTTTATGTTCGAGGCCTTGCTGCTCGGCCTGGTCGGCGGTTGCGTCGGACTTTTTTTGGCCTCTTTTTTACAGCTGCTCACGATCTCTACGATAAATTTCCAGACCTTTTCCGAGCTCGCCTTTAGCTTCACCCTCACCTTTAACATTTTTTGGAGGGGGCTCGTCTTTGCCTTGATCATGGGCTTTATCGGAGGCGTATTACCGGCAATCAGGGCATCGCGGATGAATATCGTCGAATCCCTACGCACCAGCTGACACGGACTCATTGTTGCATAGTCCAACGAGAGACAGAAGGATTATGTTGGTTTCTTCCGTGGACTCGTATGACATCGATCCATTCACAAGGCGTGTCGTCATTGTCCATGGGGGGCCCCTGTGATAAGATACGTATCGCACGCGGAGATCATGTGAAACCTCAGGAGGGATACCATGCAAATTCCGATTTCGGAGAGGTTGCGCACCCTGAGATTTGATAGAGACAATCCCTGGCACGTAGGGATAGTCTGTGTGGCAATCGGGGCTCTTGTGATGGCGATCATCCTCTACGTTGTATTTGGCCAGAGGGAGCGGCAGATGTACGCCGACACACGGCTCAGCACCTTGGATATCGCCGATCAATTATTGAAGAAAAACATGGCCGAGGATGCGCTGGCGATATATAAAGAGGCCTTAAAGAAGGTGTCAGTAAAAGGAGAGCCTGAGCTCTATAGCCATATTAAGAATAATGAAGGGGTTTGTTATTATGCCTTAGCCCTCATCGAAGATAAGGAGACGAACCTCGTGAAGGCCATCAGCGCCTTAGAAGAGGCCTTGGCAATCAGGACCAGGGAGCAGTACCCTCGCGAATATGCCACCACCCAGAACAATCTCGGAACAGCATACTGGACGCTCTCTGAGGTCAAGGGCAGGCAGGAGAATTTGGCCAGGGCAATCAAGGCATATGAGGAGGCCCTGAAGGGGAGGACCCTTGAAGCTGATCCCCTGGATTATGCCGCCACCCAAGATAGTCTCGGAACAGCCTACGTGGATCTTTCCGCGATCAGAGACAAAGAGGAGAACCTGATCAAGGCTGTTAGCGCCTACGAGGAGGCCCAGCTGGTATATACCGCGGAGAAATACCCGGTCGGCTATGCTGCAACGCAGGATCATCTCGGCACGACTTACAGCGCCCTCGCAGAGGTGAGTGCAAAAGAGGCCAATCTGGCCAAGGCCGTCAGTGCCTATGAAAACGCCCTGCGGGTATATACACCGGAGCAGTATCCGATAGATTACGAGATTACGCAGGACCATCTCGGCACGGCTTACACCGCCCTCGCAGAGGTGAGTGCAAAAGAGGCCAATCTGGCCAAGGCCGTCAGTGCCTATAATAAGGCCCTGAGGGTATACACCCGGGAACAATACCCTGCTGGTTACGCTGCCACCCAGAACAATCTCGGAAACGCCTTCCGAGGTCTCTCGAAGGTCAAGGACAAGGAGGATAATCTCTTGCGATCTATCCATGCCTATGAGGAGGCCCTTAAGATCAGAACACCTGATCGCTACCCCGTTGATTATGCAGCCACCCAGAATAACCTCGGCGCCGCCTACTGGCGGCTTGCCGAAATAGGGGACAAGGAGGAGAATTTTGACAGGGCCATCGCCGCCTATGAACGGGCCCTGCGAATCAGGACCATGGAGCAGTACCCCGTGGATTATGCAGCCACCCAGAATAACCTCGGCGCCGCCTACTGGACCCTTGCCGAGATCCGAGATAAGACCATGAATGTGGCTCGCTCCATTGTCGCCTATGAGCGGGCCCTGCGGGTATATACCCCGGAAAGACATCCCGAGGACTATGCGATGATCCAGAACAACCTCGGCGCCGCCTACTGGACCCTCGCCGAGATCCGAGATAGGGCCAAGAACCTGGCCAGGGCCATCGCCGCCTACGACGAGGCGCTGCGGGTATATACCCTGGAAAGACATCCTGAGGACTATGCGATGATCCATAACAACCTCGGCGCCGCCTACCGCAGTCTGGCCGGGGTCACCGATAAAAAGGGCAACCTGGCCAAGGCCATCAATGCCTACGAGAAGGCCCTTAAGATCTATACCGCCGCAAAATACCCCCTCTACCACAAACGGGTAACGGCGAATCTGGAGTTGACCAGGCAGCAGATGAGGAGATGAGTTAATGAACAGGTGACCCGCCTTTCTTCCCTTTCCCCGCCCCATTTCCCTGAATACTGAGCATGCCTTGCTTAGATTTTGCCTCCCGAACTGACAAAAAATGTCAATAGAGAAGATAGATCAGCACCTCCCAAAAGAAAATTCTTTTTATTTCCATTGGTTATATTAATATATAATGTCTCTCTTCAAGGCACAAAATTTGCACTTTCATGAGAGTGGCAAGGTACTATGGTGGAAGATAGACCGATCAGGGTTTTGCTGATTGAGGCTAACCCGGAAGACGTCCAGTTCATTCAGGAGATGCTGGCTGAAGCGAGTGCCGCGCGGTTCGAGCTTGAGTGCGTTGATCGGCTCGCTGCCGGGTTGGTGCGCCTGGCAACCAATAATATCGGGGTGCTCTTGTTGGATCTCGACCTCCCTGACAGCCAGGGATTCGATGCCTTTGCCAAGGCATACGCGCAGGCCCCCTGGGTGCCCATCGTCGTGATGAGCAATCGCGCCGATGAAGACTTAGCCATTAAGACCGTTCAAGAAGGCGCGCAGGACTATTTGGTGAAGGGTCAGATAACGAGCGATCTACTGGCGCGCGCCATACGCTATGCCATCGAGCGCAAGCGGACGGAAGAGGCATTACATAGTCAGGCTCTCATCTTCGACAATATTCATGACAGCATCATCATGACGGATTTGACGGGCAATATCATGCGATGGAATCCGGCTGCAGAGCGGATGTTCGGCTATGTTAAAGACGAGATCTTTTGCAAGACCCTTGACGTTCTCACGACGAGGATTATCAATGGCAAATTACGCGGTGGCCGCTGGGCCGGTGAGATGAATTTTACGCGTAAAGATGGCACCGAAGTCGTGTGCGAGACAGCCGTCATTCCCCTGTGCGATGAGCGTGGCACTATAACGGCGGTATGCGGCGTATCGCATGACATCACCAAACACAAGCAGGCAGCGCAGGAATTACAAAGCAGCTACGACAAGTTACGGGAGACCTTAATTGTAACTGTGAACGCCCTTGCCTCGACGGTTGAGATGAGGGATCCTTATACTGCCGGCCATCAACGCCGGGTGACCATCCTTGCCTGTGCCATTGCCGAGGAAATGGGTTTAACAGAGGAGCAGTTTGACGGACTCCGCTTGGCCGGTCTGGTTCATGATATCGGCAAGATCACCGTACCTGCCGAGATCCTCAATAAACCGGGACGGATCAGCGAGATAGAGCTCAATATCATCAAGACCCATCCCCAGGCTGGCTACAATCTACTGAAAGAGATAGAATTCCCGTGGCCCGTTGCCCGGATCGTGTTGCAGCACCACGAGCGGCTTGATGGCTCTGGCTATCCCGGGGGGCTTAAGGATGATAGGATCATGCCGGAGGCCAAGGTCTTGGCTGTGGCCGATGTGGTAGAGGCCATGGCTTCTCACCGGCCCTACCGACCTGCCCTCGGCATTGAGGCGGCGTTACATGAGATCACCATGCATAAGGGCACCCTCTATGACCCTGATGCTACCGATATCTGCGCAAGACTCTTTATCAACAAAGGGTTTGCGCTCGAACAAGAAATGTAGCAGCTACTCCCGCCCTTTTTGCACAAACTTTCGGGCTCCTTGATACACATACCTCTCACCCAATATTTTTGTTGCTAATCCCCCTCTGGGAAATTTTTTATTTTCTGCGGGGTGTAGAAACAACGTCCCCAATATCGCTGCGAGCAAGTGACGTTTTTTGTCAGTTGCAAGCATAATATTTGCCCGCTTTATTTCTCCTCAATTTCCCCTCCACAATTTCCTGCATCAATAGTCTTTTAAAATCAGTATTTTGTGAAAAAACTACATAATCCTTCTGTTGGCACGCAAAATGCTGTTATGTTAAAATAGTAATATAAAAGTATAAAGGAGGACCAGTGAGATTCATACTGAGGGGCGAGGAACTGGAGCTTTATCCCAGGGACGTCGAAGCCGTGGCACGGAGGTGCGGCCCCGAGCCGATTCGTAAGCACTACGTGGAGGTGGATGGAAAGCGGTTCCCGCCCAAGCAGTTGATCGAACAGGTGTTGCAGGACAAGGCTTACAAAAATAATGAATTCAACCGGCTCGACTTCACCACGATAGACGCACGGTCGATCTTGAAGCGTCTCGGATTCAGGTGCGGGGAGGTTTAGGAGTTGTCTCTCTCCAGTGCCCCTGGGCAAAGGGGGGTGAGGGGACTTCGGCGCTTTTGTTCAGTTATTGGACCAGGCAAGAGAAAAGGCAGGTGTAAATAAAGTCGCCTTGTGTTGTCTAGCGGTGGATTGATAAGGAAGGTATGGAGGTCTTCCAATAGTTTGATACAGGCCCCCCATAGGGAACAGAAGAGAGAGAGACACATGGCAAATAAGCCTATCAACGTCTTGTGCATCGAGGATAACCCCGGCGACACCCGGCTGATCCAGGAGATGTTGGCCGAAGCAGAGGGGGCTCGGTTCAAGCTGGAGTGCGCCGACCGACTCTCAGCGGGGTTGGGGCGTCTGGCCGAGGGGGGGATTGATTGCGCCTTGTTGGATCTCACGCTGCCGGATTCCCATGAGTTGGACACATTTGAGCGGGTCCAGGCCCAAGCACCGGAAATACCCATAGTAGTAATCAGTGGACTCGATGACGAAACGCTTGCCATCGAGGCAGTTCAGAAAGGTGCGCAGGACTATCTGGTCAAGAGCTACCTGGGTAGCTATGTGTTGGCGCGTACCATCCGCTATGCCATCGAGCGCAAGCGGATGGAGCAGGAGCTGGAGAGATACCGAGAACACCTGGAGGAATTGGTGGAACAGCGCACGGCCGACCTCCTTCGGACCAATAGAGCATTGCAAGCAGAGATAGCCGAGCGCCTACGGGCAGAGAAAGATCTCAAGGTATCTGAGGTTCGTTATCGGCGCCTCTTTGAAGCAGCTCAGGATGGCATATTAATTCTCGAGGCAGAGACAGGGAAAATTATTGATGTTAACCCCTTTTTGATAGAGATGCTGGGGTATTCTCATGAGGAATTCATTGGCAAGAAACTCTGGGAGATCGGTTTATTAAAAGATATTGCGGCAAGCAGAGGAGCTTTTCGGCAATTGCAAGAGAGAAAATATATTCGGTATGAGCATTTACCGCTCAAAGTAAAAAACGGAAAGCGTAGAGACGTGGAGTTTGTGAGCAACGCCTATCGGGTTGACGGCAGGGAAGTAATCCAATGCAACATCCGTGACATCAGCGAGCGCATAAGGGATGCGGAGAAACTGAAAACGGCCTACGCACATCTTGAAAATCAATCCGCGATCATGGCGCAGCAGGCGAAGATGAGCGCCATCGGCGTATTGGTTGCCGGCGTTGCGCACGAACTGAACAATCCATTGATGGCAATGCTTCACTTTGCTCAATATTGCCTCAAACATACTGCTGAGGACAATCGGATCTATACGGTGCTACAGGACATCGAGCATGAAGCGAGGCGCTGTATTGATATTATCAAAAATCTTTTAACCTTTTCGCATAGCGGGGACGGGAAGAAGGAAAGATATGAGATAAAGAATCTCGCTGAAATACTTGAAAGGGTAGTCAGATTGCTCTCCTACCGTATCGAGAAGGAGGGTGTGTCAATAACATCTCATGTTGATGAGGAGACCCCGAAGCTCCGGATGCACGTGAACGCCATGCAAGACGTCATCTTAAACCTCCTTGCCAATGCCCTGGACGCCCTGGAGGAGAGCAAGAAAAAGGAAGTGCGTATCGATGTCCATCCTGATGGTGATGGTGTTCTGGTCTCCATCGCCGATAGCGGCATTGGTATCTCACCGGAAGCTATCGGCAATATTTACGATCCGTTTTTTACCACCAAACCCGTGGGCAGGGGAACAGGCCTGGGCCTTTCCCTCTGCCAAGGCGTCATCCATGCACACGGCGGGGAGATCACCTGCGAGAGTGAGCCGGGCAAGGGCACGGTGTTTCACGTATTTATTCCGACCCAAAGAAGAAAGGGGGCAAAGAGAGATGAAGCACATTTTAGTGATTGACGACGATGAGGCTGTACGAAAGTTATTTCTCCTCTCCCTTGAGGAGACAGGATATAGCGTATATACCGTCTCCTCCGGCATGGACGGGATTAAGGCCCTCAAGGAGGGTCAGTATGACCTCATCTTTCTCGACCTGAAAATGCCGGGGATGAATGGCGTTGAGACGTTGCGGGAGCTGCGAAAGATAGACAGGGATGTGCCTGTTTACATCATAACAGCCTTTCACGACGAGTTTTTTGCCCAGCTCAAGAAGGCCGAGGAAGAGGGAATGGATTTTGATGTCCTGCGAAAGCCGTTCGACAGGAGGCAGCTTATTACAGCCACCAAGGGCATCTTGGAAGGACCGACAAGCTATTGAGGAGTATGCCATGTATAAATTCTTATTATACATTACCGGGAGAAGACAAAAGACGCTAGCGCTCATTGAGGCCCTCAAGGGGTTTTTGAGTGAGCGTTTCAAAGATCAATACTCTCTTGAGATAATCGATGTCCTTGAAAACCCGCGGAGGGCAGAGGAGGATATGATTTTGGCGACACCGACCTTGGTCAAGAGCTCCCCGCCGCCGATAAGAAAAATCATCGGGGATTTTCACAACAGCCAAGACCTTTTTGCCCTCCTGAATTCGACGGACCTTCCGTGACGTGCATGCGTATACGCGGACCGTGGGCTGTGCGCAGGGGAGGATAAGATCACATGACGAGGAGGGGGCAAAGGTGAGTTCATGGAAGAGGCAAAGCAAGCTGAGTTCTGGTTGAGCGAAAGGTCAACGATGAATCAAGGGGAAAAGCGTAGGGTTCAGGACCACGAGGAGTTCTTCCGGCTGATCGTTGAACGCAGTGCCGATGCCATTATCGTTGTTGATCGCGGAGGTTTTGTGAGGTTTTTGAACCCTGCCGCCGAGCATCTCTTTGGTCGCACCTCCGAGCAGATGGTCGGCAATGCCTTTGGCTTTCCCATGGCTTTCGGGATACCCCTGGAGTTGAATATCTTACGACCAGGGCAAGAATCGCGGGTTGCGGAAATGCGAGTGGCGGAAATAGCACGGCATAATGAAACGTTATATATGGCCAATCTGCGCGATATCACGGAGCTCGTGCGGTTGCGGGAGGAGCTCCGAACCATGGCGCTGATCGATGATCTGACCGGTCTGAACAACCGGCGGGGTTTTTCAACCCTTGGTCAACAGCAGTTGAAGCTGTCCAATCGAACAAAGAGAGGGATGTTTCTTCTGTTCAGCGATGTAGACAACTTGAAGTGGATCAATGATACCTTTGGCCACCACGAAGGCGACCGGGCATTGATCGAGACCGCCAATATCCACCGAGAGACCTTTCGCCAATCGGATATCATTGCGCGCGTTGGCGGGGATGAGTTCGCGGTTCTTGCCGTTGAAGCCTATCAGGACAGCGGAGATATCCTTGCTGCTCGCTTACAAGAGCGCCTGAGGACTCACAACACGCAAAGAAATCGCCGCTATAAGCTATCGATAAGCATGGGCTTAGACTACTACGATCCTACCTGCCCCTGTTCCATTGATGAATTGCTTGACCGAGCGGATAGATCGATGTACGAGCAGAAACGGAAGAAAAGAAATACCGTGAATCGTGGATCGTGATTCGGGGATCGTGGCATGAAGATCAAAAGCT
>Ga0256868_10002166_pt1 | contig 10282 bp, 12 predicted proteins | sample RVTome_13_FD_187341 | JGI IMG/M metagenome (GOLD analysis project Ga0256868, IMG submission 187341) | Soil microbial communities from uranium-contaminated site in the Upper Colorado River Basin, Wyoming, United States - RVT92D227 HiSeq ... | reverse complement strand
TAAATCAAGAGGGACAAAAGGAGGCTGGAGAAGCGCACTCGAGCTCATGACTTCTTTTTAAGTTGAGATATTGAAGAAATTTGTTAGTATAAATTCTTATTTATGGCGGCTGGCGAATGAAGGCACTGATCGACAAGTTTTTAGATCATCTGCGTATTGAAAGAAATGCGTCGGTCCATACCCTGCGGAGCTATGGTGCCGACCTTGAGCAATTTAGAAATTTTTTATTATCCAAGGAGCTCTATACCGACGAAAAAACCGGAGACATCCCCGTGGAGAAGATCGACCATCTGGCGATTCGTGCTTATCTGAGCCATCTCTTCCGGGATTGTAAGAAATCCTCATTGGCTCGCAAAATCGCTGCGCAGAGAAGTTTCTTCAGGTACCTGGTGGGAGAGGGAATCTTGTCGCAGAACCCGGCGGAAATGGTATCTACTCCCAAGCAGGATAGGCCTTTGCCTATTTTTCTGCCGGTGGATGAAGTCTTTTCGCTGGTGGAAACCCCCGACATTTCTACCATCTGGGGGGCAAGGGATCGGGCCATCTTGGAAGTTCTTTACTCCTGCGGCATCCGGGTTAGTGAACTCGTCGGCTTGAGTGACGGGGATGCCGACTTTTTTTTGGGCATCTTGAAAGTCTATGGCAAAGGGGGGAAGGAGAGGATCGTCCCCATCGGAGCAAAAGCCTTGAAGGCCTTGCAAGAATACTTGCCGCAAAGGGACCGGGTACTCGCTCGCCGGAACCTGAAGGGGTCCCAATCTCCCTTTTTCATTAATCCCCGGGGGGGACGACTTACTACCAGGAGCGTGGCCCGCATCCTGCAAAAACACATCTTGAAGTGCGGATTGTTGCGCAAGATCAGTCCCCATGCCCTGCGCCATTCTTTCGCCACCCATCTTTTGGATGCGGGGGCAGACCTGAGGTCTATTCAAGAAATGTTGGGGCACGTGAGCTTATCTACAACCCAGCGGTACACCCACATCAGCATGGACAAGTTGATGGATATATATGACCGGGCCCATCCGCGGGCGAAGTAAAAACTTTTAGCCACAGAGGACACAGAGAGCACAGAGAAAAAGTTAAAATAAAAATAAAACATCAAAAATTAAAATTCGGCTGAATTTTTATTTTGCTTTTTGTAGTTCATTTTTTGATTCATCTCTGTGTCCTCTGTGGCAGGAGAAAAGAAAAAAATGAATAAGGCAATGGAAAAGATGATCGGGACGACGGTGATCGTCGTCCGGCATAAAGGGAAAGTCGCCATGGCCGGAGATGGTCAGGTGACCTTGGGGAACACGGTGATGAAACATGGCGCCAAAAAGGTGCGCCGGCTTTACCAAGACCAAATCATTGCCGGTTTTGCCGGGGCCACGGCGGACGCCTTTACCCTCTTTGAAAGGTTCGAAGCCAAGTTAGAGCAATACCGCGGAAACCTACCACGGGCGGCTGTAGAACTGGCTAAAGATTGGAGGACGGACCGCATGCTCCGCCGGCTGGAAGCGTTGCTGGTCGTTGCCAACCGGGATTCTACCTTGGTCCTCTCGGGAACGGGGGACATCATTGAACCAGATGATGAAGTGGCGGCCATCGGCAGCGGGGGGCCTTTTGCCCTGGCTGCCGCCAGGGCTCTGCTCAAGTATTCTAATCTGGAAGCCCGGGGGATCGTCGAGGAAGCCATGCGGATTGCCTCAGAAATTTGTATTTACACCAACGATAAACTAATCGTAGAAGAATTGGGGGCAGAACCCCCAACGATCAAACCAACCCCCAATCAAGGAGAAGAATGAGCAACGAACCAAAAGACGGGGATGAACTGAGACCTCTTACTCCCCGCGAGATCGTCGTCGCCTTAGATAAATATGTGATCGGCCAGCAAAACGCCAAGAGGGCGGTGGCGATTGCCTTGCGCAACCGCTGGCGCCGTCAGCGGGTTGAGGAGGATTTGCGGGACGAGATCGCCCCGAAAAACATCATCATGATCGGCCCCACGGGAGTGGGTAAAACCGAAATCGCCCGCCGCCTTTCCAAACTGGCTCAATCCCCATTCCTGAAGATTGAAGCTTCCAAGTTTACGGAAGTAGGTTACGTCGGGCGAGATGTGGAATCAATGGTCCGGGACCTTACCGAACTGGCGGTCAACATGGTGCGGGCAGAAGAGACGGATAAAGTCCAGGTCAAGGCCCGGGAGATTGCCGAAGAACGCATGCTGGACCTGTTGCTTCCTCCCCTCAAGAAAGAATCCGCGGAAGAAGAGAAAGCGGAAGAAATTGGGGATGACCCTGGTGAACCTTCTGCCGTAGGAGAAAAAACTCAAAATCTCCCCCGGCTGTCTTCACCCACCCGGGAGAAGCTCAGGCAGATGCTCCGTTCTGGAAAACTCGACGAACGGATCGTCGAGCTGGAACTGACCCAACGCAACCTGCCCATCGTAGAGATTTTTTCCAGCGCCGGGATGGAAGAGATGGACATCAACCTGAAGGAAATGTTCAGCAATCTCCTTCCCAAGAAGAGCAAGCGGCGGAGGGTCAAGGTCCCCGAAGGATTGGACCTGCTTACCGAAGAGGAGTCCCAGAGGCTGATTGACATGGACAAGGTGACCGGATTAGCGGTCGAGCGCGTGGAACAAGGAGGGATTATCTTCCTGGATGAGATCGACAAGATTGCCGGGCGAGAGACTACCCACGGGCCGGATGTGTCCCGGGAGGGAGTTCAGCGGGACCTTCTACCGATCGTAGAAGGGACGACCGTAACTACGCGCTACGGAATGGTGAAAACCGATCATATCCTCTTCATCGCTGCGGGCGCTTTCCATGTTTCCAAACCCTCGGACTTGATTCCGGAGCTGCAGGGTCGATTCCCCATCCGGGTGGAGTTAGACACCTTGAGCCGGGATGATTTCATCCGTATTCTTACCGAACCTAAGAACGCGCTGATCAAGCAGTACATGGCCCTCTTGGCCACCGAGTCCATCAACTTATCTTTCACCGGGGAGGCCATCGCTGAAATTGCCGAGATCGCCACCTTGGTGAATCAGCGCACTGAAAATATCGGCGCCCGTCGTCTGCATACCATTTTGGAAAGACTTTTGGATGAAATCTCTTTTGATGCCCCTGATCGGGCAGAAAAAAATATTTTATTGGATGCCCAATACGTCCGGGATAAACTTAGTGAGATCATCAAGGATGAGGATCTTAGCCGGTATATCCTATAACGACAGTTTCAAGTTTAAATTTAATAGGATGCAGATTTACGCAGATGACCGCGGAAACAAAAAAGACGCTATGCGCATAGCGCTAAGCGCTAAGCGACTTTCTGTGTACATCCGTGTCCAAAAAGGAATTTCCTATACAATCGAGTTAAAAAATTATAAGGAAAAGAAAGATGCAGAATTTAATTGATAAGGCCGATGTTCTCCTGGAAGCGTTGCCGTACATCCAACGTTTCTTCAGCAAAACGATCGTCATCAAGTATGGGGGGCACGCCATGGAGGACGAGGACCTTAAAGTGAGCTTCGTCCGGGATGTAATTTTGATGCGCTACATCGGGCTCAATCCGGTCATCGTCCATGGGGGCGGGCCGCAAATCGACGGCATGCTGGAAAAAATCGGCAAAAAATCAAAGTTCGTAGAGGGCATGCGAGTTACCGATAGGGAGACCATGGAGATCGTGGAAATGGTTCTGGTGGGAAAGATCAATAAAGAAATTGTCTCCCTGATCAATCAACGCGGTGGTCAGGCGGTGGGTCTGGCCGGCATGGACGGAAACCTCATCCGGGCGAGAAAGCTCTGGATTTCCCGGCGGGGAAAAGATGCCGAGGAGAAAGAGCCATTGGACATTGGCTTGGTCGGCGAAGTAGAAGCCATTAACCCCGCATTAATTGAGAACATCATGAACAACAAATGGATTCCAGTAATCGCTCCGGTGGGGGTTGGGCCTGCAGGAGAGACGTATAACATCAACGCTGACCTGGTGGCCGGGAAAGTCGCCGCCTCCCTGAAAGCAGAGAAATTCATTCTGCTCACGGATATTGAGGGGGTCCTCGACGGAGAGAAAAAGCTGATCTCCACGATGAATGCCGAGATGGCCGGACGTTATCTCAAGGAAGGGGCCATCAGTGGGGGAATGATTCCCAAGGTGAATTGTTGTTTACAGGCCCTGCAGGAGGGTGTGAAAAAAACCCACATCATCGATGGCCGGGTAAAACACGCGATCTTGCTGGAGATCTTTACGGACGAGGGGATCGGGACGCAGATTTATTGAAAATTTTATTCGCCACAGAGAACACCGAGAACACAGAGGAATTTAAATCAAATGCCTATAGTCAAAATAAACTTTGTATTTTAACAGGAGAGGAATTTCATTGTGTTAAATTTGGGTACTTGACAATCTTTTTTCTTAATCACGTTGTTATAACTCTGGGATCTCTGTGCCCTCTGTGGCTAAAAAATATTGAAAGGAAAAACGATGACCAACGAAGAATTGATTAAAATTTCTCAGGAAGTGCTGGCCCAGACCTACGGGCGCCTCCCCGTGGTCCTGGTCAGAGGACAAGGATGCAAGGTCTGGGACGTAGAGGGTAAAGAGTATCTTGACTTCGTGGCCGGGATCGGGGTCTGCAACCTGGGCCACTGTCACCCTAAGGTAGTACAGGCCATCCGCGAACAGGCTGGAAAGCTGTTGCATGTCTCCAATCTTTATCATATCGAGCCGCAGATCCAGCTGGCCCAGCTCTTAACTAAAAATTCTTTTGCCGACCGGGTTTTTTTCTGCAACAGTGGGACCGAGGCCAGCGAAGCTGCCATCAAGTTGGCCAGGAAATACAGCCACGACCATTTTGGACCTGGCCGGTATGAGATCATCTCCCTCCAGAAATCGTTCCATGGCAGAACCCTGGGGGCGCTTTCCGCTACGGGACAGGAGAAATTTCACAAAGGGTTCGAACCTTTGCTCCCGGGCTTCAAATTCGTTCCGCAAAACGACCTCGAAGCCATGGAGGGAGCCATCAGTGACTCCACATGTGCCATCATGGTTGAACCTATCCAGGCAGAGGGGGGAGTAAACATGGCCGCGGAAAATTACCTTCAAGGCCTACGGCGTCTTTGTGACAAGAAAAAACTCCTCCTCATTTACGATGAAGTGCAGGTAGGATTGGGCCGGACCGGAAAACTTTTTGCTTATGAGCATTATGGAGTTCCCCCGGATATTATGACCTTGGCCAAGGGGCTGGCCGGCGGCGTTCCCATCGGAGCCATGCTGGCCAAAGAGGAGGTGGCCAAGAGTTTCGCCCCCGGAACCCATGCTGCCACCTTTGGGGGGAACCCCCTCTCTTCCGCCGCTGGAGTTGCCGCTTTCCGGGTCACGCTCGAAGATGGAATTTTAGAAAATTGTCAGGAATCAGGGGCCTATTTCATGAAACGGCTGGAGGGATTAAAAAAGAAATATTCCTTCATCCAGGAGGTGCGCGGAAAAGGACTGATGATCGGCATGGAGTTTACCCGGGAAGCCAAGAGCGCCGTGAATGAGTGTTTGAAAAAAGGATTTCTGATCAATTGTACCAGTGACACTGTTATGAGATTTGTTCCCCCCTTGGTCGTCACCACGGAAGAAATCGACCTTCTCGTGCAAGCTTTGGATGAAATCTTTTCCACCTGGAGTTGAGGCGAAGATGAAAAAACGAGACTTTTTGAGCTTGGCGGATCTTTCTCGGAGTGAGATGGATGCTTTGTTGAAGAGGAGCCTGGTATTAAAAAGAAGATGGAAGAAAAGCTTAGTAGATTCTCCGCTGGCCGGGAAATCCTTGGGATTGATTTTCGACAAACCTTCCACTCGGACGCGGGTATCCTTTGAGGTGGCCATGACCCAATTGGGCGGCCATCCGGTCTACCTCGACCCAGGGACGACGCAGATCAAGAGAGGCGAACCTATCGCGGATTCCGCGAGGGTTCTCTCCCGCTACCTCGATGGTGTGGTCATTCGGACTTTCGACCAGGCCACGGTCGAGGAGTGGGGACGGTGGTCTTCCGTCCCGGTGATCAACGGGTTGACCGACCTGCTTCATCCCTGCCAGGTTTTTTGCGACCTTTTGACGATCATAGAAAAACGTGGAAACTATAAAGGTTTAAAGATTGCTTACATCGGGGACGGGAACAACATGGCCAATACCTGGGTGCAGGCTGCAGCTCTGCTGGATATTGCCTTATCCCTGGCCTGCCCGAGGGGATATCAGCCGAACGCGAAATTTCTCGCCGAGGCCACCCGGGGTCGTAAAGCCCGTATCGAACTTACCCGGGATCCCTGGCAAGCAGTCGAAGGAAGCGATGTGGTCTATACGGATGTCTGGGCATCCATGGGGCAGGAGAAGGAAAGGAAAGAACGGCATAAACGGTTCCAGGGCTATCAGGTGCATACAGCCCTTTTGCGCCGGGCAAAGACAGGGGCCCTGGTCATGCACTGTCTCCCGGCTCATGCCGGCGAGGAAATCAGTTCAGAAGTTCTGGAAGGACCGCAGTCCGTGGTTTTCGACCAGGCGGAAAACCGTCTGCATGGGCAGAAAGCGATCCTGGAATGGTTATTAAAAAAATAAAGTGTCAGTGGTTAGTGTCAGTGTCAGTAAATGACATTCACACTCACACTCATTGATAGGAAACCAAGATGAAAGAAAAAATAAAAAAAGTCGTTCTGGCTTATTCCGGCGGATTAGACACTTCGGTGATTTTGCATTGGCTGCGGGAAACCTACGGTTGTGAAGTCGTGGCCTTCGTGGCCAACTTAGGCCAGGAAGAGGAGCTTGAGGGCCTGCGGGAAAAAGGGCTCAAGAGCGGAGCGAGCAAGGTTTATGTGGAAGACCTGAGAGAGGAATTTGTCCGGGATTTCATTTTTCCCATGCTCCGGGCCAATGCCATCTATGAAGGCGGCTACTTGATGGGGACCTCCATCGCCCGCCCCTTGATCGCCAAACGCCAGGTGGAAATTGCCGCAGCAGAAGGGGCGGACGCCGTCGCCCACGGAGCTACGGGAAAAGGAAACGACCAAGTCCGCTTCGAAATCACTTACTTAGCCTTAAGCCCGCGCATTCAAATCCTTGCTCCTTGGAAAATTTGGGATTTTAAATCCCGTACGGACTTGGTTCAATATGCAGAAAAACACGGAATCCCGGTGCCGGTTACCCCCCAAAAACCCTATAGCAGCGACCGGAATTTGCTCCACATCAGTTTTGAAGGAGGAATTTTGGAAGATCCCTGGATGGAGCCACCGGAGGACATGTTTGTTCTAACCCGGTCTGCGGAAAAGGCCCCTGATCGACCCATCTATGTGGAGATTGATTTCGAACAGGGAAATCCCGTAGCTGTAAACGGCCAGCAGATGTCCCCTGCCCAACTTTTAGCCGAACTGAATCGCCTGGGGGGAGAGAACGGTATCGGGCGGGTGGACATGGTGGAAAACCGTTATGTGGGCATGAAATCCCGGGGAGTTTACGAAACTCCTGGAGGGACGATCCTCCATGGCGCCCACCGGGCGGTCGAGTCCATAACCATGGACCGGGAGGTGATGCACCTTAGAGATTCCCTCGTTCCCCGCTATTCCGAGATGGTCTACTATGGATATTGGTTTTCTCCCGAACGGGATGTTTTGCAGAAGATGATCGATGAAGCCCAGCGCTCGGTCACCGGTACCGCCCGGTTGAAGCTATTCAAGGGAAATTGTATGGTAACCGGGAGAAAATCTGAGGAGTCCCTTTACTCTTGTGATTATGCCACCTTCGAGGAAGATCAGGTTTATGACCAGAAGGATGCCGGCGGGTTCATTCGCTTGAATGCTTTGCGGCTCCGGATCCGGGCGCTGATCAAAGAAAAGCGCGGTGGCTAATTTTTCAGAATTCCCTTTTTCCGATTCGCCAAGCCTTCCCATGAGAAATGCATTTAAACTCCATCGGCTCAACGTTTCCCCCCTCACCCATCCCTCTCCCCCGCACGCGGGGGAGAGGGATGGGGTGAGGGGGTTTCCATCCCCCTTGCAAAGAAGCATTCCTACAATATTCTTAATACTTCTCCTCTCACCGTTTTTTGGGGGATGCGGCAAGAAAGCTTTACCCCTTGCACCGGATAGCACGATACCGGCGCCGGTCTTCGATCTTCAGGTTTGGCCGAAAGAAGGGAAGATCTTTTTAAGGTGGATGGTTCCCACAAGAAATATCGATGGCTCCAGGCTAACGGACCTGTTAGGCTTTAAAGTATTGCGACAGGCTCGCCCTTTGATCTCAGGTCCCTGTGAGCCATGTTCCCTTAACTTTGAGCCAGTGGCGGAAATCGATATGGACTTTCCCAAAGGGGCTCGGCTCGAAAGAGGAATGGTACTATGGCAGGACACGGCCGTTAGGCCTCAGAACGAATACACTTACTTTGTCCAAGGTTACAATTTTTATCGATCTCCCAGCCCCGAGTCGAACCGGGTAAAGATCTTTTGGGATGATCCTCCAGCCGCTCCCGGCAAGGTTAACTTGCGGAAGGAAGACCGGGCCCTGGAAATTACCTGGGAGCCCGTCTCTCTCTTGGTTGACAGACGGGAGATGATAGATTTCCGAGGATTCAATATTTATCGCAGGAGCGAAGGGGAACTTTTTTCGCTCTCTCCCCTGAACGCCGACCCTATCCCGGATAAGAGATACTGGGATGGCCAAGTTGAACTGGGAAAGCAGTACTCCTATGAAGTGCGCACCGTGCGGAATTTCCGGGGGACCCTCATCGAAGGCCCGAGTTCGGCTGTAGTCCAGGGAGTTGCAGAAAAACGTCTTCCTCCTTCAGTACCGACTGGACTGGTGGCGGTTTGGCAGAGAGATGGCGTGGCGTTACGCTGGGATAAAAATCCCGAGCCGGACATTGCCGGCTATAACCTTTACCGCCGGGGAAAAGAGGAAAAGGAATTTGTGAAGATGAATCCTCGGTTGATTATGGAACCTTATTTCCTCGATGGTTCAGCCGATCTTCAGCGTTCCTACATTTATCGTCTGCAGGTTGTGGATTCCAGCCCGTCCAGAAACGAGAGCGATTTTTCCAAGGAAGTGGAGATTTCCTTCGAAGCTCCTCTCAAAAAATGAAAGTTTCCCCTCTATTCAACCTTTTTCGGGTTTATGGTAAGTTCAAGAGTAGTTTCTTGTCTGGATAGTGGCGAACATTCCGGGTGGCGATTTTGTGACCTTGCAGGATGGCTGTGGAAGCGATTAAACAATCAATGGCTGTCAGCGTCATCCCTTTCTCGCGATAAGAGACTCTCAATTCTCCGCCTTTGGCCGCAATTTCTTGGGAAACGGGCTCAACCAGGCAGGCCCCGATAAAATCATCCGTTGACTCTCTTTCTTTTTCCTTCATGCCCGCATAAAGTTCATAGATGGACAGCACGCTCAAATAGGCTCTATTCATATCCCAGAAGGGGATGAGGAAATCCCGGGCATACGGTTCTCCCTTCAGGAAATCTATAGCAACATCAGTGTCGATGAGTACGGTCTGCATAGTTGCGGCCTTCTTCCCTCCTCATTTCGTTGACGAAATCTACGCTTTTCTTGGGGCGTCTTTCCCAACTACCAAAACTGGCAATGGCCTTCTGCACTTTTTCCTTTTTAAGGTAATCTTTTAAAGCCTCCGTCGCCACCGCACTGAAATTTTTGGATGCCTTTTTGACTTCCTTATAAACCTCTTCGGGAATCGTGATGGATGTTTTTATGAGGCCCATGTTCCCCCCCCTTTTTTACCATTATAGGATCCTATGGTAATACTGTCAAGGAGTATCGATGGATAATACTTTGGGGATTCTTGGAAAAGGGGATGGGGCGGGAAAGGGCACCGCGAATCATGTCAGATGCCCTCTGCCAATTGAATAATTTAAGGGCGGCCCCCATTCTTTATGTTGCTAAATCAGGAAAGGAGAGAAGCTGAGGAAAAAATAGTGGAAACAGGAAGGGGATGTGGGTATACTCAAAAAGAATCCCACTTTCCATGAATACAAAATTGATGATCTCGTAAAAAGTAAAAATTGGGATGGCAAAGTAAAAAGCTCTCCGCCTTGGGCGGACAAGGCGCGCAATCCCGCTCCGAGCGGGACTGAGGAGTGAGGCGTACTTATAAGGTACGCCGCAACGACGAAGGTGAAGCGCAACCCGCCTCAGGCGGACAGATGGACTTTTTACGAAGCCATCAAAATTCAACCGATTGTGAATTAGGGAATCCATTCAATTTCCACCCAATGGAATTGTAATATTATTATGGACCTAAAAATGATAATCAATGAA
>Ga0256868_10002164_pt1 | contig 10289 bp, 11 predicted proteins | sample RVTome_13_FD_187341 | JGI IMG/M metagenome (GOLD analysis project Ga0256868, IMG submission 187341) | Soil microbial communities from uranium-contaminated site in the Upper Colorado River Basin, Wyoming, United States - RVT92D227 HiSeq ... | reverse complement strand
TTAAGCCGAAAATCCTCTATCCATATCACTATGGTGAGACTGATACATCCAAACTTTTGGATTTACTGAAGGATATCAAAGAGATTGAGGTACGCATCCGCAAGATGAAGTAGGTATATTATTTATAGTGATGGGTGACCCCAACTATATGCTATGGCAGGGATAGCGAGGCATGTAGGGGTTTGTACTTCAGCCGTGGCCAAGGCGGCGGCCTTCTTGGCGGCATCCAGGTTGATCGGCAGACCATAGACAGTCGGCATCTGGGCCAGAGCGTCCCATCCCAAAACAATCAACAAAATCAAAATCAATACCGATATTAACAGGCTCTTCTTCATTAAAAACTGCAAGTATCTTGCCAAGATCCGCACTTTCCAAAAGGTTGCGATATGGAAGACATATCAAAACCTAAAATCAGACGAGCACTACCCTGGATTCTCTATCAATGGAAAAAAAGCAGATACCTTCTGTGCATTATTAATTGTAATCGAGCATGCTTCGCTAAATTGTTCGGTTCTCGATTTCAGGAAGAAGTTAAGTAGAAATATCTGTGTGTCCCCAATCAAAAAAAGAGTTTGTGAAAAATTTAGATCGGAGTCAGATTAAATGTGTGGTTTTTGAAGGGTAATCCTCCTACTCTTCACCTTTGAATTAAATATGTGAAATATCCCTCATTTTAAGCTACGTTTTTAAGAGTGTTTTTCCCTTTTTAATTAGTACTTTTCCCTCATTATATTTGTGAATCAACATCGAGATGAGGGATTGATACGGTATCCCTTCCTCAATGGCTCTTGCTTGTATTTTTTTTAAATCCCTTTCAGCCATTCGAATATTGATTCGCTTTTGCTTGTTCAGACTATAGCGGGCATATTCCTCATATCGTTTTTTTTCTTTTTTGCTGAGGTCCGAAACCCATTCTTCATTTTCAAGTGATTCTGCCAATTCCCTTTCATCTTTATTCAGATATTCTACTTTTTTCATTTTTTGCCTCCGAGATACTTCTTCGTTGCCTTACTGTTTGGAATTATTGTTTTAAAGAATATCTTATCATTATCCTCAATATACGGCACCGAATAGATATAGTCCTCAATCTTAACCAAAAATATTTTTTGATCCGGATACTTTGTCAGATTTGGATGCTTAATTCGGTCCACTAAATTCCCTGATGCAATGGCCAATTCAACCTGTTCAAATGACACTCCGCGCACTTTTTTGAGTAATTCATTCTTTTCATCATTCCAGTCATAATATTTCATAAAGTGTGCCTATTGTATTCATATCATAATATATAAAATAATTGAACTCATGTCAAATTATTATGGGATTAGCTTCAGACGATCTGGCTTCCTAAAACCTCTTTTTAAAAGGATCTCTCTTTCCTTCAAGAGACAGCTTCGATTATGCAATATAGCCCTATCAATTTTACCATCTATCCAATATTGAGAACATAATAACCCATTATCATTAAGAGGATCCCCATAATTAGGAATTTTCAAGAAGCGAATTAACGATCTTTTTGATTCAAACCTTTCCTGATTTAATTCGCCTTCAAATTCTATCTTCTTATTAAGATAATTAAATAAAACCCCGCGTTCAAAATCGGTATTAAATGCATAAAATGGCCTTTCCAATTTATCCAAAAAAGGGGACAGTCCCCTTTTTTGTTTTGGACCGTGAAGGGGGCAAATAATATTATCGCTCTTCGCTGTTGCATCTTAAGTAATGGTTGGGAAGATTTCTGGGAATACCGAGTCCCTGCTTAAATGTGGTACCCATAAATTTGTCGCACACCCTCTTTCATTTTTTCTGTTCATTTTTTCTCTTGACAAGGAGCCCTAAAAAAGATATAAGAATTTAGGGATATTCATTGTTCTTCTTCTGCTGTCAGTATTTAACTTCGCTAATTGTGTAACGTTACAGGCTATTTCAAAGATTTAGAAATTTATTGAAAAACGATTTTTTAGATAATTATTTTAAAAAATTTCCAATCATATTTTCGGGGGTGCACCATGGAAGACCAACCGAAAGAAAAGCCTGCCATTAAAAAACCAGATCAAGATAAAAATGCTGATGGAAGACAAATTTCAAGAAGGGAGGCTATAAAAAGAATCGCTAAAGGATTAATTTTAACAGGATCGATTGTTATCCCCGGCATATTCTCATCAAGGGGTTTTGCTCAACAAGGCTATTTGAACTACGCAGATTATTGCAATTATTTGAACTACGCAGACTATACCAATTATACAAACCAGGTTTATGGCAACTACACGGCCTACGGTAACTATAAAGTTTATGCAAATTATGCAAACTATTATAACTATGGCAAATCACGTTATTTGAACTATGCCAATTACATGAATTGGCGCGACTACATAGACTATAGAAATTACGGAGATTACGCCAACTATAAAAACTACGTAAATTACGCAAATTACCTTAATAAGTGCAAATAAAACACTCTCAACAATCCCTTAATATCTTTCTCTCAGTGATGGAAATGGCTTGGCGAATCTGTTATTGACGACGAAGTGTGTCCGCTCCTGCCCATATTGCTTTGCCAAAAACGAGATGACAGAGTCCGATCCTGCTGATACCATATCTTGGGAAAATTTACTCTATCTTGCAGACTTTCTTATCCACTCCAATGAATACCATATCGCGTTATTAGGCGGAGAGCCGACACTCCATCAACAATTTGTAGATATTGTACTCTATCTGATTGAAAGAGGTTTTCACGTCACCATATTTACCAGCGGTCTGATGTCAGATACAAGGTTGGAGGAAATGGAATTTCACCTTACGCAGATTTCCTCCGATAGAATTCAGTTTGTCTGTAACCTCAATGATCCCGAACAAACCTCCATGCCAGATAGCGAACTTGACAGGGTGTGCAGATTTCTCTTGGCTATGGGGCCCTGGACCGTACCGGGATTCAACATATACAGAAAAGACTTTCGTCTCGACTTTATTTTCAGTTATATTGCCCGCTTTGGAATGCGGAATCATCTACGTCTCGGCATTTCCAGCCCCATACCAAATCAAAATAACATATACATAAAAAAAGAGGATATGAAGGAAGTTATCGACAGGCTATTAGATTACAGGAATCTGTTTGAAAAATTCCGAGTGAGACCAAATCTCGACTGCGGATTTCCCCTCTGCTATTTCACGGATGAACAGTTAGGATGGTTTTTTAGAATGGCAGGCATGGTCAATTTCGGCTGTGGTCCTGCAATTGATATAAAGCCGAACATGGATGTTTACAGCTGTTTTCCGCTATCAAATATTCACAAAAGATCCCTTTTCGAATTTAACTCTATCAAAGATGTCATTGCTTTTTATGTCAACCTCCATAACCAAATTCGCGAGGATCTTAAAGGAGTATTTGATGAGTGTACCGCTTGTATCCACCGGGATGAAGGCCGATGTTCTGGTGGAGGCGTGTGCCAAATATTGAGACATTTTGCCAATGAAACTTCCAAGCCTTGTGTGCCCTTACAACCAGGCATTGCTTGATCAAATTAAAGGGCACGATATAGCTATTAAGGTTAATCATCCCTCGGATATTTCCCCAGCGACTGCCTATGTTCGTTCCTCCGGTAACTCCTTGATAAACGTCATAGTCGAAATTGAAAAACCCCTCAACACAATTTATTTTCAAGAAGACTGGGAGGGTATTCCAATGGCATTGTTTGCACCTGAGATGGGAAATTTTCGAGACATCTTTAAACAGATTCATAAAATACGGGACCTCAAAGTACATGTTTATTTTCCGGTCGAAAACGATGAAAATCTCGCCAGCAGTCATATCCTGGCTTCCTTAGGCATTACTTGCTGTCTTACTTTTGGTGAAAAAAAACCGAATTGGGACGCCCTTTCGGATTTGATGACATATGCCGTTCTCGGATCTGTCCCCCATGCACCCATTGAACCCTTCCATCACATTGCTTACCATTACAATCCGGGCAATTATGTCGACTGGGGCTCAGTTTATTTCGATGATCCAAAAGAATTTCTTCATATGGATTCAAGAGGACGGGTAGCATTATCTCACCACGAATTGTTGAATGGTTCATTTATAGCAGAAGACATTTCCATACTTAAAGATCCCTTCGCTAATACGGGCTATATGGAAGGTATAAATGCCTGGAGGCAATGTTTTCTAAGCGACCATCCCTGCATTACCTGCGAGGGATGGAAGATCTGTTTAGGGAAGTTCACGGTAAATGATAAACCAATTGAAGGGTGTTCAACATTTATTACAGAAATGTTGGCCGTAATCGAACAATACTGGGCCGAGAGGGAACAAGGGAGGTTGTAGGAAAAAGACATCATGGCAACAGTCATTTTTAAAGCAACCGACATATGCAATTCCAATTGTATCTACTGTCCTGCAATCAGAAAAGAGAATCAAGCCATCAAGACAATGCCATTCGATATTCTCAAACTGTTCTTTATCCGGGCAAACGCATTTTTAAAGGAAAGGCCGGAGGAAACACTGAAAATTATCTGGCACGGGGGAGAACCATTGACACTCGGTCCCCAATATTTTTATAAAGCCCTTGAATTTAAACAGAAACATTGCACAGACACAAGTTCACGAATATCTTTCGACATGCAGAGTAATCTTACCTTATTTTCAAGCGAATATGCCGATGTTTTGAAAAAAATGGGAATTGACAGGTTGGGCACCAGTTATGAATTGATACCCGGGGTTCGAGGCCGCGGAGGAAAAGAAGGCTCGGATATTTACAATCGACAGTTTATGCAAGCCATTTCTTTATTAGAGTATGAAGGGTTCTCATGGGGGATCATTTATGTCGTAACGAAGCTCTCGTTAAAAAAACCTGCTGAAATATTCCGTATTCTTACGAACTTTGTGACCACCGCTTCGGTTATGTTCAATCCTGTTACCTTCTATAAAAGCAAACCTCAACAAGTTGCCATAACACCAGAGGAATTTGTCGATTTTCTCGGTGAGATTTTCCCGGAGTGGTGGCGCTATCGAGAGAGATTTTCCGGAGTAGAACCATTCAATTCTCTTACAGATAACCTCATCGAAGGAAGTAAAGCTATCATATGTGCTGATTCAGGAAGATGTGCTGATACGCATATCTGTATAAGCCCTGACGGTATGGTCTGGCAATGTGGAAGGTCCTCCGATTGGGGGTTAATGAGCTATGGATCGATATTAGATTGTTCTATTTCAGATATTATAAATCACCCCCACAAGGAAATGCTGAGAGAGCGAACAAAGATACTGAAATATGAAGATTGCAACGGTTGCCGTTTCTGGGATATTTGCCACGGAGGCTGCCCCTTGGATGCCCTTGCCGAAACCGGCTCTGTCATGCATAAATCTCCCTGGTGCTGGACTAAAAAGGGATTTATCGAAAAATATTTCGAACCGGTTACAGGGATCAAGTATGAATCTTCTTTTAAGCAGACTGTAAAATCAGAAGTCTTGTGCAACGATGCGATTACAATCCCAACCATTCATCCATGGTCATATACTTCTCCTGCTGAGATATGCAACGATACAGAATCTCCCTGGATAGGCCCCATTGAGCGGATTGAAGATGTATTAATGGTATCCGGGATATTAAAACAAATTGTCGAAGAAAATCCCCGTCAAAAATTCAACCTGATAAACAAAGCAAGCTACAGGGAAATCCTGCAAGGACATCCCGCCATCTCAGAAATTGGCCAACCGCCGATAGGAACAACTGCAATTTGCTTAGATTATTGGAAGAATGCAGATTCATCCAACAGGAGGGCTTATCAAGTACTTGCCGCTCTGCTTGGTTTAAAAACTCCCACTAAAGAAAAGCCTTTTGTTCCCTGGGAGTTTGAGGACGATCCTTTTCTCATGAAATGGATTCCATGGAAACAATGCAATATTCTAATCTGTCCATATTCTGAATCACCAAGAAAGCAAGTGGGCACCCGTAAATGGGAAAAACTTGCCAATAAGCTTATTGAAGATGGTTTTGGAGTAATGCAAATAGGAGACAGGAGAAATGGTCATGTAAGAGGTGCCTTTAGTATACCTGGTTTAATTAATTTAAGACAGATGATATCCATTGTTCGACACTTTGACATGATTATTACATCGCACAGCCTTTTCATGCATGCTGCTCAATTGCATGGGATACCCGCGGTTGTCTTATGGGGACCGACCAATTATTGTTTTCATGGCTATCAAGATCACTACCATCTTCAGAGTACACGTGCATGCGGAAACGCAGAGGGGTGCATAGGACCGGGAAAGGTTGATAACGAATATTCCCCCTGTCCCATGGGGGATAATCATTGCATGAACTTATTTGACGTGGATGTCATTTATAAAACCGCTTGCGAAATAGGCCATAAGATAACCACTTAAAAGAATGGGGACCTTATTGAGAGTTAATACCTTTTTTAGTTGAAATTCGATAGTGGAAAAGGGGACAGTCCCCTTTTCCGTTACAATTCTATCACCTCTCTTAAATATGGGAAGTGTCCCTCCTTTTTCTCTTTTTAGTAGGACCCACCGTCAGACTCCTTTGCCGATAATTGCATCATTAATTTCTTCGCCTCTGAGGAAAACAGCTTCGTCCATGTAATCTTGGTTATCGGGGATCCCAAACACGTTTGAAAAATGAAACAATTTTAATAAAATCTATCAAATTTCACGTAAGGGGTCAACAAGAATCTAGGAATCTAGGAATTTGGAGATCATCAACCAGAAAATGTTTGACAGTGCATTGAAAATCATGTTTAATTATAATAAGTTTGTTTAGAGGGAAGTAAAATGGAAATGGCAATTACGAAAGAGATCCAGGAGATCAAAAAATACCAGAAGTTAGAAGAGCCTCAGATCTTGGCCGAAGCCCTTCGCCTCGGAGTCAAACAGTTATGGAAGAAGGCCATTCTGGATGAATATGCGGAAGGGAAGATATCCAAAAAGAAGGCTCTAAGGCTCTTGGGGCCTGAACTTGTCAACCGGCTGGATGAAGAGAAGAGATTTATCCTGAAGGACATCCGATGGGGCTTATCGGATGAGTGAATTTGTCATTAATGCCGGACCCATCATCCACCTCTCCCAATTAAAGCTTTTTCACCTTTTTGAAGTTTTCCGCAATCTGCACACGTCAACCGAAGTATGGAAGAAGATCACCCGCTTCGACCTTCCTGGCAAAAAGGAGGTGGAAAAATCCGAAAATATTCAGGTCCATCGGATTACGGAGAAAGAAAAGAGAGTGATCGAGCATAAAGTCAAGAGCTTTCAACTTCAAAGCCCTGACCTTTCACTTTTAGCACTCTGCTACAAATTGGACGCTCGGAAGATTCTCACCGATGATTTGGAGCTTCGAAAGGCTGCGGAGGCTTTGGGCTTGGAGACCTATGGATCTCTGGGAGTCATTCTTCGCGCCCACAAGCAAAATCGACTGTCACTTTCTGAGACTAAGGAGGCTTTGAATAACCTCTTCAACATCAGTTCCCTCTATCTCAGTCCCAAATTGCTAAATCGTGTTATGGCAGAACTTTCTAAAGGAAAGAAAACATAGAGTCCCAATCATTCGTACCCCCAGACAACCGTCGGTATTGCAACCTTTTAACCTAAATATGGCTGATTCCTGTTCTGTTTCTTGATTATTCGGGGGAGTTTTAGTATAGTTTCCATAAATATCAGGTAATAGGTAACAGGTTATAGGTAATAGGCAATAGGTGTAAGGCAATAGAATGATTAAAAGAATTAATGATTATTCGCAGATGAAATCGGAGGAACAAGTAATCCAAAAGTTTCCTTATCGATGCCCTTATTGCGATCAGCCCATTTCTTATGATCAATTTGATTTGAAGGTTGGAGAGAATAAGATCCAATGCCCCTCCTGCAAGAAGACTTATATTAAGGTGGTTTCGGACCCCTGTGGAGAAGGGGAGACGAAAAAGTAAATGCAGAAGTCGCAAGCTCAACATTTTAGGAATCGCCTTTTGACCCCTATCCAATACGTAAAGGGAGTAGGACCTAAGCTTGCCAAACTCTTTGAGAAGAAAGGAATTCGAACCGTTGAAGATGCTCTCTACTTTCTCCCCAGATGTTATGAAGACCGCCGAAACTTAAAAAAGATATCTGAGTTGAAAACCGGCAGGAAAGAGACAGGTTTTGGTGAGATTCTGCTTTCGGGAGTTGCTTTTTATCAGAATAAAAGGAAGAGGGTTTTTGAGGCAGTGGTTGGAGATGGAAGCGGCGTGATCACATTGAAGTGGTTTCATGGCAACGAACGTTATCTTAAGGATCGGTTTAAAAAGGGACTGAGACTGATCTTCTCTGGGGAGGTGAGGTGGTTTAACTATCAGAAAGAGATTCATCATCCCGATTTGGAGATAGTTGATGGAGATATCGAGAAAGATTATCTCAACTTTAAGCGAATCGTTCCGATCTATTCCGAGACAGAGGGCCTTCACCAGAGGACCTTAAGGAAGTTGATGAAGAACATATTAGATGGATATGCTGATGAACTTTCGAGCCCCATCCCCCAAGAGATAGTGGAGCGGCAGGACCTGATCGATTTTTCAGAAGCCTTTCGAAGAGTCCATTTTCCCCCTGAGGGAGAATCGATTGAGGTGCTTAATTGCCAACGATCAGATGGACATCGACGGATCATCTTCGACGAATTCTTTTTCTTGGAACTTGGGCTCGCATTGAAGAAAAAAGGAATGGCACTGGAAACAGGCATCACTTTTCAAACCGATGGCATCCTGGCTCGGAAATTATTAGATCTCCTCTCTTTTCAATTAACACGCTCTCAAGATAAGGTCTGGGCTGAGATTAGGGAAGATTTAGAAAGACCTCATCCCATGAACCGTCTGATTCAAGGAGATGTGGGAAGCGGGAAGACGGTCGTTGCACTCCTTGCCAGTCTTTATGTAGTGGAATGTGGTTATCAGGCTGCCATTATGGCGCCCACAGAGGTATTGGCGGAGCAACATTTTCTCAATCTTCACCGATGGGTTGAGCCGTTGGGAGTAAATGTAGCCCTCCTGACAAGTAGCATCAAGGGTTCAGAGAGGGAGGATCTTTATGATCGAATTCGGAGAGGGGATGTTCATTTGGTGATCGGAACCCATGCTGTCATTCAAGAGGCGGTTGAATTTAACCATTTGGGCCTTGCCATTATCGACGAGCAACACAAATTCGGTGTGGTTCAAAGGGGACTTTTAAAGAAGAAAGGGGAGAACCCTGATGTATTGGTGATGACGGCAACACCTATTCCGAGAACGCTTGCCATGACCATTTATGGCGATCTGGATGTATCTGTGATTGATGAGATGCCACCGGGTAGAATGCCCGTGGAGACCAAAGTCTTTCCTGAACCCGCTCGAGAGAGAGTTTACCGAATCGTGGAGGAAGAAGTTAGGAAAGGCCGACAGGCCTTCATCGTCTATCCCTTAGTGGAAGAGTCTGAAAAATTGGATCTCAAAGATGCCACCCGGATGGCTGAGCACCTTCAAAAGGATGTCTTCCCAGACTTTCAGATTAGCCTGCTTCACGGTCGAATGAAGAGCGATGAGAAAGAAGCAATCATGATGGAGTATAAGGAAGGAAAGATACAGATCTTGGTTGCCACGACAGTCATTGAGGTAGGAATCGATATTCCAAATGCTTCCGTCATGGTAGTGGAGCACGCAGAGCGATTCGGCCTCTCTCAACTCCATCAACTGAGGGGAAGGATCGGCCGAGGCCGTTACCCTTCGAAGTGCATTCTGTTGGCACAGTACCGGTCTTCTGAGGAAGCAAGGGTTCGCCTCCATGCAATGGAAAGGACAAATGATGGTTTTCAGATTGCTGAGGAGGATCTGGCACTGAGAGGCCCTGGAGAGTTCTTTGGCGTCAGACAATCAGGACTTCCAGATTTCAGGGTAGCCCACCTCGTTCGGGATACTCCAATTTTAATTGAGGCGAGAAAGGAAGCCTTTCGACTCATTCAAGAGGATCCGGAACTGGTTCACCCCTCTCATTCGGTCTTAAAGGATATGTTGAGGAGGCGTTGGAAGGGAAGACTGGAACTGGCCAGTATTGGCTAAAAAGCATTGAAAAGAAAGAAATATTATGTTAACCCTGGAATGGAAAATCCCCCCTCTCCCCCCTTTGCCAAAGGGGGGTTGGGGGGATTAATATCTTTTTTATTAAAAGCGCATCTGAAAACCCCGTCCTGTGGACGGGGATGAAAGATGCGTCTGCCGAAGGCAGAGAAAAGCAAACCAGATGCTGAAACAATACTGAAACAAGTTCAGCACAAGGTTCA
>Ga0256868_10002163_pt1 | contig 10294 bp, 8 predicted proteins | sample RVTome_13_FD_187341 | JGI IMG/M metagenome (GOLD analysis project Ga0256868, IMG submission 187341) | Soil microbial communities from uranium-contaminated site in the Upper Colorado River Basin, Wyoming, United States - RVT92D227 HiSeq ... | reverse complement strand
TCCGCAGGGCCGGTCAGCGACTGGCTGTATCGCGCCGCTACCCGTGGTGCCTTCCCTATCCATAGTACGTGGTCGGCGCCCTGAAGGGGTGATTTCGGAGCTCAATGGCTGGCCTACGCTTCCCCTGTCAACGCTTCACGTGCGATCTCACGACCGCCCGCGCATGACTCGGGGCCATAATGGAGCAGCTCCTCCTTTTATGTGGGGGACTTTCACCCCCTGCTCTATGCCGGTTTATCCCGGCGCTTTCACTACGTCCCACATCAGTGTCTCTAATGGAATAACCAGGATCAAGTCTATTTCCTCACCGTTCACCTTTTCCAACAAATTCCGCTAACCTTGAAGACCTGATCCTGTATTTGCTCCACACCTCAATAAAATCTTCTGTCAAGCTTCAAAACCAGGCACCCATTACTTTTTGGTCATCAGCCAGATGATCTTAAGGCTGCACAACTTTGATATCCAACGATTTTGAACTGTAAAGACCAAGATCATTAACGACTGTAACGGTGACGTGCTGTTTGCCCTTTTCCCCGCCGTGATAGACAAACCTCTCCGGTAGATCTTTTTCGACCCCACCCCCTGTCATCATCCAGAAATAGCGTAGATCCCTCTGTTGGGGATTATTCACCTTCAAGATCAATGGAACATCTTCACCCAACTTGATCTCTGTCTTTTCAGCAGAGAAGGTCTTTACAGTCGGTAAGTCCGGGAGATCTTCATACTTTGCAAACATCTTCTTCTTTAACATCAGGGCATCCAATCCTTCCGCAATCAATCTAAGTTGCTTCCTAAGCACTCCTTCCGCTCTCATCATAAAGAGAATGTTATACCGGATGAAATCGATCGTGATGAATTCTTCTCCTCCCTTTTCCGTTGTCACAAAACATATGTTGCCAATATTGAGCCCAAACCTCCGCCCAGCAGGCTTTATGAGGGGAGGTTCCCTCTGAGTTACGGCATACCGCAGGATGAGGTATTGTTTCGTTGCTTCGAGAGTAGGGCCGACGACCATGGTGACCTCGAATTCATCCTGTTCAGACCGCCACCATTGGCGGATTCTCGTATAGGTGGTTTCTTGGACTTTTTCCAAACTATAGTTATCTTTTGGCCAAACCTTTCTTAAAGATCTCAACTGAGGGAAAACCTCTTCCGAAATTGCCACTCCCGAAATGACCTTTCCGGTTTCCTTCTCCCAGTTGGCGAAATCGTATTTCTCCTTGACCAGCTTGGTTCGTTCTCTAAAGACTTCTGCAGGCTGTCCTAGGATGCTTTCGGCAAAGAGCGTTGAAAACGTAAGTACTGCACAAATAAGGATGAAAGAGTTCGTCTTCGTTCTCATGGACTCTCCTTTCTTAGAAAACGTTAAAGGAATATGTAGCTGGATATCCCGTTGGGCCCCAAGGGTACGTCGGGTTATTATCCACTACCTTTATTTTATATGTATTCCAGGGTTCATTTATCATCCAGGTCTCTGTAAAAGGTGGACCATAGTCTGGGGTTGCGTCCGTATCCACTTTGAGGCAGGCGTCAAAAATGTTATCGGAGATGCTGCCGAAGGCATGATTTCCGAAGGACGATCGGAGCTCATCTTTTGGTGCGATTGGATTGCTGGGATTAAATGGATTGTTTGTCCAGCCACAACCTATTGGAAGAATGCAGTTCAAGTAACCGAAAGGGTTGCTGTATCTGTATAATAATCCGCAGCCAACTAAGTTCCCAAAACTGACTACGGCCTTCCCCATATCATAGCAATTGACCGTGCTCACAGAGGGCATATTGCCCAAGAAACTCGTCATATCAAATCCTGAACCGCCGATTGGATAATGGGGCGCTCCACCATTCACATCATATTTCCCGCCGACGCCGGTAAAGAGGTGCTGGGTAACCTTCTCCGCAGCCCCCACTAACGTGCCTTTGCCATTAGCCCACCAACAGGATTTCAATAACGCATCGGCCCACGGTTTTGTTTGTCCGGTGGTTGTCCAGGGAGACTGAGGTTCTGCCAGGACGATAAAGATCATGTTCTGTGAATCGCCAAGATGCGCTTCGGCCGAGCCCGACCCGTTGATATCCTTGCAATACCATTTCCACTTTTGATAGAAGTACTTTATCTCGTTTGGCGTGGATACTACCACTTGCAGGGTTACAGGACCGGAGGTTCCACCACTGAAGGACACCGTCGTGGGATTGATACTACCAAGAGAACCAGATCCAACAGCTGCTCGTATCTGAGCGCTGCTCACACCAGCTGCGGCGGAGAAGACTGCCTTGACCGATATATTCCTGTTTGTGATATAAGCGGCGGGGTGGGATTTCTTCGCCTTTTTCCACTCCGGAACAACGACGTCCTGGGTATAGTTCTTTCTTATATTGATGGCGTCATTCGTGCTGGAGGCAGAATCGTGATTGAAGGAAATACTTTCCAGGCATACCCACAAAATTGGTACGATGAATCCCTTGGCATCCAACTTATCAATAATATCTGTGCCTTTGTTATAGACACCGAAGGGCTCAAAATCAACCACCACATCGTATCCGTCCTCCCGGACAGTTGGATTGGTCCACACCTTTGTATAGTTGACGTTTGCACAGCCCGGCTGGATGACAGTTGTTTCATAGCCATCTGATGACACATCTTGCAAAGGCGTCCCATCAAGCCAATCAGCCTCCATTTTGTGGTAGACCACGTAAAGTCGAGCATTATTCCCCGAATGATCCACTCCACCTGCATGAGGGTTCACTGCTACCCACACTTCTTCGACAGGAGCAAAGGAGTCTTTATAGATGGGGTTCGGCGCGCCTATAACCATTCCTGTTGATGGATCTTGCGGTGGTGCCTGGCAGGCCAGGTCGGCTTCGATGTGTGAGGGGGGGAGAGGCAGTGGAAAAGGCTTCAGCCGGAAGATCGTAAATCCAACCCCATAAATACTGTCTATCAGGTCTGACTCCCTGAGAACACCGTCCCGCGCCTCATCTCGGACGATAATGTCATAGCTGCCAATGGTTGTGCGGCCAGAATCCCAGATTAACTTGGTGAAATCCCGCTGCCTTTGGTCCAGTTGAACGGAAATTTCACGCAAATTAGTATCAAACCTGTCGCCGACCTCCCAGGAATAACGATCTCTTGCTACATAAATATGCAGTTGGCTCCCTGGAGGGAAATTCCTCCCCGTCAGATAGACATTCTGCTTCCCATGCACGAAGCCGTTCAAAGGATTCCCCTTATCATCACTCGAATAAATGAATGGTCCGGCATCCCTTATCCGAATGGGAATGTCAGCAATTTTTTTCTTTTTGTGGATTAACTGACAAGAATAGGTGTATTGAGATAATGTCTTCACATCCAACTTTCCAGCACGTGATTTCCCCGCATAGGTGACCCCCACCTCCCACCACAACACAGTGGTAGGAATCACCCCCCTCTTGTTCGAGGTAAAGGAAGAATAGGAAATTTCGTGTCCATCGGATCGTACGACCTGTATCTCGTACCTTGTGTCGGGCAAAAGATGTGAAAAACTCCCGAATACTGAATCCAAGACAGCAAATTCCGAAACCCTTTCTCCCCTGGAATTGCTAAGAATAATGACGGGCTTCTCCTCCAGTTCTGGCCGGAGCGGGGAGATGCAGCCAGAAGTTACCTGACAAAGAAAAAGGATTATAAAAAGAAGTGAAGCGATTCTCATTTTGTCCACCATAAAGGATACCCTCCTTTTACAATAAGTATCTTTCGGGTCAGCCCTGACCTTTGACGAAACCCAAGTCTTCAACGGGGACCGGATCTATCTTCTCAGCGTTCAACTTTTCCACCAAATTCTGCCAAAATTGAAGACCTGATCCTACATTCACTCCATACTTCATTAACATCTTCTGTCAATCTTCAAGGTCAGGCACCAATTACTCTATTTGCCTTCATCAAGATATGACCCTTTAAGCTTTCCCAAAGTCTCTTACTCGATAGTTTGTCAAAATTTAAAGACAGGCTTCTTCTTGTTTGGTTTCCTCCCTAACATATGCATCTGCAACTGACATTAGAAAGACCTCGATTAACTTTCGCTTCGAGTCGCATATGCCCGACTGACCTAGAATGACTGACCTTTGGATTGCAGTCCCCCCCCGGGCAATATCCTCCCCAAGACAACCAAAACACAGTGACTTTGCCCAACAGCTCTGGCAATCCGGGTCTTTCCACTTGTCAGCATTCTCCAGAAGGATACCAATCACATTAGGATTTCCAAATTCATGGCAATCCCCGTTAACGTTACCAAAGCAGAATCCACGTCCGCGCATGAGCATAAAACAAGCATAAATGTTACCGTCCGCATTCACGGTAATCGAGGACTTGCCTGCGGGGCAGTAATGGTAAATTGGGATCCTATTCGTTAAGTTGTTTAAAAGTCTTGTAGCGATAGATATTGATTTCGGGACACCATCCATTAGATTATGGATAGAATATCGTATTGCATCCGAATAAAGCCTTACAGCGGTGTTAAGTGGAACAGGCAATGGGCTATTCGATTCAGCTATAACCATTGGGCAGTGAAGTGTTCTGCATCCGAAATTGTCGTAAAAGAAGTCCATCAGGGCCGCCAGGTCAATACCCATGCGGTAATGTTCACTGGTATAAGTGCATTCAAACTCAGGGATAATGCCCATCCTGATTATCGACCTTATATTATTCGCAACCGCATCAAAGGTCCCTGAATGTTCTTTGCTTATCCTAAATTTATCATGGATCATCTTGGGGCCATCTGTGCTTACACTTACACTGAAGTTGTATCTGCGGAGGAGATCAAACATACGACTGCTAATGATGTAACCATTGGTTGTTAAGCCAAATCTGGGGAGATACGGCATCATCCCTTTAGCATGAAGATAAATGCAAAATTCACAGACCAATTCAATGATTTCCTCATTCAAAGTTGGTTCACCACCAAAGAAGTTAATAAGCTCGATAGCGGAGAAGTTTCTATAGGCAAAGTTGACCGAGTTGAATGCAGTCCTTTTGTCCATGAGCATTCCGTTTGTATAATAGTTCCCACCATTTGCATAGCAGTACTTGCATGCCATGTTACAAAGGTTGCTGACATTAAGCGACAATCGATGAATTGCAGGTCGCTCATCAATCTTACCTTCGTTTTTATATATTTCTGATGCATGGACTGGAAGCACACTATTGAGGTTTGTCTGCCCCTGACTGCTGAAAGAATATTTCTTCAATGGGAGAAGCTTCAAAGTCATATCATCACCGTTGAAAATGGCTACATACTCACCGCACTCGAAGATCTTCAGGTTTGGATTAACTGACATGTTCTTTCCCGTCAACAGAGTTGTGGTTGAGGCATCAAGCAATCGGGCCTGTGCCAGAAGCATGCACGGGCCCGATTGCATTACCTGAAACACCCGCGCAATTACTTGAATTCGCGCCCCATATTGAAATATCTTTGATTGACTTCACCCGAAATAGTATTGGAGAGGGCTTCATAACTCTGCAAGAAGTCCCGTGTCAGCAATGTATCACGTTCTTTTACTGACATTCCAATCTCATTAAAAGGATCGATGGAGAAGGGTTTAGCAATTAAGTGAGCATTAATGCGTTCTTCATATGGCAACCTTGCCATAAAAGCACATCCTCAGCCGCAGCCGGAGCCACAGTTTTCATTTTGGTTCACTTTGCTGAAATAAACAGACTCTGGATCCTCAGCAAGTTGTCTGCTGAGTCTATGCAGCAAAGTAGAGGTCTCAACGACGGGCAGCTCGAGCATGACCAACAAGGCAACTTTGTCGGCAGTTGACATCTCCTTCCCGACCCCTTTCAGCTCGGTAAGATGTTTCCGCCTAGGTTCAACGAGCTGAGCCACGAAATTCTTAAGCCCTAACTTCTTTAGACCAGTTTCATCGGTAGGTATCTCAAGACTGTCTCGTTTCTGCCGATTCCTAACCCATCTGTCATAAAGCTTCAATGCAAGTTCTTTTGACTGGATCTGTTTTTTTACTTCCTCGATCATATATCCCTCCTTTCCATAACATTGCTAGACACGTTACAAGGCCAAAACCTATTCTTCTTTGCTCTCCATCAGACCTTCATAGGGCATCACCTCCTTTCTAACTTTCAATAGTCCCTGAAAAACATTTTATTACGTCGATCTACATAACTTCCAGTATCAAGTCTACACGGGCTTTTGCCCGAATCCCATTCAGAGACCTCAAGGCCTAAAGTTTCCGCTTTTAAAGGGACTTGGGGGCACCCATTAAATTATTGCAGTATCAGGTCTGCACTGTTTACCTTGAATTTAATTGTAATTATTTTTACTGTATATGAAGCATCACGATAAAAAGCCTATGGTTTGTAAATTCCTATTACACCTGCTTTGATTCCTCCCTGGGTGATATCTTCGGGAGTCGTGCTTGAAACACTGATCTCGGAACCGCCAAAGTCTCTCCTCGCTCCTTTATAACAATATCTAATAAAAGGTGTTGATAGGGTTTTTGTCCTTGATATTTGCACTCTCTCTTTACAAAAGAGCGACAAAAAAGTGAAAACTCAGGGATTCGGATACTCTTCGAGTCAGGAAGAATGATTTTGAGGAAGGCTCCAAGGGAACAGAAAGTCCCTTAGAGCTTAGGCCATGGCATTTTCTGGTAGCACTTTCTCATTATTCAATCCGGAAGGCAAAAGAGTTAATGATATATTGCGTTATAGTGTTTGGTTATTAAAAATCAGACTCAAAATGTTATAAGTTTACTAATCAGAATTTTAAGTCAACATCAATCCTAATTTTATTAGCAATTTTCTTGCCAAAAGGCCCATTTTTGCTTAGTTCTGTAACTGAAAGTAAGTTAAAGCTTTATTCGTTGTATTGTGAATTTGCGAACAGAAATATTAGAGAAAAGTTGCCTATTTTTTTGACAGTTGCCTATTTTTATAGGCAATCCGTTGGAGTGGACCTGACTGCGGAGAAAGGGTCATAAAGGACGGATAAGACCGATCCGAATCTACTGGTTCAAACGCTCAAAATTCAATTATTGCCGTTTCTTTAGGTGTAATCTAATGAGAGTTAATTTCTTCTCTTTGCGTTCACCTTGTCACTAAATTCAGTTCACACTGTTATCCTGATCCTGTATTCGCTCTTATCTTCTTGACAGGTGCCTTTTAAATGGGTGACCCAAAGTTCGACTAAAGTGCTATTATTCAACTTCGTCCTGTTAATCCGTTTCGGATGTCAGGATAAAGGAAATTGAGGTCGCTGTTTAAAAGGATATGCTCTCATTCCCTACTTCATCGACCATGGCTGTTTCCTTGCTTGAAAGACTAAACTGTAACTCTCATTTTTCCATTTTATCAATTTCAATCTTCAATCTTCCCTTGCCCACCCCCATTTTTTTCTTGACATGTACATGTGCATTATGTTACATGTACGTCGAAATGAGTGAAACCCCCAAAGACGTGCGCAAGTGGTTCCTGAAGGAGGTGGAGAAACTCTGGCCTCTGGCGGGTGGATCCTTGAGCCTGCGCAAGAATCGATGTATTCGACCGAATTGTCCGGTGTGCCGAAGCGGAGAAGGGCATCCCGCTTATGCTCTACACACACACTCGCAGGGGCGGCAGACTTCTCTGTATGTTCCTGATGAACTGGTTGGAAAAGTGGAGGTTGCGGTCCAAAACCGTAAGAAGCTTCAAGAACTGTTGGTTGAAGCAGGCCGTCGCTATGTGAACGCGCTCAAGTTTCAACGGAAGAGGAGATGAATGAAGAACTGCTTGAGGCCATTTCTCAGTTAATGGATTCCCGATTTTCGGAGTTGACGAAACCGAGCAGAAAGAATTTGGTGGTTTTGACGTTTGCGTTCATTCTGGTCTTATCCGCGGTGCGAAGTGGCCAAGGCCGTCCACATGGGATGGGAAGAGTGGCGTTTTATTGATTAGGAAGAAGTCACTATCGCACTTGACAATGTTTGTCTAATCAAATCCTTACTTTCACATCTAAGAAATTATCCCAGCGGCTTACTCATTCTTCATAAATTCCTTGGTCTTCAGGCTTATATCGCCTCCGGAAACATAAGTCCCAACAATGTTACCTCTCGTGATGGGTAAGAGCAAATGCGATGGGTATTCTGCATTATGGTAAACCTTAATCGTGTTGGGCGTTTGACTCAAAAGATGCTCGTGACCCACCTGGAAGAGATTCTCTGGCTCATCGTCTGAACTGCTGATCTTAAGCACAATCCGATGCCCTGGCTTGAATAGATTGGCAGTGGGATTGAGAGCAATAGAAAAATCATATACCTGCTCCGGAACTAAAGCCTGAGGGTTTGTATGGGTGTGATACGGAAGCCACGGTTTTGATTTCTTTTCGTCCAACTCACGGTGCGAAGCCTTCAGATAGCCCTGGGTCAAACGAGTTTCTTGGCCATCCGGATCCGCATCCCACAAACTAATAAAGAAATTCATGTCGCCGCCTCGGCATGAGGCATAAAGGTTCAATACGATTGGGCCAGCCATTTCCGTGTTCTCCACCATGGGCGGCGAATAGTATTTTAGGCTTCCACGGTTGTTCGGGGCATCATCGTAAGAAGCTGATGCCGCTTTTGGCCAAGGCTCTATCTCGCATAGACTGCTGTTTTCGTGGAGGTTGAAGGGAATGAACCTTGTACTCGGAATAGGAAAATCATCTGCCATAATCCACTCATCCGCTCCGCGGACAAACATCTTGACCGCCGGCTCATCCATAATGCCGGTGTCTATTCCCTTCAACCAATAGTCGAACCAACGCAGTTGCTCCCATGAAATTTGATAGTACGGCCGGTCTGTATAACTGGGTGGGAAGAATATTAGCTTCTTGGGTCCCTTCAGCTCATGCCAGTGGTTGAAGGGCCCGGGACGGTGCCCTGCCGCACCAAGATAGATAGGCACCTCGATCTTCTCGTAATCTATGTCGCGTTCCCGCCAGTAAGGACCGTCTGTGGGATGGAGAATGATGTCTAAATAGGGCGCATTGCAAAGCAAATCAGGGTTCTTCAAGGCATCCACAATCTCAGGGGGTGTGCTGAGGTCTTTATTCGCCAGGGCGCGGGCGATGGCCTCTTGATACCCCTGCTCTCCCAACTCCAGTTTAAGCGCACTCTCCTGTTTGTGAACATCAAGGTTGACCAGAGAAATTAACCATCTGGCAAATCCTTTTTGAAGGACGCCGCCTGGCCACCAAAATTCTCTGTAGTTATCCATGAATCCACCAACGGGAACAATCGCCTTCAGGTGCGGAGGGTTAAGTGCCGCAACCATAGTCTGAAGGGCGGCAAAGTAGCCCAACCCTATCATGCCCACGTTACCATTACACCACGGCTGCTCCGCTGCCCATTCTATGACCTCGTATACATCCCTGACTTCTCTCGGTGACAAGTAGTTATATACCCCTCCCGATTTCCCTGTTCCGCGTACACTTCCAATGATATGCACATATCCACGGCGGACAAAGAAATCTATTGGTCCTGCCTCCAGGCAGGCGTCTGGCGTCCCGCGAATACGCCGGCTCCTCGTGGCTGCAGGCCAGACGTGGTCCGACTGAATATCTTTGTTGAATGCTGACATCGCAATCAGGGCCGGAAACTTCCCCTTGCCATCCGGGCGGAAGATATCAACGTCAATGGTAACACCATCGGTCATGAGGATAGACACGTTACGGTTGGCAATAATGCCATACTCTCTTTTCGATATCTTTCCTGTACCAATTATGGCATCCAATGGTAATCCCCTTATATGATTATTTAGTCCAGATTCAACTCTGGATATAGTTTTCTTACCCTTACATTCTTAAAATTTATCGTTCTTTACGGGCCTATAGTTTCCCTTGTTGGCCTTATCTCCCTATCATGTGATTGGGCAGCCACATGGCAATTTGAGGAAAGAACATCACCAAAAGTATACACACAAACATAGCAGCAGCGAATGGTAATATACCTTTATATATCGTATACATTGGGACATCTGGAATCATTCCGGCGAGTATGAACACGACCATGCCTACTGGAGGTAAAATCAAGCCCATTTGCTGGTTGATAATGAAAAGTATCCCAAACCATACCGGGTCGATACCTAAATGCGTGATAGCGGGGAATATGACTGGTATGGTAATGAGCATGACGGCCAGTTCGTCCATGAGCGCCCCAAGGATAACATAAATGACCATGAGGATAAACACAACCGTAAGGGGGGATAAGGAATATTCCTTTATGAACTTCACCAGAAGATTTGGCATGTTACTTGTTGTCATGAAGTCACCAAAAATCATAGCACCAA
>Ga0256868_10002161_pt1 | contig 10297 bp, 6 predicted proteins | sample RVTome_13_FD_187341 | JGI IMG/M metagenome (GOLD analysis project Ga0256868, IMG submission 187341) | Soil microbial communities from uranium-contaminated site in the Upper Colorado River Basin, Wyoming, United States - RVT92D227 HiSeq ... | reverse complement strand
TAACCGCAAAACTGCAGCAAGGGCTCATCGTACCCGATAATCAAAGGATACTGCACACAGCACCTCATCATGATGATATTGAACTTGCCTATTTTCCCCTTTTGCATCATTTGGTGCGATCACCGAATAATGAGAACTACTTTGTTTACTGTACAAGCGGGTTCACCGCCGTTACCAATTTTTATGTTATTGAACGACTTGAAAACCTTTATAAACTGATACTATCCGGGCTCATTGGTGAAGGCAGGGGCATCAGCCACCTGGCTGACTATGGGAATGCCCAGGATGATATTACTGGTTATTTAAACGGACTTGCTTTGCAGGATCTAGAACTTCAGAAGTTTCACATCAGTAAAAGACTGACAAGGCTGTTCCTTAACCATTTGAAAGTCAAAGACCTTCAAAAGATTGCCCGTTTTGTGGGGGAATTGATTGGACAGTTGAAAGCAATAGAACCCGGACGGTCAGAACCACAAATATTCCATCTGATAAAAGGATGGCTCAGGGAATATGAGGCCGAACTTGTTTGGGCCTACTTTGGAATCGATATGGATCATGTATCGCATTTGAGACTGCCCTTTTATTCAGCCAATATTTTCCCCGAATACCCGGATTTCGAGCAGGATGTTCTTCCGGTTGTTCAGTTACTGGAAAAAATCAGACCAACCATTATCACACTTGCACTTGATCCCGAAGGAAGTGGTCCTGATACGCATTACAAGACGCTGATTGCTTTGGCTGACGCCATAGATCAGTATGCTGCCAGTCATCCTGAGATGAATTTCCGCATATGGGGCTATCGCAACATCTGGTCGCGTTACCGGCTCGACGAAGTGAATACAGTCATTCCTACATCTCTTAATTCATTTGCCGTTCTGCATAACATGTTCACCAGTTGCTTCCTCAGCCAGAAATCAGCCTCATTTCCCAGTTTTGAGCTCGATGGTACTTTTAGTGAGCTTGCTCAGAAAATATGGGTGGAACAGCACAATCATCTGATCGACTTATTGGGACAGGAATTCTTTTATAACAGTCCCAATCCCATGCTGAGAAGAAGCTTCGGATCCATTTATCTTAAGGACATGAGTTACAGGGAGTTCAGTGATTATCTCATCCCAGTGAGGAATTTGCTGAAGGCTAAAGAGACTTTGGAAGGAAATTAGGCAGATGGGATGAAAATTGTTAGTTAATAAAATTCCCTGCGGTTGTCTTTAATTTGTGCCAGTTCCTTCAATGCCTCAAAGGCATAATAATTGGTTCTGGCTGCATAGTTCCGTTCCACATAATTCCGTGCCAGATCGTTGGCGGTATTGTTTTCAATTTCAACGGGATCAGTAATATTGCTTACCGAAAGAATATAAACACCGTTTTCCCCGATTAAGGGATTGGAGATAATCCCCTTCTCGAGCGACATGGCAGCTGCAATAATATTAGGCTCTATTCCGGCATTGCCAAAAGCTGTTGAAGTAAACCGGATACCGGTGACAGGCTCGACCTGTAAACTAAGATTTCTGGCCATCTCTTCAATACTTTTGGCTTCTGATTTTTTAGATGTCATGGTTGCAGCTATTGTCTCTGCCTTCTTTTGTTGTCTGGCCCTGTTCTCAACATCGGCCCTGACTTCCTCAAGAGGAGCCGGTCCTTCTTCTCTTACCTTATCTGTTACAGCAACAACGTATTTATTTCCGAATTTGAAAACCGTGGAAATATCATGTTCTTCAGCTTTATAGGCCCAGTTAACCAGAGCCCTGGCAGATTCGAGGTCGTTAACCCTTTTATCCATCGGGGCCAGATTTAAAGCTGTCTTCGTATATGCTGTAAGCCCTTCGGTTTCGATTGCCTTATTAAACTTCTCATAGGAGTTATTCAAACCAGCAAATTCATTTGCTTTCATATAATATCCATGATCAGTTTCTTCACTGGCAAAAACTTTCTTAACAAGGGAGCCAATCTGGATCTTTTTTGTTGGTCTCGACTGACCCTGAATTTCTATTATATGAAGGCCATATTGCGTAGGTACGATTTTAATATCACCAACCTTACCCAAGAAGCAACTGTCACTGAAAGGTTTAACCATTTCGCCCTCACGGAACCAGCCCAGATCGCCGCCTGATTGTGCTGAACCGTCGCCTGAATACATCATGGCCAGCATCGAAAAATCAGTGCCTCCTTTAATCAGATTAACCAGGCTATCTGCCATATTGAAAAGGGTTTGGGCGTTGCTCTGCGTGGCTCGCAAAAGAATATGACGGGCTTTTACCGAGTCAGGTAAATAATTGATAGCCGCCAGCCGGGATAGCCTGTAAGCATTATCCTTAAGATAGGGTCCGTATGTTGCACCAATGGATTCACTGAACATGAAATCGCCGATTGTATCGGGGAGTTCTTCACGTGTATAATTCTTTGTATCGGAAGCTTCATCTGATTCCATGCTGACAAAATGACTGATGTCTTCAGTACTTTCAAACTCCTGTTTAATATCATTGATCCATTGACTTGCCGCCTGAACATCGGACTGGGAAGGTAATACCTCAAAATAAACATAATGGATATCACGCGATTCCTTCTGCTTGAATACGCTTATATTGTCCTCATAATATTTTTTAATTTCCTTGTCGGAAATCAGGATGCCTGAATCCGGAAGGGTTGAGAATCCCTGAACAATATAATTTACATCCACTGACCGGGATGACTCCTTTTGCTGCCTCGCTGCTTCAAACCTTGTGGCGTAAAGCCCTTTCTTGATTAAATTAAGATATTTGATGTTTTTACGCTGCCGGTAGATTTCATTTTCGAGATAGAGATAGTAATTTTTATCAGCGGAATTCTCTTCTTCTGAATTAATTCTTTGCATAAAAGAATTGAATGCCGCACGGTTAAATATACCGGTTTGAGGATCAGTAAACAATTGAGCTATAGCAGGATGGGGGTTCTCGCCCATGATCAGGTCCCTCAGTTCTTCATCTGAAACATTAATATCCAGTTTGGCATATTGCTTTTCAAGCAGCATATCCTGAATCATGTTTTCCCAGGTAGCATTGCGGATCTGATCCATGGTTTCTTCGTTCAGACTCGTCTGACCGGACTGCAGTTTCTGAATCTCTTCCAGTTCTTTCACAAGATTTTCATAATCAGTATAAGGTACAGATTTACCGAAAACCTCGGCAATCTCAAATTTGGATCGGGTAAACAGAGATCCGCTTGAATCAAGGAAATCACTTAAAACAAATGCCAATAAAGCCAATCCTATCACGATGGCCAGAAGAAGCCCGGCTCTGACTCTCAGTTTTTCTAATAGCGCCATGTACAACTATGCTTAAAAGGTTCAAAAAAAATAGGGTACGAATATAGCAATTAATCTAATTTAAAAGAATGAAATTTAAAAATAGCATGGAGCGTGGCAGCGGGAATCACTGACTTTGCAAAGAATCAATCATGAAGTCTTCTGAGCTGCACCAACTCAATACGGGTACGGCTGACTTTCAGAATTCTGATTTCATATTTCTCAGTCATTATCTTATCGTTAAGTTTGGGAATATTTTGATGATGCGATATGATGTATCCTGCCAGCGTATCATATTCATCCGATTCAGGAAGTTCCAGTTTATATTTTTCATTGAGATAATCAATTTCGAGGCGACCTGAAAAAAAATATTGACCTTTCTCGGGATTCTTCTCGATGAACTCATCCACATCATGTTCATCGTCGATCTCACCAAAGATCTCTTCCATGATGTCTTCAATTGTAAGGATACCGGATATTCCGCCAAATTCATCCACAACCACCGCCATACTTTTATGTTCCTGTATAAACTTCTTTAAAAGCTTATTGGCAGGCATCGTTTCCGGAATGTACGAGACGCCGATCATCATGGAGACAATGGATGGCGGATTTTTAAACAAATCTTTGGAAGTAACATAACCAACCAGGTTGTCGATATGATCATCGTAAACAAGCATTTTTGAAAAACCGCTATCGATGAATTTCTGACGTAACCCGTCGACCGTATCGTGGATATTGAAGGCCACTATTTCAGTACGGGGAATCATACAATCCCTGACTTTGACATTGGAAAAATCCAAAGCGTTCTGAAAAAGTTTTATTTCATCTTTTTCCTCACTGATGGCATCTCCTTTTGTATCCTGGCTTTCATCAATAAGATTATTTAAATCAACCTTACCAAAAACCATGTTATCATATTGATTTACAGAATCAACCCGTAGTGTGGTTTTAAGAATCAGATTTGAGAGCCAGTGAATTACGCTGCTTACCGGATATAGTACAACAAATACAAGAAAAAGGGGGAATGACATTATCCGCAGTGCAAAATTCGGATTGATCCGGACAAGTGCTTTTGGCAGGAATTCAGCCAATACCAGGATGATAAGCGCAGATAAAACAGTTTGAACAGCAAGAATTCCGCCTTCGGAAGAAATCACCTTTCCAATTACCGGTTCAAGCCATCTGGTCATAAGTATACCATAAATGACTATCGCAATGTTATTGCCAAGCTGGATGGTGGCAATATAGTGTCCCGACCGTTCCTGGAAAATCCCGATGATTCGCGAAGAAAACAAGCCTTGTTTCCGGTCGAGTTCCAGTCTGAGTTTATTGGATGCCAGAAATGCGATTTCCATGCCTGCAAAAAAAGCTGCAAAAAATAACATCAGTATTATAACCATCATCTGATTCATGATCAGGCATTAATTAACAGTATGTGGATTTTTTCCTTCGTCAGTCGGGTCCTTCCTGACATTTATTTTACCTCTGTAACCTCTCATCCACCATTTGGAAAGATCTTCCCTGGCATCAAAACCATTTTCACCATAGAATATACCGTCATGGTTTGTTATGATTGAATATTTTTCTGAATATATCCGTTTCTCCTTCTGATCCCAGAAAATCTGTTCAGTCTCCAGTTTCTCTCCTTTACCCGGATTCTCAGCCACTACCTGGCCCCGGCCTTCCCAAAGCTGGTTCTTTTTATACAGAATTGCATAGTTGGCCCGGATATAGGATTCGGGATTTCCCGAAACATCATAAAAAAGAACTTTCATCCCTTTGGGAAATTCGGTGTACGGTTCTTCTTCAACATTGTAATCTTGTGCTTCCGGAGCGATAATCTTTCCTTTCAGAATACCCGAGTCGGTATAGGATATTTCAATATTATAACCCGAAACATCAGGAAGTTTAACTTCTTTTACCAGGGCATTAATGGTTTCAATGTCATTGCTACAGGCGACCAACAATGCATACAGAAAACCTGACCGCAAAATTAACCTGTATACGGAAACTCTTTGGAAAATATCCTTTTCCTTTTTCATGTATCAATTCATGTTGTATTGAATTCCAAAATATAGTTTAATCCTGTTACCACCAGTTCCGGAATGGCAAAGATGGGTTTTTTAAATTCGGAAACAAAGAAACTGGCATCTCCTCCGGTTATAATGAATCTGCAATCGGGAAATCTCGCTGAAAAGTCCCGGATATATCCTTCAAGCTCGTAGATTATCCCTTGCTGAACGCCGGCTGCAATGGCTGAGTGCGTATCTTCACCAAACCTGGGAAAGGACTTGTCAGCCTCAATCAGGGGAAGATTGGCCGTATGTTCATTTAACGATTTGAATCGCGTATACAACCCCGGCGAGATATTGCCACCCACATATTCACCCTTTGCGTTAATAAAATCTACCGTAATCGCTGTCCCCAAATCCATAACCAGAACATTGGCGGAAGGGAACAAACAAAATGCTCCAGCACAGGCTGCAATTCTGTCATAGCCAAGAGTTTCAGGGGTCTTATAATCAATCTGAAAAGGGAGCGGAGTATGATGATCCAGTACAATCAGTTTCTTTAACCTGTGTGAAAGCTGTGGTGAAAAACCAGGTATGGTGTCCCCCACCGAACATATAATGGCTTTATCTACCGGTCTCTTATCAAGGGCCATGTTCAGATTCATTTGTTCTGAGCTGATTAACCGAAAGCTTTCAACAATATTCCCCTGATCAAACCAAACCAGCTTGACCTGCGTGTTGCCTTTGTCAACCACCAAATTCATAGCACGGGATTATGGTATAATTTGGGACAAATTTACCGAAATATTGAGGCTTTTCAAAATGCCGGAATCACATTCCAAAACCAGGAGAGTGCATATCATTGCGTGTCAGGAAATACAATTTCCCAAACCGATTTAATCCTCAGTAAACCCAACGTAAAGGATAATATGATGGAGATGAGCAGGTAAATTCCCAGGGAATAGAACCAGGGCACCTCAATCTTATGAATCAGCCAGCCAACCGCAACTGTAAGAATGACAAACAATATCAGGCGAAAAATAAGCGCATAATTGGCTGGAAAATGAAAGATCCGCTTAACAAGTATGATCTGATATATGGATGTGAAGAATTGGGTTGCCATGTTCGCTATAGCAGCGCCGATAACGCCATATCTCCTGATAAGTATTAAATTTAGTGAAAGATTAATCGCTACAGCCATTAAGGCCATGGCGTTGAGTTGGATCAGGTTTCCGCCTGCTGTAAGCAGCGTACCGAAAATATAGGTGATGCATAAACCCAGAAAACTAAAAATAAGAATGCCAAATACGCTGGCAGAGTCTTGCACATGCTCATGGTACAGAATGTCTATAATTTCATAGCGGTATATCAGGCATCCCAGGGTGACTATAATAGCCGGTACTATTAAAAGGCTGAATGACAGACGTGTAAGATGAATTACTGATTCACCCTGCTTGATCATTTTTGAAAATACAGGCAGCAGAATTATGGTAAACAAATACCCATAGTTTGATAAAATCTCAATGATCCGGAAACTTTGTGCATAAATTCCTGCCTGTTCTTTGCCGTTAATCAGCAGCTTTCCCAGTAATACCGAATCGATCCTCCAATAGATTGCCATAAGCAGGATGAGCGAAGCAAAAGGAAGACTATGCCTGAGAAAGGAACGGTAATATCGCAGGTCGAATTTAAATTGAATATGCTCTGCACGGGAAAAAACCAGAATAAATGCAAGGGTTGCTCCAATCAGGTATGAAGCGGTTTGCGCATAAATCAGCCATTCAATCCTGAATGCTTGGCGTGTAACAGGATCCAGCAAAAGGAAACCACAGATGACGATTACTACAAACCGGTCGATAACTGAAATTATGCTGTCGGCACGGAACATATGCATGCCACCCAGATTTGCCCTGAAATAGAGAATGAAGCTTGCCAGGAACTGATTGAAAAGCAGCACCATGAGTAATTTGAATTCAAATGCTTTCCAGCCCAGAACAAAACCAATGATGGAGCAAGTCAGAAAATATACCGCTCCAAGAACGAATTTTAACGGAAGAATTTTTGAGAAATACTTGCTGAGCATATGGCTGTGCCTCGCTATTTCACGCCTGCTGAAATTTTCAATACCCAGGTCCAGCAGGATCTGAAAAATCAGTGAAAAATTCAGGAGAATAAAATAGCTGCCATAGGCGTTTGCTCCCACGGCATTTTGTACACCTACATCAATACCAAAAGCATAGAAGGGCTTAATGAGTAAATTAAGAAAAAGAAGTAGGGCGAGATTTGTGACAAATTTCCTTTTCAAACCAGTTGAAAATTATTTTCTTTACAAATGTATGAAGTTTTACCTATCCCGATATCTCAAATGAACCAATATTGGCGGATTGCTAAAGAGTTATTATAAACCGGGTATTGTCGAAGCAGGATGTGACGAGGCAGGACGAGGCTGTCTGGCAGGTCCGGTTTTTGCTGCTGCGGTGATCTTACCTGTTGATTTTGAAGATCCGTTGCTTAACGACTCCAAAAAGTTAAGTCCGCTGGTGCGGAATCATCTGCGGAAAGTAATTGAGAAAGAATCTCTTGCCTGGTCAGTAGCTTATGCAGACAATGAGAAGATTGATGAAATGAATATTCTCCGGGCTTCGATTCTTGCCATGCACCAGGCATTGGAGAAATTATCGCTCCGGCCTGACCACATCCTGGTTGACGGCAATTGTTTCTATGCATACCACAATATCCCGCATACCTGTTTTATTAAGGGCGATGCACGATATGCCTCCATAGCAGCTGCATCAGTACTGGCAAAAACCTGGAGGGACGAGTACATGATATCACTGCACAAGGAGTTCACCTGGTACAAATGGGATAAGAATAAGGGATATCCTACACCGGAACATCGTGCTGGTATTGCTAAATTCGGAATATCACCTTACCATCGAAAAAGTTTTTCACTTTTTGGGAATCAGCTTAAATTAATTTTCTGATTTTTGTGCACTAATATTCACTGCTAATTCTATTATGATATGAAAAAATTGTTCTGTCTGTTGCTTGGTGTTATGCTGATCTTTCAGTCAAATGTGAAGGGTGATGAAGGTATGTGGCTGCTACCGCTTATTCCAAGACTCAATATTGATACGATGCAGTCACTTGGGCTTAAATTATCAGCCGAAGATGTTTACAGCATAAATCACAGCAGTCTGAAAGACGCCATTGTGATTTTCGGAGGTGGTTGCACGGGTGAAATTGTTTCAGAGGAAGGATTGCTGCTAACCAATCACCATTGCGGTTATGATGCCATACAAAACCACAGTACTGTTGAACATAATTATCTTGAAGACGGATTCTGGGCCATGAACAGGGGTGAGGAACTGCCTAATCCCCGTTTATCGGTTACTTTTCTGGTTCGGGTTGAAGATATAACCGATGCCATAATTAAGGTACTGTCTGATACAATGAGTGAGGGCAAAAGAAATGAATTGATTTCGCAGATATCCGATTCCATAAGTGCTGCCGTTACCACCGGTACTCATTATGAAGCCTCTGTTGAATCCATGTTTGGCGGTAACAATTTCTACCTTTTTGTATATGAGATCTTCAAAGATGTAAGACTAGTGGGTGCTCCACCCTCCTCCATAGGTAAATTCGGATACGATACTGATAACTGGATGTGGCCCCGCCATACGGGGGATTTCAGTGTTTTCAGGGTCTATAGCGGGCCTGACGGTAAGCCGGCTGAATACAGCGAAAGCAATATTCCCCTGAAGCCCAGACATTCACTCCCGGTTTCTCTGAGGGGAGCTAAAAAGAATGACTACACCATGGTTATGGGTTATCCGGGTTCAACCAACCGATTTATGACTTCCTACGAGGTAAAGGAGCTTTTGTACATTATTAATCCAAACAGGATAAAAATCAGAGGATTACGACAGGATATCCTGCTCAAGGATATGATAGCTGATGAAAAAGTGAACATTCAGTATGCTTCAAAATACTCATCTTCCTCAAACTACTGGAAGTATTCGATCGGTCAGAATCAGGGACTTAAGCGGTTACATATTCTGGAACAGAAGCAGCTCCAGGAGAATGAATTTACAAACTGGGTGAATGCTGATGAGCAGCGCAAAAATAAATACGGATCGGCGCTTGATCTGATAAAAAAGGCTGTTGAACAACGTGCCATCTATAGTCATGCCTTTCAGTACGCCTATGAATGTTTTTTAACCTCGTGTGAGATTATTGCTATGGCAAACAGGGCAAACGGTTTGTATTCAACCTTGGTGCGTGAACCACAAAACAAGAAGCTCATTGATTCACTGGCCATGATCTTAAAAAGACGGTGGGAAGATTTCAGCAAAGAATACAGCCCCACAACCGACATGAAAGTAATTCCGGCAATCCTGCAGCTTTACAGGGACAATGTGGCTGAGGAATTTCAACCCGACCTGTATAATCTCATCAAAACAAAATACAAGAATGATTATACCAGGTTTGCAAAAGACCTGCTAACTAAATCGTTATTTATTGACAAACAACGGTTTGAATCCTTCATCCGGCATCCTTCGATCAGGGTCCTGGAGAAAGATCCTGCATTTCAGGCTTCACAATCAGTCTTGAGCATTTACCGGAAGGTATATATGCGTAAAGCTTCATTTGATGAGGATTTTGAAAAAGGCCACAGAATGTATGTTGCTGGACTTATGGAGATGAATCCCGGAAAGATCTACTATCCCGACGCAAATTTCACAATGCGTCTGACCTATGGAACTGTGCAGGATTACTACCCCCGCGATGCGGTTCATTATGATTATTTTACTGACCTTACTGGAATTATGGAAAAGGAAGATCCTGACAATTGGGAATTTGTTGTGCCTCAGAAACTGAAAGACCTATATAACAGCAAGGACTTTGGTCCATATCAGGTAAACGGCAAAATACCGGTTTGTTTTACAACCAATAACGACATCACAGGAGGCAATTCAGGCAGTCCGGTTATCGATGGTGA
>Ga0256868_10002160_pt1 | contig 10299 bp, 9 predicted proteins | sample RVTome_13_FD_187341 | JGI IMG/M metagenome (GOLD analysis project Ga0256868, IMG submission 187341) | Soil microbial communities from uranium-contaminated site in the Upper Colorado River Basin, Wyoming, United States - RVT92D227 HiSeq ... | reverse complement strand
GGCCGCCTATGAGCAGTATCGTCAGGAGCTGATCGTCGTCGATTTTGGCACCGCAACCACCTTTGACTACGTTACTGCCAAAGGGGAGTACATGGGGGGCGCGATCGCGCCGGGGATAGGGATATCCATGGAGGCCCTGTTCCAGCGGGCCTCAAAGTTGCCGCGGGTGGAACTGCTCAAACCCAAGGGGGTCATCGGCAAGAACACCGTCCACAGCATGCAGTCGGGGATCTTCTATGGTTACGTGGGTCTCGTTGATGAGATGGTTAGGAGAATACGGGAGGAGACCCGCACGGATCCCAAGGTGGTGGCCACCGGGGGATGGGCCCGCTTGATCGCGCCGGAGTCCAAGGCCATCCATGAGGTGGATGACCTCCTCACCCTCAAGGGGCTCAAGATCATATATCAGCGCAACCTCCCCAGAAAAAAGTAATTCTTCCCCTTTTTAAGGCGGTAATTTTTTTTCAGTATAACGTCCGAGGGGACTAGCTTGGAACAAACTTATTTCCTTTCCTCTTTATCAATGTCGAGCACGTTCTGCACAAACGTCCTCACCGACCCAATATCCCCCTTAATAACTCAAATATAAATCTGCAACATAATACTTAAAATTTAAGTATTTCAAATAAAATTCTACCATCCGTCAGGTATTTTAACAATTAAATTGACATATCCTTACAATTTTGATAATATATGACAACAAAAACTAATTGCTTTCACATAAAAAATAATGTTCGCCACGATGAAAGGACTGACAATGAGATCAAGGGCCATAAAGCGGATTGTTGTACGTCATCTTTTCGGCACCTACGACTATGACCTTTCTCCGTCCGATAAATCGGAGAACCCGGATCGCCTCATTATTCTCTACGGAGACAACGGTAGTGGGAAGACAACGATTCTGAGAATGCTGTTCCACCTGCTAGCCCCCGAAACTGGTCAAGGTCATAAGACCGCACTTGCCACCATCCCGTTTTCCCGCTTTGATGTTCACTTCACCTCGGGGGATCACGTTTGGGCTGAACGCCCTGAAGGGAAGCTCACGGGGGGCTTCACAGCTGGGCTTCGGTATGGCAAGCGCAAGGAACACACTACCGACTTTCGAGATAGCGAGGAGGGCGGTATCAAGGCAAGCCCCGGAACCAAAAAGTTCCTGCAAGAGCTCAGCAAACTTGATGTTGGTCTGTATTTCCTTTCAGACGACCGTATCGTACGCCTAGCCGGTCTAGAGAGGCGCGACTTGTTATTCGCCCATACCGAGATACTTGAAGAAGAAATAATTATGTCTTCAGACCTTTCCTCGCAGGTTGTACGGCGTCGCAGACCGATAGAGCCGGAGCAGCGCGCTCAGCAAATTCTTGTCCAGTCGCTCAAGAGGGCTGAACAATGGATCCAATCTCAAGCCGTGCGCAGTGCTTCCCAGGGCGAGTCAAGCGTCAACACGCTCTATGGAGAGATCCTAAAACGCATTGCCCGCTTGCCTTTGGAGCAGGCTACAACCGAATCAAGAGCGGTCGAACAACTCGGGCGACGAATAGCGAAACTTGAGGCGCGTTCCCGAGAGTATTCCAAGTATGGCCTTCAACCCGAGTTTAATGGGAAGGACATTCTGGGCATCGTCAAAAGTGTCCCGGCCAGCCATGTCACAGTGATCACAACTGTTCTCACTCCATATATTGAAAGTGTTGAGAAAAAACTTGATGCAATGGAACGCCTCCAGAAGCAGGTCGATGCGCTAGTGCGACTCCTCAATTCGTTCTATACCCGCAAGCAACTCAGCTACGAAATCCATGATGGATTCAGAATCTCAACAGAAGATGGGAAACCACTCCAACCTGAGATGCTATCCTCCGGTGAGAGACACCTGCTTCTGCTCTTCTGCAATATCGTGCAAACCCTTGACCGACCAAGCATATTCATCATCGACGAGCCCGAGATCTCTCTGAATATCAAGTGGCAACGGCGGCTTCTGTCTGCGCTTCTTGAGTGTGCCACAGATAACCCTGTGCAGTATCTATTCGCTACGCACAGCCTTGAACTGCTCGCGCAATACGGAAACAACGCCATTAAACTCGCACACACCATGGAAGAAGGCCATGGAACTAAAGCGCACGCTTGAAGAGGTGAATTCGTTGTATAGCTTGGAGCCGGAGCTGAGAGACATTTACGTCGAAGGCTCTCGCGACAAATATTTTTTTGACTGGTACCTTCATCGTAAGGGCATAAAGACCGTAGCAGTCTACCAGATAGAACTCATAGATATGCCTGACGAAATCCTTGTGAAGCATGCGCTACCTACCGGCTCAAATCGATCGCGTGTCATTGCTCTGTCGTGTGAACTGGCCGGTCGGCAGGCCGAACAACGTCGCGTGCTATGTGTTGTTGATCGTGATTATGAGGACTACTGCCCCGTCTGCAAGATTAACCCTTATCTTGCATTCACCGATGGCAATTCGCTGGAATTGTACTCGCTGACGCCGAGTGTGATGGACAAGTTTCTTCTGGTGGCACTCGGCGGATTCAAAATGTCAGTCAACAACTTCATTACGCAAGTTGGAAACATTCTTGAGCGAGTCTTCGTCATAAGACTCGTCAATGAGCGACTGCGATGGGGAATGACGTGGGTGCCATTTGCTCGATATGTTGAAGTCGATTGTGACCACATGGCCTTCAGAGAAGAAGAGTTCATACGAGCCTACCTACAGAAGAACAAGAAATGGAGTCAGCGAGATCATTTCAAGAAAGCAATCGACGACGCGAGAATGTCTCTTCTTCCAGACCTCATTCGTAGAATCCGAGGCCATGATCTGGCCGATTTGATTCTCCTGATCGTGCGACAACTGAGGAGAGAAAGGCAATTCGGCAACGCGGAAACGCTTGAAGCCTGTTTCATGACAGCGATTGAGGCAAGTGACTTGGAGGTGCAGTCGTTATTCAGGACAATCGGTGCGCTGTCGGACTGACTACAGATACATGAAAGGGCGAACAATCGCCTGCACCTTGCGTTTTGCCCGCGGCGGGCAAAACGAAGGTGAGGCGTCACGTTGAGACTGTCGAAAAAGCCCTTCAAGTACCGATTTAAGCTTGCCTCTAAATATAGAAGTGATAGACTAGCCACAGCGCAAACTGTGGGGGTTAAGAGATGCCGCGATACAAGGCTTACGATTACGATCAACTCATGATGGTTCCTGTGTCGCTGGAAGATCAGCTAATGCCTGGGACACTGGAATACGCGATTCATCATCTGATCGAGGAACGGGTGGATACCTCGATGTTTGATGAGAAGTACTGTAACGATGAAACGGGCCGGAGTGCTTACGATCCCAAGGTGCTTTTGAAGATTGTGTTGCTTTCCTATGCGCGAGGGATTTTGCATTCCCGTCCGATGGAACGTGCGTGTAAGGAGAATGTAACGTTCATGGCCTTGGCCTGTGGGCAGAGGCCGGATCACAGTACCTTGGCGGCATTTGTTTCTGCGATGAGCGAAGAACAGATTGTGCGTCTGTTCACGCAGGTGTTGTTGGTCTGCGAGGAGGAAGGGTTGTTGGGAGGTACGCATTTCAGTTTGGACGGACTGAAGCTGCCCTCGAATGCCTCGAAGGAATGGAGTGGCACCCATGTAGAGCTTCGGAAGAAGAAGGAAAAGTTGGAGCAAAAGGTGAAGGAAGCGGTGCTGGAGCACCGGTCAGAAGACCGGTGTGGAGGCGATCCGGACCAGGAACGACGGGAGAAGAGGCTGCGACGATTGAAGCGACAGGCCGAGCGTATTGAGAAGTTCCTGGGGCAAAACGAGCCAAAGCGAGGACGGCGCGGCAAAGAGATCCAGAGCAATATCACCGACAATGAGTCGGCCAAGATGGTTAGTTCCCACGGGGTCGTGCAGGGCTACAATGCGAACGCATTGGTCGATGAGAAGCATCAGGTGGTCGTGCATGCGGAAGCCTTTGGGGAGGGGGATGATGCGGGCAACGTTGGTCCGATGCTGAAAGGAGCTAAGCGCAACCTGCAGGCCGCGGCATGCGGCCAAGAGCCGCTGAAGGGCAAGATCATCAGCGCTGATACCGGGTACTACAGCGTGGACAACCTGGAAGCCTGTCGTGACCAGGAGGTAGACGCGTACATCCCGGACCGGGAGTTTCGCAAACGCGATCCACGATTTGTACAGGCCAAGCGGCATCGTCGTTCGGTGGATCGCCGCAAGCAGCGCTACGAATCCAAAAAGCGTTGGTTCACTCCGGAGGATTTCCGACTGGATGAAAGGACGGGCAAGCTGATCTGTCCTGCGGGGCACGGGTTGTATGTACGGAACCGTAATTTTGAAGTGAGAGGCCATCGTGCCATTGCCTATCAGGCGCCGAAGAGCGCGTGTCGCGGCTGCTCGCTACGATCGAAATGCCTCCGCATGCCCAAGACTGAATCGCGGCAAGTCCATATATTCTACGGTCGGCGGCCCGGCAGTCTGACCGACGAGATGAAGAGGAAGATCGACACCGCCGAGGGCCGCGCCACCTACGCCAAGCGTTTGGGGATCGTGGAACCCGTATTCGGCAACCTACGGGCTCAGAAAAGGATAGATCGCTTCACGCTGAGAGGCCGACGAAAAATCAATCTTCAATGGATGCTCTATTGCCTGGTCCATAACATTGAAAAGATCGTCAACTTCGGAGCGAGCTATGCGGTGACAACATAAAAACTCCCGGGGGCGAAATGCGCGCGTAGAACCGCGTCGCAAAACAACATTCCGTGTCTGTTTCGACACTAAAAAAAATCAAGACCGTCCCCAAAGGCATAAACTGAATGCAATTTTGTTTTTTTCCCGTTCCCATGAGGAACATCGTTCCAACAAATGGTTTTTCGACAGTCTCGTTAGGAGGTTAACCAAACTAGGTGCAGAGGAGGTCATATGTTTGACAATCATCCAACTCGCAAGCCATGTTTTCCGATATGTTTAATGTTATCCGTACTTCTAATGGCAGCTCCGGCATCCGCAGACAAGCCGGATCTGCAGATCCGGTTTTTGGATATAGGGCCGACAGCTCCTAATCCCCCGCTTACCGACCGTCCCACCAGTTTCTATGCGCTGGTTGTCAACAGTGGAACCCAGACGATCAAAGGTCCCCTTACTGTTACGTTTGAACTCGATGGCAAGGTGGTAAAGGCCTGGCCATTCCCCATTAAAAATGAAATCAAGGACTACAAGCCTGGTGCTCAAAGCACCATCCCCGCTGGGAAGGGCCGCCTCTACCAGTATGCCGCGACGCTTAAACCAGGGAAACACACGCTGCTTTGGAAAGTCAATGCGGCCAAGGAGAACGAGTTAAAAGCGACGGTCGAGGCCCAACTACCCCCAGACTTGGTAGTGAATATATGGCCGACCGGCTACAACGTTCTCGCCTATAAAGAGACCGAATGGAACGTCGAGGTAAAAAATATCGGCGGCGGCAAAGCCTATGGCCCCTTTGTAACGCTCTTTAGCTCTGTTCCCTCCAGTGGGCCGGTGGCTCCCCTGGAGTTTCCCAAGGGTCAGTCTCTCGATAAAGACGAAACCTACATCTTCAAAGTGAACCAGCTATACAACGCCCTCGACCCTGTTACGGTATCGGCCATTGTGGACTATCACGGCGAAATAACGGAGGCGTTGCCTTTTGGTGATGACAATAATAATTTCGAAAAGAAGTATGTTCCCCAATATGTTGATTTGGAGGTCTCTGCCTTGGAGATAAAACCGACACAATCGACAACAGCCGAGCCGCTGACCAAAGGGTCACCTTCGGTCGAGGTGTCATTCACCATCCAAAACAAGGGTAATATGGATGCGGCTAAGCCCTTCAATGTCGGCATTTTGATCAAGGATGCGTCTTCCAGTGCAATCAGCCTCATTGACGCCTTAGAGGCCAATCCGCTCCCTGCGGGCATGTCTGCGCAGCTCACGAAAAAAATCAATCTCTCTCGGGATGGAACCTACATTGTGCAGATCATTGCCGATGTATCCATGATAGGACCGAATCCGAACGTGATTGGCAGGCAATACACCGAGCCTGACGAAGCCAATAATTCCACAGAAGGGCAGTTTACCGTGTCCCCAGCAGCGGCTACCATACCGGCAGCAATGCCGGCAGAGGAATCCCCTGACCAAAGGGTCACCTCCGGCTGCAAGCCGGGAAAGGGTGTCGCCAAGCTGTATAGGATAGTATCAGACTGCTCTACGGGATCGATCCAGCCCTATACCGGCTTTATCCCATCCATCAAAAACGGCAGCCTCAAGCGCGTTACCAATACGACAGCGCAGTGGAAGGTTAAGATGGTGGATTCCTTTAATCTCAAAGGGATCGGGGGGGATGCACAATGCGAAAAATACGGAGGGCATTGTTGGGATCGTATACCACTAGCCTTTCTTGCACCCGGAGAATCATGGGGCAATGCCGCAGTGTTCAACCTCACTCGTGGCAGGTCTATCAATGCATGCCTGGAGGCGCTGACCAATGATCCCTTTCCTCTGGAAATTGAAATCGAATATGAATACGAATGCATACAATAGCCTTGGGTTCTTAATCACAAGGTGCCTATGAATAGCTTGCGCGAGGAAGATCTACAGCTTATTGAAGCCGCGAGGTCGATCATTGCGCTTCGCTCCAAGCCCGAGTCGCATGAGGTCGGCGCCGCCCTTCGCACGCGCTCGGGAAAGATCTTTTCCGCCGTTAATGTCAAGGCCAATGTCGGTCGGGTATCGGTTTGTGCTGAAGCCGTTGCCATAGGCATGGCTGCTTCGGCCGGTGATACGAATATTGAGAGGATAGTTGCCGTGGATCAGAAAGGCAGGGTTATCTCCCCCTGTGGCATGTGTCGCGAGATGATCTCGGACTATGCTCCGAAAGCGGAGGTTATAGTTTCCGGAGATGATGGCTTGGAAATTTTCAAGGTGGCAGACCTACTGCCACACAAGTTTTGTAGATTAAAGACTTAACAAATACTTCAGCAGATTTCTTGCAGCGACGATCATTGTCGCCGTTATATTCCGTATGATAGGTTATTTGACGGTCTCAAAGATTTAAGTCATGGCGATTTATTTGACCAAACCGAAGGTGGCCCTTTGGCCAGGGTCACCTTCGGCTGGAGGAGAGATATCATGACAAAGATAGCAATATTAGCCATTCTCTGTGCTGTGCTGATAGCGCCAGCGGTAGCCGCTTGCAACGATCAGATCGGCTATGTGCTGCTGATCGACCCTGCATTGCCGGATTGTACAGGTGCAGCATGGTTGGGTTATCTCATGGAACGTCAGATCTATATCAGGGATCATGCAGCTCAGCATAAGCCAACCCTTGGGATTGCCATACCGACGTTTGCTGAGGAGGTCGAAGGCAGGAAGACTATGGCACAGATCTGGAAGGAACTCAAAGAAAAGGATCAAAACTGCACGGATAAATACCTGGATGAGCTTGTCCCGGTGCTCGAGGCGGATTTCATGCGGGAATATGTCTGGACCTATCTGAGACAGGAGAGCTGGTCAAACCAACCCGATGATCTCCGGCTGAAGGAGTTCTCTCAGTGGCAGAAGCTGCATCTTAAAGCGCATCAACCTGAAACACATGGGAATATCAGGATCACCAAAAAATCTACTAAAGCAAAGTAATACCTTCCCTCATTCAGCACCCATAAATCGCTGATAGAAGAGCCCATATCTGAGGCCTCGGCAGCTGATGTGGATTACGTTCTTTTTTAATCTCTCCATGGTGGAGAGGATGATCATGGCCCCGGCCAGGATGATATCGGCCCGCTCAGTCTGGAGGCCCCTGATCTGTTGTCGTGTTGGCAGGTCCTTTTCTTGCAGTTCCTCTACTTGAGCCCTCAGCTTATCAATAGTAAGCTGCAGGCCATGGATCCGTTCTTGATCGAAGGCCTCCAGACCCAGGTGCATGGAGCCTAGGGTAGCGGCAGTTCCACCGATTCCCACTAATTCGCCCTCTATGATAGGAGGGATGCGAAGGAGGGCCTTGCCGATCGCCTGGTGGAGCTTTGTAACTGCATCGTGCGAAGGGGGGTCATCGTGCAAAAATTCCTCGGTAAGGCGGAGCGCCCCCAGCAAGAGGCTGATGACTTGCAATGGCTGCGAAGGATCTTCCACCATACGAAAGATATACTCGGTGCTCCCACCGCCGACATCCATCACCACTGCCGAACTTGGCATGCGAGGGTCCTGTTGTACGGATTGAAAAGAGAGCAAGGCCTCCTCTTTCTCGCTGATAACGCAGGGGGTAATGTTGCATTCCTTGTGGACCTGTTGAATAAAGGGATCGGCATCTCGCGCCATGCGCAGGGCATGGGTGCCCACGGCGGCGATCTCCTGCACCCCTTTTTTCTGACACAGGGAGTAAAACCTCTTCAGAGAGTCGATACTCGTTCGGATGCTCAGGGGGACCAGCTTCCCTCCTTTTTTCAACCCCCTGCCCAAACGGGTGGTCTCACCGCAATCCAGGACCACCTCGAAGGCTCCCTGGGGTGTTATCCGGCCTATTAAAAGCAGGATAGTGTTGGAACCGATGTCTATGGTGGCATAATGCTTCAGGAATATCTCCTCGTCTTCTGCATTTCTATCCCAGAAGCCACTGTGACAGCAGGTTCAAGGTACTTGAGAAGGGCAGAGACCTGGTTGATGCCGGCATGCCAGGCACGCCCCAATCCTGAGGAGAAATGGAGGTGAATTGCATAGTCATGTCTCTTCTTTTTTATCAAAATACCTAAGATTACATGCTGTTGAGGATGTCCTGACATCAATTACTGCCTCGATATCTTTATAATATATATATTCACAATATGAATATCTTTTTTTATCATTAGCAGTCAAGTAGTAAAATAAGGAAGCCCTGCTTGAAACTGTGCACTGATCCTTGACAAATCTCGCCTCTGGTATATAGTACGAAATAGCTCCTCTCAACGGAGATATGCAAAAAGCGATGAGGGGAAATCGGGGGAAGGAGGTCAAGAGTATGGCAGATACGAGGGTAGCAAGGGTCAGCGAGGTTATTGCAGGTTCTACCAAGGGTTTTGACGATGCCATCCAGCAGGGTTTCAAGCGAGCATCAAAGACCCTCAGGGGGATCACCGGCATGCGCGTCTTGGAGTCTAGGGTGTCGGTGGAGAACGACAAGATAGTGGAATACCGGGTGAGGATGGAGGTCATTTTCGTCCTGGAGGATTAAAACGCAAAATAACCGTGCCTACGGAGGGGACAGCTTCTGATTGAGCTGTCCCTTTTTGCTGGATATGAAAATCAAGGTTGCGATGCGCTCCATAATCATCCTTTTTATCTTTCCCCTTTTCCTTGCCTCGTGCGCTAATACCCTCTATATAGGAAAACTCACCTGGGGTGAGACCAAGATTTTAGGGGGGGCAGTGCCGAACGAGGATGCCCTCAGGGATAAGGGGGTCGATGAGAATATTAAGGATGGCATTCGCCTTGTTCAGGAGGTGAAGGAGTTCTCCCAACAGCGATTGGGGCTACGCCCTGATGGTAGCTATGAGACCTTTTATCGGGTCAAGGGTGATGCCCTCATCTATCTTGTGAGCGCCTGCCCCAAGGACAGCCTGAAGCCCTATACCTGGCGTTTCCCCATTGTGGGGAAGATGGAGTATAAAGGTTTTTTCAGCAAGAAAGATGCTGTCAAGGAAATACAGAAACTAGAGGAGAAGGGGTTGGATACCTCTCTTCATCAGGCCATTGCCTTCAGCACCTTGGGGTGGCTGAGCGATCCCCTCTATTCCACTGTCTTGGATCAACACCCGGTGATCGTCATCAATATCATCATCCACGAACTCGTGCATAATACCATTTTTTTCAAGGGAGAGACGGAATTTAACGAACAGATAGCCTCTTTGATCGCGGAAAAAGGCTCCCTCATGTTTATCGAGGAACGCTTTGGACTGAGTTCTTCCGTGTATCAGCTGGCGCTAGATCTCGCCCGGGATGAGGAGCTGATGGCGGGGTTTTTTCAGGGGCTGTATGATGTGCTCAGGGGGCTCTATGCCCGGGACCTATTCCGGGAAGAGAAATTGAGGATCAGGGAGGAGATATTCGCCCTTTGGGAGCGGAGGCTGGCCGAGCTCAACAAGCAGCTCAAGGCGGAGGAGGGTTCGGAGCCTATTGAGAGGCTAAACAACGCCGTGGTCTTGGCCTATCGGCGATACCTTCCCTCATCAGCAAGCCTGGTTCAACAGGTCTATAAGGCATTGGGCAATAACGTGCAAGGCTTGGTAGAACTGCTCCTCACCATGAGGAAGTCGAAGGAACCGCCTTATCGC
>Ga0256868_10002155_pt1 | contig 10325 bp, 8 predicted proteins | sample RVTome_13_FD_187341 | JGI IMG/M metagenome (GOLD analysis project Ga0256868, IMG submission 187341) | Soil microbial communities from uranium-contaminated site in the Upper Colorado River Basin, Wyoming, United States - RVT92D227 HiSeq ... | reverse complement strand
CGGAGGATAGGTCCGGTTGGCGATGAAGGGAATCTGGGTAGCCGTGAAGGCGACGACCCGATAAAGGGGGCGCCTCCTGAAGAAGGTATTGAAATTGTGAAAATCCCTTCCCCCTGCGCCGAGAATAATGACCCGGATCGATTCCCCCTTGGATTGTTTGATGTTCTCTCTCTTCTGCCGAGCTTTTGCAGTCATACAATTTTCCAGGGGAGGGGGAGAAAGACTTTTTCATAGAGATTGAAGGCATAACGATCAGTCATGCCTGCCAGAAAATCACAGATGCATCGTTCCGGTGAATCGTAAAGAGACTCTTTTTCAATGAAAAAAAGGAAGGAGTCGGAATGCTCCATGAAGTATTGAAAAAGTTCTGTCAGGATCTTGGCCGCTTTATGAAAATCGGCGTGGACCATCTCGTTCTCATAGATCCGATCCCATAGAAACTCCCTCAGCTCGATCATGGCTGAAAGAATCTTTTCCGTCACGTGCAACTTCCCATCGTCCAGGCGGAGGGTCTCAGTGATGATGTCGTTCACCATGGTATTGATCCGTTTCGAATGGGTCTCACCTAACGGGTTTAGACAGCGAACGGGAATATCCTTTTGAGAGATCACCCCTCCTCTCACGGCATCGTCAATATCGTGATTGATATAAGCGATGATGTCCGCGATTCGGACCACCTGACCTTCTAGAGTGGTAGCCATGCTATCCGGATCCTCGCAGAGAATTTCCCCACGTCCCTTGCTATGCCTCGAGATGCCATCGCGCACTTCATAGGTCAAATTCAATCCCTGTCCATCCCTCTCCAAGAGATCGACGACCCTCAGGCTCTGATCGGAATGGCTGAATCCTCCTGGGATAATCTGATTAAGAGTATCCTCTCCCGCATGCCCAAAGGGTGTGTGGCCGATGTCGTGGCCCAAGGAGATGGCCTCCGTCAATTCTTCATTGAGACGAAGGGCCTTGGAGATGGTCCGTGCAATCTGAGAAACTTCAAGGGTATGGGTCAATCTTGTCCGATAGTGATCTCCCGCTGGTGCGAGAAAGACCTGCGTTTTATGTTTCAACCTCCGAAAAGACTTGGAATGGATGATCCGATCCCGATCATGTTGAAAGGACGGCCTGAGCGGACACTCTTCTTCAAAGCGCTGCCGCCCCTTGGTCATTGCACTAAAGGTCGCAAAAGGAGAAAGGATAAGCTTCTCCCTCTCTTCCAAAGCCTCTCTAATGGTTTTGTTCATCTTCAGTGCCTTTGCAGCTATTCCGTTGACAAGTTCTTAATCAATCGACTATGCTTTTGGTAGATAACCTATCATAAAAAAAGGACTTTATCAAATACCAAATCCCCCCTTCCCCCCTTTGCTAAAGTCGGTACGACTCGAAGCCGAGGGGGGTGGGGGGGATCAGAAAGCCACTGGCTAACGGAAATGGATATTAGTGAGATAAAAGAAAAAATTCTTGAAGACCCCATCCTCTTGAAGCTATCCGATCTGTCAAAGAAAAAGGAAGTCCCTCTCTTTCTGGTCGGGGGATATATTCGAGACCTGTTTCTTGGAACCCCAGGCCCAAATCATGAGCGGAGGGAAAAGGATTATGACTTTGCCCTGCCGAAGGAATTTTCCCCATTCATCCCAATGATGGAGGGGATGCTTCATCTCTCCTTCTTCAAAGTTGGAAGGGAGGAAAGGGAGACTCTTACCTATCGGGTGGTCCACGAGGACATGTCCATCGATCTCACATTTCTCCAGGGAGACAGCATCGATGAGGATCTCCTGAGAAGGGATTTCACCATCAATACCATCGCCTTCTCCCTACGGGATGAGACATTCCATCAGGTCGAGGGCGCCTGGGAAGATATGAAAAGGAGATTGATCCGAAGTGTTTCAAAACATTCTATTGACCAGGACCCTTTGAGAATGCTCAGGGCCATTCGGTACCTTTGCACCCTTGACGGTTTTGTTCTCGATCCGACATTGAAAGAAGAAATCTCTCAAAAAAAGGACCTGGTCCGGAACTTGCCGGGAGAGCGACTTAAGATGGAGCTGGATCATATCCTTCTTTCCCCAAGGCCTGCCATGGGGTTGAGATCGCTTTATGAATCCGGTTTGCTCCTCACTCTCTTCCCGGATTTGAAAGGTCTTGAACATCTCGGTCAAAGCAAACACCATCACCTCCATGTCCTCTCCCACACCCTCCTCATCGTTGAAAAATTATCGTGGGCCTTGGAATGGGTTTCTCCAAAGGCAGGGGCGCCCCCTCTTACCCAGGAGGACCGTCTGGCCTTGTATTACGCTGCCCTCTTTCACGACCTCGGGAAACAGGATACCTATTCAAAGGACGAGAAAGAGAAGGTCCACTTCTACCACCATGAATCCTTCTCCTGTCAGAGAGCAGAGGGAATGATGGAAAGACTCCGGTTCTCCAACCTCCTGAGGAATAAAATCCTTCACCTCGTTCAGAATCATATGAGAATCCTCAACCTCTCGCGAGAGACCAAGGAGGCAGCACTGAAGCGATTGGTCTACCAGGTGGGAGACGACATCCCGTTACTTGTGCTCCTCACCCTTGCTGATAAAGAGGCGAGTCGCGGAATCTTATCCATTCAGCTCGACGAGGTGGTGGAAGACCATTGCCTTCGTATTCTGCAATGGTTTAAAGAGAAGGAGGTCGTCCATCCCCTTCCTCTGATCAATGGGCATGATGTGATTGCTTTAGGTTATTCCACAGGACCAAAGGTGGGGGAAGTCTTAAACTTCATCCGTGGAAAACAGGTGGAGGGTGAAATCAGAACGAGGGAAGAAGCCCTGAAACTCTTGAAAGAGAGATTTGGAAACTAAATCGACGGGACCCCTCCCGAAAAGGGGGAATGAACTCTTTAAAATGAAAGGCTCTGCATGATCTTCTTTTCACCCAGCCTCATTGGAATCATCAAAGCCATCAGACAGAGAATCAGAACAACGGAGAAAGAACCTACCAGCCATAGCCATTGAAAGCCCTTCAGGCCAACCCGTCGAATCCCACTCATGAAGATTGAATAGACCGGCCCTGCCTCTAGCGCAATGACAGCGAGGATGAAACCGATCGATAGGGTCATGTAAATGAGACCGCCAAGGCTTGTGACGGACTGGGCTGGATTCTCGGCCTGAAAATCTGGATAGGCGGCGCCAAGACCCAAACCCATGGAGACGATCCCTGGAACCATGAAGAAGATCGTCAGGACCGAAAGGACCATCATAAAAGGAGTCACATGAAGAAGGAGGTTCGTCACCACGATCAACACCTCTGAAAGGATGAGAAGAGGAAGGAAGTAAACGAAAAACTTGATCCAGAGGAAAGTCCGGATCGAAATGGGTGACGACCTGACGATCCAGAAAGCCTCACCCTCCTGACTGACGGCAGGAAAGACAAACCTCGCTGAAACAGCAGCCAGGACAAAAGCGGCCAAGGCGATATTCAAAAATGAGAGAACGTTTTGGAGGTACGCTATTCGGATGGACGACTGCTCCAGGGGCAGAACCGAAAAGTTGTAGAGATAGATTACAATAAGAGCCACCACCAAAAAGATCTGTGACCACTGGGTTTGGTCTCTAAGAAAGGCCTTGATCTCCTTTGTGGTAAAAGCCCTGACAGGACCGGGGAGAAAACGGAAGGGAAACCCTTCCATTGGACTCTTGAAACGACGGGAGGTGAATAGTCTCCGGGGGACCACCTGCGCTTTGGATAACCCTTTGAAGTAGACGACTCCGGAGGCCCAGGTCGTGATGAAGATCAGGCTTATAGCAAAACTCCAGGAAAGGGCTGAATGGAAAAAGGCATCCTTTGCCGCTCCTGTCAAACTGGCTCGGAGGGTATCAAAAAACCAGGTGGTCGGGAGCCATGGGGAATGGGACGAATCCATGGTCCTGAGGTAGAGGACAAAAGGAGTCAACGACTCTGGATTGACAAACTTCTCCGGCCTGATCAAGCGAAAAACAATGACGAGAAGAAGGAGGAGAAGGAGACCGAGAAGAACGAAGACGCCTCTGACTCGACCTGCTGGTAGAAAAAAAGCCACCAACATGACGGCGAGGACACTGAGGCTTGAAGCCATCAGGCAGAAGGGGAAGAGATTGAGGCTGACCATCGTATAGTAAAAGACTCCTGTTTTGTAAACAATGCCATAGGAAAGAAAGAGGGGAAGGCTGAAAATCAGGACCATCCATGAACTGTCCAAAGTAGATTCCATCCACCGGGCAAGAAAGATCTTCCCCCTCGACACAGGCATGGAATGAACCAGGGCAAGGTCTTTGCTCAGATAAAGTTTTGAGAGCGAGGTCAAGATACCACTGAAGATCAGGAGAGAGAAAAAGGTGATCAATGCCATCGAAAGGAGCTTGTAGGCAAGGATATCGCCAAAACTCTCCATCCTTTGGAAATAGGTCAGGACGCGATAAAGGATGACAAAGGTGCCGCTCCAAAAGGCAAGGCCGATGGTGCTTAAAAGAAGAATTCTGAGACCCCTGCCTTTCCGGGTTTTTGAAAGACTCCTGTTCTTAAAGGAGAGGAAGCGGGGTTTGAGAAGGGTCAGGACGTCCTTCATAGAGCTTTGAAAACCCTCTATACACGCTCTTGATTACACAGATTTCAAAATAGGATTAAACAGATTTTCCTTATGTTTCTATGTATTTGCTATCGGTGTAATCGGTTCTCAATCGGTGTAATCAGAGATTTCTCGACTTCTTCAGAAATCTCTTCATAGAGTTGGCTTCTCTTCGGTCAGAATGAGAAACACTTCCTCAAGGTCTCCTTCTTGCACTTGGGCCTGATGCATCAATTCTCCGATCGTACCCGTTGCAATGAGATGGCCTTTGTGGATGATGCCGATGCGGTGGCAGAGGTCCTCTGCCACGGCTAAGGTGTGGGTGGACATCAAAATGGTTGTTCCTCCCTTGGAGAGGTTTCGAAAAAGGTCCTTCACTAGCCGGATTCCGGCGGGGTCCAATCCCACCATGGGTTCGTCGACCACAATCACTTTTGGGTCGTGGAGGAGCGCTGCCGATATGATCAGCCGCTGTTTCATGCCATGGGAATAGGATTCGATCAACTCATTCGCCCAATCCCAGAGGCTGAACTGCTTCAAAAGTTCCTCGGATTTTTCACGAAAGAGACCATCCTCAATGCCGTACAGGTCTGCCGTGAACCTCAAGAATTCCATTCCCGTCAATTTCTCATACAAGAAAGGCCTGTCCGGGATGTATCCGATCTTTCGTTTGGCCTCCTCCGGTTTCTCATCCATAGGAATCCCATCGATGATCACAGAGCCCTCTGTAGGAGCAAGGACTCCCCCCATCATCCGGAGGGTGGTGGTCTTTCCTGCACCATTGGGGCCGATGAAACCAAAGATCTCTCCCTCTAATATAGAGAGTGTGAGTTGATGAACAGCCACCATATCCCCGAACCATTTTGTCAAGTTTGTCAACTGAATCATCTTGAATAGCCCTCAACGTCGATCTTCATTCGGCCGATCACTCGCATGAGATCGATCTGACGTTCCATGCCCCGGACCAAGCGGATGTGGGTGACATCCGCAGGAAACTGTCCCATCGTAGCATCCGCGGTAACCCACGCACCGAAATAAAGGACATTCCATGCGTGATAATAAAACCTTCCCCGCTGGTATACGATCCCTGCCTCCATCTGGGCTGGGATGCCCGCAGCCCGTGCCAGGGCCATTAAAAGCATCGCATGCTCGTTACAGTCCCCGACCCGATGGTGCAAGATTTCAAGGGCATTGGGAACTGAGAGGACAGGCCTTTTTTGAAGATTTTTATAAACCCACTCTACCAGTTTTCTGGCTTTCACCATCATGGTATCGTTGGGGGAAATGATCTCCTTCACCTTGGCCTGAATCTCGGGATGGTCGGACTGAATGAAAGGGGTGGGTTCCAGATATTTCTTCATCTCCTCAGACGATTTTTGAGCCTGACGTCGAGAGAGAAGATCGGAAACAGGTTCTTTCCGGATGATCAAAAACCGGTCCTGAAAGGACTGCCGGTCCCCTTCCAAGGAAAGGACTCTCTCATCGACGCCGGTGAGTGTTAGCTTCAGTTCTGCAAGCTGGTCAACCGACCGAATCATCCTGTTTGAGGGAATCGAAGCAAATGCGGCAATATCTGTGCCCGGCAAAACGGCGATCTTCTGTAAGGCCTCTTCTTTGGCCACCTGCTCCAGCCTAATTCCCAAAGGTCCCTCCTCCCTTAACGCAGCCCCATCCTTTCCAATCCAGGCAAACTGAGAGACACCCATGAATTCCACAGATACCTTTTTTGCCCTCTCCTCGCGGTCCATTACAAGAATCGTCTCTTCCTCCACAACCAGAATCTTGACAGACCTCTCTGCCGCCGTAATAGGATCGAAGACCGTAAAGGTCCGGCTATCTCCTGGCTTCAAATCTCTAGCACTGAGAATCTCAAGGAGTCCCACAGAGAGATGAATATCCTTTTTAAGAGGAAGATTCAGTCTCTGCTCCGGACCGGTTCCGCTCGCCATGGACAGAGTCAGGGTCTTATCCTTCAGGGTTCCCCGGGCCTTGAAGCGGAACAGGCTGGAAAAGAGTTCAAAATCGAAGGAGGAAAGGGTGAGGTCGGGTTTCAGGCTTCCCGCGGTTTTGAACCTTAGGTCCTGCATCATCCCCATGGTGTTGATCTGCATGAAGACCGATTCCAGGATCTTATATCCCTCCAGGGTCTTAAAGATCTGCCGGTGGACATAGCCGATCTTCTGTTCCTTTTGATAAATATTCATCCAGGTCTCTCGATCTGCCTGGACCTGGATAGGAAGGAGGTAATCCCCATCCTCTTCACCTTTCTCGATGACGCCAAGACGAAACATCAGAAGAAAGATAAACAGAAGGATGAAGAAAGATCCAATGAACCAGTGAAGTCTAATTCGACGGGACGACATGGTCATTTAGCTAATATGGTCACCCGGGTGACAGCATTTCGTTTCAATTTGTCCTTCACATACTCAATCCTCACCCTGTCGCCGAAAAAGGGAACTCGGGTATCTATTCGGGTACGATGTCCTAACCAGAATACCGACACCCTACCATCTTTTCCTTTAACCTGAATTGCTTTTCCCTCTGTGGCCACCACGTTCCCGTAATAAACGTCCGGGTTGGCCTCCGAGTCACCCACCATGAAAGTAAAGATCATCCAGATGATCAAAAGCCCGATCATCAACATCCTTTTTGGATTCTTCATCCCGGAGTCTCCTTTCTCTTTCCTTCTGACCTCCTTATAACATGCCTTATTCCAACTGAATTTTCCATTCCTATTATATCAGAATTCACGGGTACTACGGTGAACTTCATTGATAAGTTGTCATTGCGAGGAACGCCTGCCTGCGGTAGGCAGGAAGTGACAAAGCCTTGTCCTGAGCGAAGGGCTCAGAATGACACTCTGTGTCAGATTGCCACGCCTGCGTGCCGTAACGCACTTCGGCGTGCAGGCACGGGCTTTGCCCTCGAAACGACTTCGTCGGATTGCCACGCTCCCTTCGGTCGCTCGCAATGACAAAAATGGCTTGTGGCACAGTCTCGGTGGGAAGGGGGGAAGGTCACCGGAATATTTGACCGGATACGGTGTAGAATGCTAGTCTTTCCCTATGGAGAAACTGGAGTTGTTTGATGAATGGCCTGAAAAGTATGATGAATGGTTTACCACTCCCATTGGCCTCCTCGTAAAGAAGTATGAAAGCGAATTGCTCATTCACCTTTCGAGACCCAAGTCTGACGAGTTCATGCTGGACGCCGGATGTGGGACAGGAGTATTTACCCTTGATGTCCTTTCTTTTGGAACCCATGTCATCGGCGTTGATCTTTCTCTGCCCATGCTCTCGCGGGCAGAACAAAAGACCAGAGGATATCACTTCCAACCCGTTTTGGCTGACATCTCATTCCTGCCATTCCCGAAAAACGTCTTCGATAAAGTCGTCTCCGTGACTGCCCTTGAGTTCATTGAGGATGCCAAAAGGGCCATGCAGGAGTTATTTCGCGTCACTAAAAAGGGAGGACGCATCGTGGTGGCGACACTGAACAGCTTCAGTCCCTGGGCCGAACGCAGAAAGGCTGAGGCGAAAAAGGGACACCCTTTGTTCAAGAAAGCAAACTTCAGATCCCCCGATGAATTACTTGCCCTTGCTCCGGTCAAGGGTGTGGTCAGAACAGCCATCCACTTTCAGAAGGAAGATGATCCAGCCCACGCCCATGAGATTGAAAAGGAAGGTCAGAGAAGAGGTTTAAAGACAGGCGCCTTCCTCGTGGGACGCTGGGAGAAGCCTGAGCGATAAATTCTCTTGGATCTTTCGCGATTCTTGAGATCTTGTTTCACGCTTCAGGGGGTTGGAAAGAATTGACAAGGATGTCAAGAATCCTTTATAAGAAAATTATTAGCGGTCCACATTGAGGGGAAATGTCCACCATTTTGATTACCGGAGGAGCGGGTTATATTGGAAGTCATGTATCCAAGGAACTCCTTCGCCAAGGCCGTCAGCCCATTATTTACGATAACCTTCAGACAGGCCATCGAAAAGCAATTCAGCGTGCCCGATTTATCGAGGGGGATTTAGCCGATTCAAAGAAACTAAGAGAGACCTTCCAATCCTTTTCTATCGACTCCGTCATGCACTTTGCAGCCGATTGTCAGGTTGGGGAATCTGTAGAAAATCCTTTAAAATACTTCAAGAATAATATCAACAACAGCCTACAATTAATCGAAATGATGATGGAATTTAATGTCAGAACATTTATATTTTCTTCCTCTGCCGCAGTCTATGGAGAGCCTAAAAAGATTCCCATTCCCGAGGAACACCCTTGTTTGCCAGTAAATCCATACGGTGAAACGAAATGGATTTTTGAAAAGGTATTGCAAAGACTCCATGAAGCAAAGAAATTGGACTATATCTCTCTAAGATATTTCAATGCAGCAGGGGCTGACCCGGACGGGGAAATTGGGGAAGACCACTCACCGGAAACCCATCTGATTCCCATCTCTATTCTGGCGGCAATGAATGGAAAGGCCATTCCTATTTTCGGCACTGACTATGAGACACCCGATGGGACCTGCATTCGGGACTATATTCATGTGACGGATCTCGCAAGGGCTTATTTCCTCGCTCTCGAAAGACTAGCATCAGGGGGCAATTCTGGAATCTACAATATGGGAAACGGCAGCGGATATTCTGTGAAGGAGGTTATTGAAACCGTAGGAGAAGTGACGGGGATGAAGGTCGATACCATTGAGACTCCTCGAAGACCGGGGGACCCAGCCCGACTGGTCGCTGGTTCAGAAAAGATTAAAAAAGAATTAGGATGGACTCCCATATATCCCGATCTTGGGACCATTGTGAACACCGCTTGGCAGTGGCACCAAAAACATCCCAGGGGCTATGGAGATAAGTTATAGAAAGCAATGTCAAATGTCAAAGATCAAAGTTCAAATGAAATCCAAAGCTCGAATATCAAAATTGATTAGACAAAAAGGAATTTAGCATTAATTCATTTTGACATTCATTTGGCATTTGGATTTTGACATTTGAACTTACGGAGTGCAATCATGTGCGGCATCTTTGGAATCTATAATCATTCCGAGGCATCCAATATTACCTATTTAGGTCTTTACTCCCTTCAACATCGTGGGCAGGAGAGTGCCGGCATTGTCTCCTCCGACGGAAAACACCTCCATCATTTCCGACAGATGGGGCTAGTCTCCGAGGTCTTCAATAGGGATACATTAAAAAAACTCTCTGGGAGAACGGCCATCGGTCATGTCCGGTACTCCACAGCCGGCTCAAGTGAACTTAAAAACGCCCAGCCTTTTACGGTGGAATATGCCAAGGGAGGTTTAGCGATCGCCCATAATGGGAACCTGACCAATGCCTTTCTCATTAAGAGCGAACTTGAATCCGACGGATCGATCTTTCAGTCAAATATGGATACGGAAGTAATTGTCCACCTCATCGCCCGTTCCAAGGAAAAGACTTTCACAGAAAGGACGATTCAGGCACTCCACAAGGTGGAAGGAGCCTACTCCTTGCTCTTCCTTACTGAGAAGGAGATGGTGGCTGCAAGAGACCCCTTTGGCTTCAGACCCCTCGTCTTGGGGGAGTTAAAGGATTCACCTGTCGTTGCCTCTGAAACCTGTGCCTTCGATCTCATCGGTGCCAAATTCATAAGGGAGGTCGAACCTGGAGAGGTCCTCCTCATCAATGGGGATGGCATTCAGTCCTTTAAACCTTTTCCTCCAGCTCAACCTCACCAGTGCATCTTCGAATTCATTTACTTCGCCCGG
>Ga0256868_10002153_pt1 | contig 10331 bp, 9 predicted proteins | sample RVTome_13_FD_187341 | JGI IMG/M metagenome (GOLD analysis project Ga0256868, IMG submission 187341) | Soil microbial communities from uranium-contaminated site in the Upper Colorado River Basin, Wyoming, United States - RVT92D227 HiSeq ... | reverse complement strand
TCGACCTTATAGAAGAAATAGCAAGAATTTATGGATATGATAAACTGAACTCTATTCCTACCGAAGCCAGCGACAGGCATGGAAGATATAGTCCCTATCAAAAAGCAATCAAAGATATAAGGCAGACTCTTTGTAATATCGGACTGATCGAAGTCATTAACTATTCTTTTATCAGTGCTGAAACGCTTAAGAAATTTAAATTGAATCTGGAGGAGGAATATAAAGACTCTGTGGAAATATTAAATCCCATTAACGAAGATTTTAAGCTTTTAAGACCAATGCTTCTTCCAGCACTTATGAAAAATGTTAAGGATAATATTAACCAAAGTATAAAAGACATTAGAATATTTGAAATATCAAAAGTATTTAAGAAAAACAGATCTGATAAGTTGCCTTTAGAGAAAAATATGCTCGGAGTTATGTTAACCGGAAAAGCAGTAAAAAAGCAGTGGAATGAAAAGGAAAGGGTTTTTGATTTTTATGATTTAAAAGGTATCCTGGAGTGCATATGCCTGAAGTATTATCCTGCCGGCAGCCTTAAGATAGAAGAAAGTCAGTACCGTTTTTTCCACCCCAAAATTAGCGGTACAATTAATGTTGGCGATATAAGCATGGGGATAATCGGTAAGGTTCATCCACTAATAATAGAGGGTACTGAAACAGGCCAGGATGTTTATTATATGGAACTAAACCTGGACAAGTTCATAAATAATACAAAGGAAACCAAAAAATATAAACCCGTACCGGCATTTCCGTCTATCGATATTGATCTGGCAATTGTAGTTGATGATAAAATAAAAAGTGAAGATATTGTAAATGAAATAAAAGAAAGCGGAACGGAGCTATTAAAAAATGTAAGACTTTTTGACATATATAGAGGGGAACAGATAGAAAAGAATAAAAAGAGCATGGCTTACTCTCTGAATTTCAGGAATGACACCAGAACTTTAAAAGATACAGAAATAGAAATAATAGTAAACAGGATACTGGAAAATTTAGGTAAAAAATTAAATGCAAGAATTAGAGAATAAGTAAGATATGATAATCGAGTTTCCAGGCACAAGAGGTGAGATTGAAGAAAGCAGCAGCATACACCTGTATCATTCATCATTAATTATTAAATATAAAAACACCCGCGCACTTGTTGATTTTGGAACAAAATATAACCCCCGGTTAATAGACAAAATAAATGATTTTGACTTCATCTTAATAACTCATGCCCATCCGGATCATTATATATGGACATTGGAAGATGAAAATAGAATAAATATCCCGGTCTATCTGACCAGAGTTACACTTGATTATGGTAAGTATAAACCAGGAGACTCGAAGATTATTGAAAGTGATAAAGAATATAGACTAAAGGACCTCGATATTACCGCATATAAAGTAATTCATTCCCTTAGATGCCCTGCTGTGGGATATAAGATCAAAGGAGATAAAACTATAATTTATGCTCCGGACATTCTGGATTTCGAGAAAGATAAGGAAATAATATTAGATGGTACTAGCCTGCTGATAGCAGATGGTTCCAGTCTTAATATAAATATGGCAAGACAAAAGGAAGGAAATCTATTCGGGCATACCAGAATTAAAACTATAATAGGATGGTGTAAAAAATACGGAATTGACCGTTTAATTGTAACTCACTGCGGAAAACAGATAGTTACAATGGATAACAAAGAGCTGAATGCAAAGCTTGAGGAATATTCAGAAGGGAAGGTCGATGTAGCAGTGGCTTATGACGGATACAGTATAGAATTATGAGAATTGCTGGAATTATAAACATCATTTTAAAAATATAAAATTCAAATGGGTAAGAAATGTTTTCTTACCCATTTTTGACGCTGCATTACTTTGTTTATAATTTTATTTTAGGGTAAGATCACCTCCCTTAAATTCAATAAGTAAAGTTATAGTTTCAATAGCTGTACAGTACGCACGGTCTTAAAATACAACTTTTCAGGCACCTGTTATTTTTAATTGTAACAGTGGATGATGAAGATTTTATGGAGACTTGGTGGAGAGCTTTTAAAGTATGTAAAGTACTATCTCCAGAATTTATTCATTTTTTTTTAATATAATTTCCCTAAAAACTTAAAAAAGGTGAAATAATGGTTATAAATAAAAGAAAAATTATACTTTTACTGATTTCCGCATTTATTCTTCTTTTAATTTCAGCTGTCTCTACGTCCTGTATGGGGATGGGCCCTTTTTCAGGATCTTCTGATGAAACAGACAATCAGGAAATTGAGGTATTTGAAGTACAGAAGGGAAGTATTTTCCAGCTTGTTTCAACTACAGGTTCGGTAGATTCAGAGTCTCTAAATACTTATACCTTACAGGGTTCTGGTGGAATAGTATCTGCTCTGGAGAAGGGAGATACTTTTAAAGAAGGAGACGTACTGGTGGAAGTAGATAATTCAGAAGGTCTGCTACAACTGGAAAGAATTGAGAAGAATTTAAAACTTTCAGAAATCTCTATGAAAGCGGCGAAGCTAAATTACCAGAAAGCCCTGGATGCAAATCACATTACCATACAGTTGGCAGATCTTAATACTGAAAAGGCAGAAGAGTCTACGGAAAGTGCACTGGATTCTCTGGAAGATGCTAATGAAAAAGGGGAATCATCATCTATATCTCAGGCAGAATCTTCTTATAAACAAGCACTTCTTAGCCAATCCACTACTTACTGGAGTAATTTATCAAGCCTCCAGTCATCAGAAGCGCAAATGGAATCAACAAGGGATAATGTAAATCAGGCAGGAATACAATTGGAGCTTGCCAGAATGGACCAGGAATCAGCCAAAGAAGATCTTGATGACTATATATTATATGCTCCTTATAAGGGAATAGTTATTTCATCTGATTTCGAGGTAGGCAATCAAAATGGTGGAAATACAATATCAATAATCAGTAATAATTTTTTAATAGATGCAACCATAGGTGAAGCTGATATCTCAAAGATATCAGCAAACGATGAGGCATATATAACACTGGATGCCTATCCTGATGACCAGCTGTTAGGAGAAGTGGAAAAAATCATACCTATTACTATAGAAGATGGCAATATAACCTCTTTTGAGATTATAGTTAAATTTAATGATGTTGGAGATATTAAGATTTACTATGGACTTTCAGTCAGTGTCGATATTGTAACTGAAAAAGCTGAAGATGTTTTATATGTCCCTATTCAGGCGGTATACACTGAAAACGGGAAAAGTTACGTAGATCTTTTAGTATCAGGACAGGTGGATTCTGAAAATATGGAACAAGCCGTAAATAAAGTGGAGGTCACTACAGGTATAAATGATTATTCTTATATAGAAATAACTTCCGGACTGAAAGAAGGAGATATAATCGTAACCTCGAGAATATAATAAATAAATATAAGGCGATAAATAAATTATGGATCAAAAAATCATAGATATAAAAAATGTTACCAAGGTATATAAAATTGGCAGTGTAAGAGTAAAGGCCTTAAGTGGGATCAATCTCGAAGTTAACCAGGGTGAATTCTTAACTATAATGGGGCCTTCCGGATCAGGTAAGTCTACTCTTATGAATATATTGGGTTGTCTGGATACTCCGACTTCGGGATCCTATTTACTGGAAGATATAAATGTGGCTGGGTTAAATGACAATAAGCTAGCGGAAATTAGAAATAAGAAGGTTGGATTTGTGTTTCAGACGTTCAACTTGCTGTCCAGAACCAATATAACAGGAAATGTTGAACTTCCTTTGATCTACTCAAAGGAAAAACTATCTAAATCAAAGAAAGATTTAATAAGTGAAGCAATAGATTTGGTTGGACTGACAGAATGGGTAAGACACAGGCCCAATGAACTTTCAGGAGGCCAGAGACAGAGGGTAGCCATTGCCAGAGCTCTGATTAATGACCCTACGATAATACTGGCTGATGAACCTACAGGTAACCTGGATTCAAGGACAGGTGAAGAGATAATGGCCATATTTCAGAATTTAAATAGACAGGGTAAGACTATCCTATTTGTAACTCATGAAATTGACTTGGCGAGACATGCAGGAAGAATAATTTACCTAAAAGATGGTGTCGTAACCGGAGAGGAAAAGATAATAAATCCAATCGATGCTCGGGAAAAGCTGGAGAATATGCCTAAATTAGGAGATAAAATAAACAGCATAGGAGAGAATACTTTATAATGAAAAGAGTAATTGAAAATATAAAGATTGCTTTTAAATCTCTGGGCCTAAACAAGTTAAGATCATTTCTGACTATGCTTGGAATTATAATTGGGGTCGGCTCTGTTGTTGCAGTTATGTCTGTAGGGGCAGGAGCTGAGGCCTCTATAACAGAGAATATCCAGAGTATGGGTACCAATGTCATTACTATTACTCCAGGCAGGGAACAGACATTTATGGGTAACAGAGGGGGAACTACGACTGAATCCAATGCAAGTCAGCAGAGAGGAGGTTTTATAGGTGAATTTGGAAACGAGGAAGAGGATGAAGATATAGTAGCAGGAGATTTATACCTGGAAGACGCCGAAGCTCTTAAAGAAGAGGCAGGTTTGCTGGATGAAGTGGTCCCCATTTTAACGGGAGGAAACACTACTTTTTCCTACATGAGCTGGAGCGGAAGTGTGAGTGTAACTGCAACTTCGGAAGATTATTTGAATTTTGCAGGTTATGAATTGGAAAAAGGCAGCTTCTTTACTGCAGGAGATGTTTCTAATTCATCAAATGTTGTTGTCCTTGGATATAATGTGGTGACTGATTATTTTGGAAAGGCCAATCCTGTTGGTGAGGAAGTAAAAATAAATGGAAAGAATTTTACGGTAATGGGAATCCTGAAGTCAGTTGGATATACTTTTGGTATGAGTCCGGATAATTCTATTTACATTCCTATTACAACTGCTCAAAATAAGTTATACGGTATTGATACGGTCAATCAAATCACGGCAAAGGTTAAAAGTGAAGAGGTTATGGACCAGGCCATAGATGAAGCAAAATCTATCTTGAGAGTTCAGCATCATATTTTAACCGGAGAAAGCAGTGATTTTGAAATAAGTAGTTCTGCACAGCTCCTGGAAATGGCAAGTACGGTTACTGATGTTCTGGTTGTTACCCTAGCCAGCATAGCCGCTATTTCACTTCTAGTCGGAGGTATAGGAATTATGAATATTATGTTTGTATCAGTGACAGAAAGAACTAGAGAAATTGGAATAAGAAAAGCAATAGGTGCAAAAAACAGAGATATACTGATACAGTTCCTGACCGAAAGCGTAGTATTGAGTCTATCAGGAGGTATAATTGGAATAGGACTTGCGGGCCTTATAACCTGGATATTGGAAACATTTACTGAATTGAACTCTCTAATTACATTATCTCCTATAATTATGGCATTATCTTTTTCTACAGCCATAGGTGTGATTTTTGGTATATTTCCTGCTATGAGGGCGGCAAGACTGAATCCCATTGATTCGTTAAGGCATGAATAATTTCTAATATAGATTTATTTTTACTCTTTAAATGTATAAAATAATTATAAAAAATAGGAAATTTTTAAAAAATGAAAATACTTATAATTGAAGATGAAAAATCGGTAGCAGATAATCTTAAAATGGGTCTTGAACAGCATAAATTTACTACTGATGTAGCTTACAGCGGACAGGATGGCTACCGCCTTATCGAGGATTATAGTTATGATATTATAATTCTTGACCTGATGCTGCCTGATATGGCAGGAGAAGATTTATGCAGAAAATTAAGACAGGAAAAAGTTCAAAGCTTTATATTAATGCTTACTGCTAAAAAGCAGCTGGGAAATATTGTAGAGGGTTTAAATTGCGGTGCCGATGATTATCTTACCAAACCATTTGAATTTTCCGAACTTATTGCCAGAATAAGGGCACTTTTAAGGAGAACTTCAAAAAACAAGGAAAATATATTATATGCTTCTAATATAAAAATAGATTTGGGAAGTGAGCAGGTATTCGTAGGAGAAAAAGAGATAAAGCTTACTAAGAAAGAATTTATGATTTTGGAATACCTTTTAAGATATAAAGGACAACTGGTCAGCAGAAACCAGATTCTTGAACATGCCTGGGATAGAAATGTAGATATCTTTACCAATATAGTAGATACTCATATCAAAAATTTAAGAAGGAAGTTAGGTAAATCCGGCAGATTTATTAAAACTATATATGGTTCGGGATACAGAATTTTAGATGACGAGCGGATAAATAATTAAAACTTAAGAAGGTGAGTTAATTGAAATTATCACTTAGAAGCAAAATACTTTTATGGTTTGTAATTATCATACTTATTTCTTTTATACTCTATGGATTTTTGATTTTCTTTGTATACAGATACAATCTAAGGGGTGAAAGATATATAATCGCTTTAAGCGAGCATCCGGGTATAGACAATATAATAATTGAAAGGCTTAGAGAACTAAACAGATCCGGACCCTTCGGGCCGCCACCGCAGTTAACTGTAATTCCACCGGGGCTGTTTATGAGAATATTTTTTACTATAACCGGAGGTGTCCTGGTGATTATAATCATATCAGTATCCGGTGGCTTTTTAGTTTTAAGAAAGATGCTAGGCCAGATTAATTTTATAACCAGAAATGTAAAAGAAATTAATGAAAAAAGATTGCATCTGAGGTTGAATCTTAAAGGAAAGGATGCTATTTCAAATATGGCCCGGGTATTTGATAATATGCTGGATAAAATTGAGGTATCATTTAAAAAGCAGAAGCAATTTATCCAGAACACCTCTCATGAATTGAATACCCCCCTTACAGTAATAAAAACAAAAATAGATGTATTAAAACAGAAAAAGGGTATTAATAAAGAAGATTATAAGGAGACTATAGAGCTGGTTGACAGTGAAATTATGAGGTTATCAAAGATCACTGAAGAGTTGCTTATTTTATCTGACCTTGAAGAAAATGACAATCAGGCAGAATTTACTCCTGTTAATATGAAGAAAATTTTAGATAAGATGCTGAAACTGTTTGAAAATCAAATCGACTCCAAAGGACTTATATCAAAAGCCAGCTTTAACGGTAAGTTTGAAGTCCTGGGGAACAATATACAGCTTGAACAGCTTTTATTTAATCTTATGGACAATGCCATAAAATACAGTATTCCTGGAAAGGAATTGGTAATAGGTCTGGCCAATAACAAGAACGGCAAACTATTAATTTTTGATATCACCAACACCAGTACTATTATAAAAGAAAAAGACCTGCCCTATATTTTTGATCGGTTCTACAAGACTTCTGCCACAACTGAAAGAAGAGGTTTCGGTCTGGGGCTTTCTATAAGTAAGAGGATTGTAGAAAATCATAAGGGTAAGATAAAGGTGGATTATAATAAGAAAAAGAAAGAAATAACCTTAAAAGTATTTCTGCCACTGTTTACGGAAAAATAGGAATTCTTTTATTCTCCAGTTTATCTCCATTTTTCAGTTATATAATAATAAATTATTAGATTCATTGAAGGAGTATTTATGCAGCAGACAGCAAGACCTGGCGGTTTCTTTATTATATTCGGACTACTCAGGTATTTACCCTATATAGTTATTGGGTTGCTGGTTATTGCTATAGCGGTATGGGTTATATTTGGGATTAAGAAATTCAGATGGGCAAAGATACTGGCCATAGTTTTAACTGTGCTGGTAGTTATTACCGGCCTGGGCAGTCTGGGGACTTTATTTCTGGGAAGATTTAGAGGAGAGGCTCCACCAAACGGAGAACAGTTTCAAAGGTTTGAGGAGAGAAGAGATTCAGGAGTGGAAGAGAGCGCTTATGATACTATCATAGATAGTATGGAAGTAGTGATTTAAAACATAGGTAGTATTTAATAGAGTTAATGATTACGTCTGTGGTTGTGATATAATATTTTAAAATTATTAACTCTATTTTTTTATAATGAAATTCTATCTCAACGGCAATAAAATCTGCAGCCTGGATTTAAAATAAAATAGAGTAAAGGTTATTTATTTAAAATAGAAAAATAAATTATGAAAGTTACTCTGATTGAAAAAATTCGGGAGACGCAAGATATCTATTCCTTTATCTTTAAACCTGAGAAGCAGGTAACCTGGGAAGCTGGACAACATATATTTTTAAAAATACCACATCCAAATCCTGATAATAGAGGCATAATCAGACATTTTACTATTTCTTCCGCACCATTTGAGAAAAATATTTCAATAACTTCAAGATTTGATATAGAAAAAGGAAGCTCTTTTAAAAAAGCTTTACTAAAATTAAAAACAGGTAGCGCTGTAGAGGCATTTAATCTGAGAGGAAACTTTACAATAAAAGATCTAAAAGCAAAGTATGTATTTATTGCAGGGGGAATTGGAATTACACCCTATCGTTCGATTTTACTGGATCTGATAAACAAAGATAGATCGCCTGATATAGTCCTTTTGTATTGCTGTAAAGCCGAGGGGATTATTTTTAAGGATATTCTTGATGAAATGGAAAACAAATATAAATGGCTGAAGATTCATTATATAATCGAACCGAAGCTTATAAACGGAGAAATAATAAAAAATAAAGTCCCGGATTTTAAAGAACGTATTTTTTATATTTCGGGTCCTTTGATTATGGTAAAAATAGTGGAAGAGATTTTATCAAAATTAAATATCGGGAAAAGTAGTATATTAAAAGACTACTTTCCGGGTTATGAATAGAAAATCCAATATTAATCTTTACCAATATTATTCACTTAAATTAGTTTAATCCTGTATAATTCTTGACATTAATAATATAGAGACTAATATCTATGAAAAATTATCAGAGATTAGTACTTTCGGTGCTCTCAGCGCTATTTCTATTCCTGAGCTTCAGAGAACTCGGATTTTTTACCTGGTTTTCATTAATACCATTATTATTTGTTATTTATAAATCAAATCTAAAGCAAACCTTTACTTTTAGCTTAATATGCGGCATCGGGTTCTTTGCCGGAGTGACCTACTGGATGACCGTACTTCCGGTAAAGTTTACATGGATACTTTTTGTGCCTCTTTTAAGTGTTATTTTCCTGGTCTATGGGACTGCAATCTATTATATATATAAAAAAATAAACCAGCCATATATTAGAATGTTTTTAATACCGGCTGTATGGATAATGGTTGAATTCCTGAGATCTCAGACACTTCTTGCTTTTACCATCGGTATCCTGGGTTATACCCAGCATAATTTTTTACCTCTTATGCAGATTACAAGATTTACCAGTATATATGGAGTTTCCTTTATTGTGATTCTTTTTAATACGGCTATTTTTGAAACCATTATATTTTCTATAAAAAATAGAAAAGCTATATTCAAGTATTTAATCATAAGTATATCCGTTTTATTAATCTTTGTTATTTATGGTATCGTTAGTGTAAATAACAACCTGAACCGTGTTATAAAAAACAAAGGATACGGCGAGATCAAACTGGCAGTTGTACAGCCCAATGTACTATTCGGGCAGAAATATTCCAGGAAGGGAATTGAGGTAATCCCCGAACCATACAGCAATTACAGTTATTTTAAAGAGGGCACTGAACTTGCGGTATTTCCGGAAAGTATGCTGTGGGGGCTTATGGACGAGAGTAAGGATTTTAAAAAATGGGTAAAAGAAATTTTAAAAAAGGAAGATATGTATTTACTCATAGGCCAGTATTCTCATGATGAAGAGTTTAAAGAGTATTATAATTCAGCATTCCTGTACAATTCTAATCTTGAAGTTGCCGGAAGATATGATGAAATACACCCGGTACCTTTCAGCCAGTATATGCCGTATCCGAAAGTTCTTGGGTTTTTAAAATTTCTGGATTTTTCAATAGTTAATCTTATCCCTGGAAATGACTGGAGCCCTATCGAATACCCCGGTAAGGGCAAACTGGCAATAAATATCTGCTACGAGTCGACTCTTCCATCGATAGCAAGAAATATAAGAAATAACGGTGCTGAAGCAATATTTGTTCTATCGGACAACTCCAGTCTTGATGGTAGCATAGCACCATGGAATCATCTGATATTTTCAAAGGTAAGAGCTATTGAAAATGGCTGTTATATGGTTCACTGCGCAAATACCGGAATATCCGCCATAATCTCTCCAGATGGGGAAATGGTAGTAAGATCAGATTTAATGAGTAAAACAGTATTATATGGAAGTATTTACCTGATACCGGAAAAGACTTTTTATTCCAGGTTTGGTGATTTATTAATATTTTTATATCTTGGGATTGTTTTTTCTCTGACTGCTGCTAATTTAATTGTTAAAAGAATTAAAAAAATTAATAATTAGAACAATTTCATTAAATCTTTAAGTAAAATAAAT
>Ga0256868_10002152_pt1 | contig 10336 bp, 8 predicted proteins | sample RVTome_13_FD_187341 | JGI IMG/M metagenome (GOLD analysis project Ga0256868, IMG submission 187341) | Soil microbial communities from uranium-contaminated site in the Upper Colorado River Basin, Wyoming, United States - RVT92D227 HiSeq ... | reverse complement strand
AATGCGATCAGGAAGGCCGCCATGGCCAGGATCCCGATGCGGGCAGTTCGCGGCGTTCCGGCTGAAGCGTTCAACGGGCCAACTCTTCTCCTACACTGTGGGTTCAGCCAGGATGGGCGGCCGATCCCATTCGATTAAGCAGTGCCCCGGTCGGATTCACAGCGTGGGTTGGGCAATATTACCCCAGATCAAAATCGAGACGGAATCCGTGAGGCGGTAGGCGCCCACTCACCTTGGGTTAGAATAGTCCGCCGAGCGATCTTGCCTGCATTCGGGTGGGCTCGAGGAGCTCACATGCGGACCGTCGCCCGCGACGCTCCAACTCGAGACTGCGGCCAGACGGGAATTGCTTCTCAGCCTCTTTGCAAACAGAGGCTGATGTGCCGGACCGTGTCATCGGCGCCGGTGAGCCCTCCAGCCAATGTCGCTCAAGACCGACTGCTCATCCCGACCTTGGTCAAGAGGTGGTCCCTGGTTACGACTGATCACCGGAGGACCGCATCCGTCCCGCGGCCCGTGGCTCGGGGCGACACCTTCGGATATCCGCTTGCGCAACCAACGCAGGCGACCCGCGCCAGGACGCTTGCGCTCGACAAGATCCATCCCACCTTCCGACGGGGCCGCCGACTTTGGTATGTGATTGATCCGTCCGGTCGTCCGGGGAGACGGTCATGCTTGGGCTATTGCCTCTGATCTCTATCTTGACCGCAGCTGCCGTCGCAATGCCCGGATGGGGGTGGCGCCGGGCATTCTTGCGGTCGTCGGTGGCATTGGGCGGATACATGGTCCTGGCAACCGAAGGCCTGAGCCTGCTCGGGGGTGTGACCCGCCTCGGACTGTCCCTGGTTTGGGCCCTGCCGGCGCTCCTGGCCGTCGCTTGGCTCGTGGCGCGGATCCGCTCAGGAGGCCCGATCGCTCTGCCTCATTGGCCTCAGCCCGACGGTCCTCTCGATTGGATGATTTTCTTCGGAGTCGGCCTCATTATCGCAACAACAGCCGTCATCGCCTGGGTTTCACCCCCGAATACATGGGACTCCCTAACCTATCACATGTCGAGGGTGGCCCATTGGGCCCAGAACCACTCGCTGGCACCCTTCGCCACAGGCAACGAGCGTCAGAACTTCATGGCCCCGGCCGGCGAAATGGCGATGCTTCAGCTCTATGTTCTCGCCGGCGGCGATAGGCTCGTCAACTTCGTCGAGTGGTTCAGCATGCTGGGCTGCATCCTGGCCGTCACGAAGACCGCCAAGGATCTCGGAGCGAGCCGGCTCGGGCAGACCTTCTCGGCGGTCTTCGTCGTCACACTTCCGATGGGCATCGCCCAGGCCTCGAGCACGATGACCGACTATGTCGTCGCCTTCTGGATGGTGTGCTTGATGGGCGAGAGCCTCTCGCTTGCCACACAGAAGCCTCACTGGGTGGACCTCGTATTCATCGCCCTCGCGGCCGCCCTGGCGATCAACACCAAACCGACGGCATTGGCGTATCTGCTGCCATTCCTGGTTTACGTGGCCATCGTCTTGGTACGGAAGTTCCGTTTCGGTCAAGTAGCCGCGCTTTCATTGATGGCACTCGCGATCGTGTCCGTGATCAACGCCGGTTATTTTTCTCGGAACATGAGCCTATACGGCACTCCGCTGGGTAGCACTGAGCGCATCTCAAACCATGCAAACAACATTCTGGATTGGCGCGTGTTCGTTTCGAATTTCCTTCGGAACGCCAGCCTGCATGCGGGTACGCCCTCGCCCCATGTGAACAAGGGAATCGCACTGACAATTGCCAAGATCCACGATTGGATCGGCCTTGGCACCACCGACCCTCGGACTTCCGCCCACCTGATCTTCCGCGTGCAGGCGCCAAGCACGAACGAGGCCAAAGCGGGAAACCCGGCGCAGGCCGCGCTGATCCTACTGGTCTCGGTCTTGATCCTTTTGAGGCGGGAGTCTCTTAATCCGGCGGTCTTCGGGCTTGCAGCCGTCGTCGCGGGGAGTTTCCTGGTCATCAGCCTCATGTTCAAGTTCACGGTGTTCGGAAGCCGCTATCACTTGCCCTTTTTCGTTCTCTACGCACCGGTTGCAGGGTACGTCTTGTCTGCGCTCATGCCACCAAATGGCGTGAGGCTTGTCGCTCTGGGTTTGTGTTTGATCTCCTGGCCGTGGCTGGTGCATCTTGACCCCCGACCGCTGATTTCGTCGGAAAGCACCGATCAGAGTATCCTGTCCCAGCCCAGAGACGACCTGTTCTTCATCCTGGACCCGAGCGCGGAGCAACCCTATCGCGAGATGGTGTCTGCCATCAAAGGTGCCAGTTGTTCATCGGTGGGGACGATGCTTTCCGGTGGGGCGGCAGAGTATCCGCTCTGGGCCATGCTTGGGGCGCCGCGCGACGATCTGGTTATCGAGGCTATCGTGGCTGGGACCGCCTCGGCCCGCTTCTCAAAGCCCGCTTTCGAGCCGTGCGCGGTCGTTTGCGATGGGAGTTGCCCCAAGGATCTAGTGGCCATTCGAGGCCTGACCCGGGTGTACGGGAGCGAAGGGTATCGTCTCTATCTGAAAGAGGCGGCCCCGCCTCCGCCATGAGCAGGCCAAGCCTGGTCGAGTGACGTCGAGAGCAAAGTTGCACGCCTCTGACGGCCGTCGTGGCAGGTGTTGCTGATACAGAAGGGGATCTCCTCTCTCCGCCGCAAGTGAGGTCGGTCGCCGACCCTCGGGCAAGTCAGCTGATATGCGGCCCGCGAGAAAGCCGATGCAGAAGACCATCTATGATGTCAAGCGCCATGTTCCCGGACCTGTGTGGCGGCTGATCACCGGCCCATACTGGTGGTGGTACAACCGCGCCCGCCATCGGCTGGCGGCCATCGGCAGCCCGCAGCGTCGTTCGAGCATCCGGGCAATCAGGACCTTCCACGATCGCCATCGTGGAAGACGGTGCTTCATATTGGGTAATGGCCCCAGCTTAATGCAAACCGACCTGAGCTTGCTCAGAGACGAAATCACCTTCGGCATGAACCGGATCTACCTGTTGTTCGATGAGATCGGGTTTGCGACGTCTTACTATGTCGCCGTCAATACGCTGGTGATCGAACAGTGCGCGGATGAGATCAAGAGACTCTCGATGCCGAAGTTCATCAGCTGGCGAGGGAGGCGGTGGCTGAGAGATGATCCAGGGACGATTTTCCTTGATACCGACTATACTGCCCCCGCCACGTTCTCGAAGGAGGCCAGCGGCAGGATATTCGAGGGCTCGACAGTCACCTACGTCGCACTCCAAATGGCTTATCACATGGGCTTCGAGGAGGTGGTGTTGGTCGGGGTCGATCATAAGTTCGCTTCTCAAGGCCCGGCGAACGTCACCGTCGTTTCGAACGGCGACGATCCTGATCACTTCAGCGCCGGTTACTTCGGCAAGGGCTTCCGTTGGCAGCTCCCTGACCTGCGTGCGTCTGAAGAGGCGTACAGGCTTGCCAAGCAGGCCTTCGAATCGGGAGGAAGGCGAGTCCTGGACGCCACAATTGGCGGTAATCTCCAAGTCTTCCCCAAGGTCGGCTACACCAGCCTGTTCTAACCGTCACTGCCTTTGATCCAAGGGTTTCCCGCCTCTGGCCCTTGTGGAGCTCTTCGTCCTCTCTTCAGAGATAGGTTACTATTGCCGCAGCCTCAATCGGGCGTGGATCGCGAGCCTGCGCGTTTCGCCAAGGGTAGTTCAGCATGTACTTGACGGGCAAGGGAGACACAGTCCGCAGTTGTGACAAGGGGTGTCATGTGCCCACACAACGACTCAAGATTAGGTGCTGGAAGTTCGCACCAACATCCTGAACCTCCGGGTGGAGGCGTGATTCTTTCGCCGTTTGAAGACCCCCATAACAGAGACCGCCCCAACGATGGCTGAGGCCCTCCCGCTCGTCTCGATTGTGACACCCTCGCTAAACCAGGGTCGTTATCTGGAAACCGCGATGCGATCGGTCCTGGAGCAGGACTATCCGCGCTTAGAGTACATTGTCATCGATGGCGGGTCGACCGACGGCAGTCTCGATGTCATCCGACGATATGAAGAGCACCTGGCATCATGGGTATCCGAGCCGGACAAGGGCCAGGCAGCCGCGATCAACCGTGGGCTGAGGCAGACGAAGGGTGAGATCGTGGCCTGGTTGAATTCGGACGATGCTTATCTACCAGGCGCAATCGCGCAGGCTGTCGCCGCGCTGGCGGAACACAGCGAAGCAGGCATGACGTATGGAGACGGCCTGATGGTTGACGCGGACATGGTCCTCTTGGACCGCCATCGCTACAAAGCGCTCGGCTTATTGGACCTATTGAGCTTCGAAGTGATCCTTCAGCCGGCAGTCTTCATGCGAAGGTCGTCTCTGGACGTGGTCGGGCTGTTGAGTCACGAGTATGACCTCATCCTCGACCATGAACTGTGGGTCCGGATCGCCGGCCGCTATCCTCTCGTCCACATCCCCGCTTTCTGGGCTCTCGAGAGGACGCACCCCGCAGCCAAGACCATTGCCCAGGCCTCCAAGTTCGTCGCCGAAGCCGAGCGCCTGGCGGCGTGGGCTGAAAGCCCCGCGGGTTTCGAGAGACTCGTCGCCCAACATCGTCGTCGAGTACAGGCCGGCTTGAACGTCTTCGCCGCACGCAGGTTGATCGATGCCGGCCAGCACGGGGAAGCCTTCCGGCGACTGGTTCGGGCCTCCGGACAGTACCCGCCGACGGTTGCTCGCTACTGGTACAAGGTTGTCCAGGCCGGGTTCAGCGCTCTCGGGTTGGGGGTCGCCTTCGAGTGGTACCGGAGAACCCGCCGGAGGCTGCAACATGGCCGACGACGGATCGACGTATTCGGCCGCGTGGTGTGATGGGCACGCTGACCATCCGGCTTTTGCTTCCCGTATCGGAGAAGACTGATGGCGGGAATGGTGAGTGAAGTGACTCACGTGAACGATGAATCATTGCCGCTGGTGTCGATCGTTACCCCATCCTTCAATCAGGGTCGATTCCTGGAAGAGACGATTCGCTCTGTCCTGGATCAGGATTACCCAAGGATCGAGTACATTGTCATCGATGGTGGGTCCACGGATGGCAGCCAGGAGATCATTCGGCGGTTCGAGGATCGACTTGCCTATTGGTCCTCGGAACCCGACCAGGGACAGACCTCGGCGGTCAACAAGGGCTTTGGTGTAGCCCAGGGTGATGTGTTCGCCTGGTTAAATTCGGATGACACCTATCTTCCGGGGGCGGTCGGTGAGGCCGTTCAATACCTGCGGGATCATCCGGCGATCGGCATGGTATACGGCCAGGCCTTCTACATCGACGAGACGGGAGAGATCCTCGCGCCCTATCCGGCAGGGAGGACCAGTCTGCAGGGTCTCCGCCGGGGTGTCACGACCATCCCCCAGCAGGCAATGTTTTTCCGCGGCAAGCTTTGGCGCATGGTGGGTCCGCTTGATCCGACCTTCTACTACGCCATGGACTACGATCTCTGGGTGAGGATTGCTGAAGTCTCGCCGATCGCGTTGCATCCGCGTCCATGGGCCAACTTCCGTATCCACGTTTCGTCCAAGTCTCTGACAGCAGCCTACCGCTGCTGGCCGGAAATGATGCGTGTGCATTTCCGCGACGGGGGGTCCGTCTTCTCCGTGCTCTACTTGAAGTACTTGCTCCGCCGATTGCTCGAGCCGGTGATGCCCTTGAGGATGAAGTTCCGGTTCTGGCGTTATGCGCTTGCCAACAAGAGGAAAAGCGGATGACGCCACGTCGGATCAATTGCTGCAGACCGCAGGTAGGGCGTATTCATGCATACCGCGTGAGACAATGCGCGTCCTGATCCTTCACATGCGGTACTGGCCCGAGGCGACAGGCACAGGGCCTCTTGTCACAGAGCTGGCTGAAGACCTTGCGACTGCCGGCGAAAACGTTGTGGTCGTGACGAGCGAGCCTCACTATGGACTGCAGGAAATCCCCGCCGAGTTCCGAGGAGGTTTGATACACAGGACTATGAAGTCGGGGGTCACCGTCTATCGCACATGGGCGCCGGTGGCCCATGTCGGGAGCGCCCTCGGGCGCGGGCTCGATTATGCGGCTTATACGGTCCTGGCAAGCCTGGCCGCGATCAGTCTTGGACCTGTGGACATCATCTTGTGCGTCGCCCCGCCGGTTACGGTCGGTTTCTCAGGTTGGGTCGTCAGTCTCCTCCGGAAATGTCCCATGGTCTTCAACGCACAGGATATCTGGCCGGATGGCCTCATCAGTATGGGGCGTATCCAGAGCCGGATCCTGATTGCCGCCTTCGGACGCATTGAGCGGCTGGTCTACAGGGCGTCGAGCAGGATCACCGTCGTCTCAGAAGAAATGCGTCAGAATGTAATGTCCAAGGGTGTGGCTGCCGGGCGTGTGGAGGTCATCCCGAACTGGGTGGACACCGAGCGGGTCCACCCGGTCGAGGGACCGAACCCGTTTAGAAATGAGCTGGGCCTAGACGGGAGTTTTGTTGTCTTGTTCGCCGGGAATGTCGGCTACGCAGCGGGACTCGACTCGGTCTTGGCCGCGGCGGGGCTTCTGCGAAGCGAGCGTCGCATGTGCTTTCTGATCGTCGGGGAAGGCAGCGCCAAAGCGGATCTGCTGAGAGCGGCGGAGAGGGAAGGCCTGACGAATGTGCGATTCCTGCCTACTCAGCCGAGCGAGGTGTTTTCGTCCTTGCTGGGGGCGGGGGATGTAGGCCTGGTTCCTCTCAGGGAGGGCATGGGGGCCTTGAGCGTTCCCAGCAAAGCGTATGCCATCATGGCTGGCGGGCGGCCGATTCTGGCGGCCGTTCCTACGGATTCGGACGTCAGGCGTCTTGTAGCCGAGGCGGGATGCGGCGTGTGCGTGCCGGCCGAGGACCCTCAAGCACTGGCGGCGGCCGTGCTGAGAATGGCCAGCGAGCCGGACAAGCTGAAGGAATACGGCCGGAGCGCCAGGTCCTATGTCGTCGAACGTTATTCGCGAGCGATCATGACGTCTCGCTACCGCAAGCTCCTGGGCGAGGTGATCGAGGCGGGCAAGCGAACAGGTGATCCATGATCGATCATGTGTCGAGTGCTTGGCCATCCTTGTGCCGGGAAGGACCCCCTCCGACATCGGCTCCGCGCAAGCATTAACGGGTGTCGGGTGTCGGCTGTACATGGCCGAAACACGGGTTGACCACGACTTGGCCGCCGACGAGAGCCCAAACGTAATGACCTGTCTGTTGGAAGGACAGGGTCGAGCGCGCCGGCGGAGGGGGCGTCGATCACGGCTGGAGTGAGCGGGCGCGCATCGCAGTCCTCGCCAGAGAGATTGCCAGCCACGGCCAGCGAATCCGATCGGGCATAGAATGGGCGATAGTTCCACGCAACGTCGCCGGTCCTGCAACTCGCTCGCGCGCCCTGGCGCCGCGGTTCCACAGAAGGAGAGCTCATGTCCCTACCGGCCACTTCCGACTCCTCTCGGACAAGCCGGATTGTCGTCTTGATCCCCTGCCTCAACGAGGAAGGCACGATCGCCAGAGTCGTGCAGGACTTCCGCGCTCAACTCCCTGAAGCGGAGGTCATCGTATTCGACAACGGCTCGAGCGACAAGACCGTGGAGCTCGCGTTGGGGGCAGGTGCCGTCCTGATGTCGGAGAAACGTCGCGGCAAAGGGCATGTCGTCCAGGCCATGTTTCAGAATGTCGAGGCCGATGTCTATGTCATGGTGGACGGAGACGATACCTATCCTGCAGATCGTGTCAAGGCGCTGATTGCTCCCGTGCTGCAGGGAGAAGCTGACATGTCGATCGGGTCTCGGATGATGGCGGAGAGCCGCAGCGCGATGAGCCCGATGAGCCGGATCGGCAACAAGTTCTTCAGAATCGTGATCAACTGGATCTTCAGAACGCGCCTGACGGACATCCTCAGCGGCTACCGCTGTCTGGGTCACTCCCTGGTCAAGAGTCTGCCTTTGTTCGTCAAAGGATTCGAGGTGGAGGCGGAGATCACGATCAAGTCGCTTGAACGAGGCTTCCGCCTGATCGAGGTACCCGTTGGTTTGCGTTCTCGACACGAAGGCAGCTTCTCCAAGATTCGGGCGTTGCGCGATGGTCTCAGCATCCTCGGGACGATATTCTCCTTGTTCCGTGATTACAAACCCCTGACATTCTTCGGGAGCGTCGGGATCGTCTTCTTCGCGCTGGGGGTGGCCCCGGGGGTATACGCACTCCTGTCCAGCTCCGACAGCTCTCAGCCATTCTCGATCCTTCTGGGGATCCTAGCGGTTGGCCTCGACCTGATAGGGGTATTGCTTGTCGCCGTCGGGCTCATCCTGCATACAGTCAACCGTCGCTTCCAAGAGCTTGAGCATCTCATGCGGCTTGTCGGCCCGCGACCCGACGGGGCAGGGCATTAGCCATGTTTCTCGTCCTCGTCCCGGTTCTGGCATTCGCATGTGTGCTGTTGTACCTGGGGAATCGCTGGTCCTTCGAGAGCACGCGTCTCCTGCTCCTGCGTTCGTCCGTGATCTTCTGCGCCTATCTGGTGTTGCTGATGGAAGCTCTCAGCCCCTTCAAGGCGGTGACCCGCCTGGGGCTGGCCCTGGGGTGGCTGCTACCTGTTGTGGGCCTGAGTTTGTGGGCCGGGCGCCGGCGGCGCCTGGGAAGCCCGCTCCGACTCCCGGTGGTCGAGCTCCCCAAGAGATTGGGCGACTGGTGTTTGTTGGCGGGGGTCGTATTCGTGCTTGCGATCACGGCCGGCGTGGCCTGGTTGTCGCCACCGCAGACCTGGGACTCGCTTACCTACCACATGAGCCGGGTGGCGCACTGGGCGCAGAACGCCTCCGTCTGGCACTATGCCACCGGGATTGATCGCCAGACCAGCATGAGTCCCGGTGCCGAGACGATCACCCTCAACTTCTATGTACTCTCTGCCAGTGACCGGCTGGCGACGTTGACGCAGTGGTTCGCCATGCTGGGCAGCCTCGTGGCTGTGTCCGTGGGAGCGCAACTCCTCGGTGCGAGATCAGCCGGTCAGTGGCTGGCAACCTATTTCGCGCTCACCCTCCCGATCGGGATCGTGGAATCGTCGAGCACGATCAATGACTATGTTGTGGCCTTTTGGATTCTGTGCGCGGTAATCGAGGTCCTTCGCTATCTTCGGTCGGATGAACCGCGGGCGCTGTTCTTTGTCGCCCTGGCTGTGGCGTTGTCGATGCTTACTAAACCCATCGCCGCGCCGTATCTGGCACCCTTCCTCGTCTGGCTGGCCATTGTCGTCCTGCGCAGGATGGGTGCGATCAACAGCCTGAAGTGGGCCTGCGGCGGTATCCTGGCAGTGGCTCTGATCAACGGCGGATACCTTGCGCGGAACCTGATCACATACGGTGCCGTATCTAATCCGGCCGACTTTGCCGTTCATTCCAATCAACTTCGCACACCGCAGGGGGTGGCATCTGTTCTGATCAAGAATGCCGGCCTCCAGGTCGGTCTACCTGAGTCCTTCAACGTAAATCCGACGTTGAGCAAGGTCGTCATCAAGGCCCACTTGCTGCTTGGTTTGGATATTAACGATCCACGCACGACCGCCGTCGGAGAATTCCGGGTTGCCCCGCCCGCAACCCAGGAAGACAGGACATCCAACCCTTACCATTTCTACTTGATCATGGCCACTTTTCCCGGGGCTGTGCTCATGTGGAGGCGAGTCGGGTGGCAGGCGGTGCTCTTCACACTGCTGTCAGGTGTCACACTGGTTCTCTTCAGTTTCATCTTCAAGTGGAACACCTTCGGTGTTCGCTACCATCTGCCATTCTTCCTGCTTCTTGCCCCGGCCGTCGGGGTTGTCTGGGGCGCGCTTGAGCGGCTCCCGCTCGGATACCTCTTCGCCGCGCTTCTCCTGCTGGCTTCGCGACCATGGCTTGTCAGTATCGACTCTCGCCCGCTGATCCCCGTGGAACGACACTCGACGGTCGACAGTATCCTCAAAGAACCGCGAGCGAAGCTTTATTTCGCCAACGCCCTTGGCCTGTATGATCCCTTCCGTGATCTGGCGAGCTACATTAAGGGCAAACAGTGTTCTGTGGTCGGGGTCATGCTGAGCGGAGACGATCCTGAGTATCTATTGTGGGAGCTCATGCGGGCACCCCGTCCCGACCTGCAGATAGAGTGGATCGTCAGCAGCAGGACCGACAGATACTCCGTGCCCAACTTCAATCCGTGTGCCGTGGTATGCAACGGGTGCAAAGAGGCCTCTATCCGAGGATTGGATGACGTCACTGAGTACGGAAGGTTGCGCCTCTACACGCAGAGATGATCCTGGCAAGACGAGGGCCGGCGCCACGAATGACTTTTGGTG
>Ga0256868_10002150_pt1 | contig 10337 bp, 10 predicted proteins | sample RVTome_13_FD_187341 | JGI IMG/M metagenome (GOLD analysis project Ga0256868, IMG submission 187341) | Soil microbial communities from uranium-contaminated site in the Upper Colorado River Basin, Wyoming, United States - RVT92D227 HiSeq ... | reverse complement strand
ACGGGAGGAATGCAAGAAACTGTTTTCGATGACCTTATTAGGTGTTGGAAGACACAAGCGGGCTTAGATCCTAATGGTACGACATTTCCTAACTCCCCCTGGACCGTCACACTTCCTGTAATTCTGTGTCCTGGCAATAATACCGGAACTTGCTCACAAGTTGACGGAGCTGTTGAGATTGCAATAGTTTGGATAACAAGAACTGGGGTCAAGAATTCGTACGACCCCGTTCCAAAACAGATGTGGAATCCCGGAACATCAACATCGGAACCACCCGTCCCTGAACACTGGTGGAATTGCACTCCGGGTAGCACTAATCAGGAGTGTTGGAATCAGTTTGTTCAGGATTTTAATTTGCGGGACGTGCTAAACGATACCCCTGCCACCCTTGAAGACAAGACAATATATTTTCTCCCGTATTGCAGAGAGTTAGAGATTGGAGGCCAGACCGGCGGACACAATTATGGCATCCTGGCAAAGATACCAGTATTAGTAAAATAATAGAGTACGGAGTTATATGCCTGAAAAAATCATTTTTGTCAGATGTGCAATAAAAAACCAGAAGGTCAGGGAGGATTTTGAAAGAATGATCTCCTCTGCGGAAGGATTTCATCTTCAAAAATCAAACCCCCCTGCGTCCTGTGACCTTTTGATCCTTGAAATAGGAAACGATGACCTTGGAAAGGAATTTCAACTGATTCATTCTATTCAAACCTCGGGTAATGTCAGGGAAATTTTTCTGACTTCTTCCCGCCTCGATCCAGATCTTCTGATTAAGGCCCTAAGGGCGGGGGCTAAGGAATTCTTTCCCCAGCCGATTGAAAAAGACGAAGTGATGAGCGCCCTTTTAAAATTTAGGGAGCGGAAAGAGAGCGTAAAATTAGTCGAAGAGAAGAAACATAGGGGGAAGATTATAGATGTCGTCGGCAGTAAAGGGGGCGTAGGGACAACGACGATTGCTGTAAACCTGGCCACCAGCTTGATCGAATCAAGAGATTCTCTTTCCGTGGCTCTGATCGATATGAACCTTCTCTTCGGGGAAATACCAACCTTCTTGAATATAAATGCTGCTTTCAACTGGGGAGAAGTTGCCAAAAACATTACGAGGCTGGACCCCACTTATCTCATGAGCATCCTTTCGAAGCATCCTTCTGGGCTTTACATTCTGCCCTCTCCCACCGGTCTGGACGGCGTAAATATCGCAACTCCGGAGATTATAGAAAAGCTTCTGGTGTTGATGCGGAATGTATTCGATTTCATTATCATCGATGGGGGTCAATCTCTCGATAATATTTCTCTGAAAATTCTGGAGATGTCAGATCATCTCCTTTTGGTTGCCATATTAAGTCTTCCCTGTTTAACCAATATCAAAAGGCTTCTCTGGACATTTCAGAAATTAGGCTACCCCCAGGAGGAAAATATCAAAATCATCATGAGCCGCTATCACAATAAATCACTGATCTCTGTAAAGGATGCTGAACAGAGCATCAAGAAAAAGATTTTCTGGACCGTGCCGAATGACTACCCGGCAACCATGGCTGCCATCAATCAGGGGAAAAGTCTTTTTTCGGTGGCCCATGGAGCGGATATAACTAAAAACTTAGGAGAATTGGCCTCTGCCCTTTTGGGAAAGGGTGCGGTGCAAAAACCGGAAAGAACTTTTTTGAGTGGAATTTTTGGTGGAGAACGTAGAAAGTAGGAGACCTATTATGAATAAAACAGTCCCGTTAAAGAGTGTCCCGGCTGCAGCTGCACGGAAGCTGGACAGACTGCTCATTACGAATGAATATTTCGAGCTGAAAACCAGGATTCATGATCGTCTGATAGATCTGATCGACCTTTCTCTCATGGATTCTCTCGACGAAGCTCTGCTCAGGCAAGAAATAAAGAAACTGGTGGAGAGAATATTGTCTGAAGAGAAGAATCCAGTCCCTCTAAATTTCAATGAGACGGAGAGACTATACAAAGAGATTCAGGATGAGGTGTTAGGGTTAGGGCCATTGGAGCCCTTTATGCAGGACCCCACGGTCTCCGATATTCTGGTCAATACCTATAAAAAGGTTTACCTGGAAAGATTTGGAAAACTTGAAAGCACAGAAGCGAGATTTAAGGATGATGCTCACCTGAGGAGAATCATTGATAAAATTGTCTCGGCAGTAGGGCGCAGGATTGACGAATCTTGTCCCATGGTCGATGCCCGGCTCGCCGACGGTTCTCGTGTCAATGCCATCATTCCTCCTTTAGCCCTCGACGGACCCATTCTGTCGATCCGCCGATTTGCTGTGGAACCCTTAGAACTGGACGACCTGCTTACCTTAAAGACTTTAACTCCTGAGATTGAGGAGCTTATCAAAGGGATTGTCAGGGCAAGGCTGAATATTCTTATCTCTGGCGGCACCGGGACGGGGAAAACCACATTGTTAAATGTACTTTCCCGATTTATTCCTTCAACTGAAAGAATTGTCACGATTGAAGACTCTGCTGAACTACAACTCAAACAGGAGCATGTGGTTCGATTAGAAACAAGACCTCCAAATATCGAAGGTAAAGGAGAAGTGACTCAACGAGACCTGGTGAGAAATAGTTTGAGAATGCGGCCTGACCGGATTATCGTTGGAGAAGTGAGGGGAGGAGAGGTGATTGACATGTTCCAGGCTATGAATACAGGCCACGACGGATCCCTCTCGACCATCCATGCCAATTCCCCCCGCGATGCCTTGATGAGATTGGAGACCCTTGCCGCATTGAGCGGGCTAAACATTCCCGGCTTATTCATCAGGAAGTATGTCAGCTCTGCCCTGAACATCATTATTCACCTGGCACGCTTGATGGATGGCGGCAGAAAAATCACCAGCTTTCAGGAGATTACCGGAATGGAAGGGGACGTTATTACCATGCAGGAAATATTCTCCTTTGAACAAACGGGAATCGACCCGAATGGTATGGTGAAGGGGAGGTTCCGCGCCAAGGGAATAAGACCAAGATTCATTGAAAAATTCAAGGCTATGGGTATACCCGTTCCTTACGATCTTTTTGATGCTGGAAAGGTACACGAGATTTAAAACTGCCTGGACTCCTTCTTTCGCAGGAATGACAGTCACGAGTGCCAAGGAAAATATATGAACCTACTGACAGCAATCGCAGTATTCATTCTCATTCTCGGGGTAATAGAAGCGGTTTATCTTGCTTTCAGAACAACCAGGAATCCTGAAAAAAAGGAAGTTAAAAGACGGCTCAGTGCACTCTCATTCAGGTCGTATGAAAATGAGGAAATTGATATTGTACGAAAAAGGTTGCTCAGCGAAGTCCCCTGGCTCAATCGGATGCTCTTGAGCTTTCGCTGGACCAATCGAATGTACCTCCTTCTGGAACAAGCGGGCATCCAGCGTCCTCTCGGTTTCTTTATCTTAGTTTCAATATTACTGGTGGTTGGGACATTCTTAATCGGTTCATGGATCACTCCCCACTACATCATCATCATACCAGTGGCAGTCTTTCTGGGGAGTTTACCGTTTCTTTATATCTATTCAAAAAAGAATCGAAGGATGAAAAAGTTCGAGAACCAACTTCCGGACGCGATGGATCTGATTGCAAGGTCTCTGAAGGCGGGGCAAGCTTTTTCGAGCGGACTGAAGATGGTTGGAGATGAGTTTGGTGATCCTGTGGGAACCGAGTTCGATAAAACCGTGAATGAGATCAATCTCGGGGGGGGTGTGATAGAAGCTTTGAAGAACCTTCTAAATCGCGTTGATTGCCCCGACCTTAACTTTTTTGTTATTTCTGTCGTTATCCAGAAAGAAACCGGGGGTAATCTCGCCGAGATTTTGGAAAACATTTCCCGCCTCATCCGGGAAAGGTTCAAGCTGCACGGCCGTATTCGGGTATTGTCGGCCGAAGGAAAACTCTCAGCCATCATTCTGACTGTCCTTCCCTTTTTTATCGCCGCTGTTCTTGCTTTCATTAATCCAGGATACATAACAACCTTGATTACAGATCCCATTGGGAACATAATGATTGGCTTGGCGCTGCTCCTGATCATCATGGGGTACTTTACAATGAGAAGAATGATTAAGATCGAGGTATAGGGAGCGTAGGAGGTAACCGGTGGAGTCCAGTCTTGTCGTAATATCAATCTTATTATTTGTTACTGTCGGCCTGTTCATTTTGGGGTCTTTATATAATATCGAATACCGCCGAGGCCGCTGGAAATTGATTGAGAGAATGGAGCAAACGAGGGAACAAAAAGAATCAGAAGAGAAGACGATTGTAGGTTCCATGATCAAGGATCGTTTCCTCAGAATCATCAGATCTGTAGGCGAGAAGATAACGCCAAAAAGTGAAGACGAGCTCTCCCATCTCCGGAAGACATTTCTAAATGCGGGATACCGGGGCGAAAAAGCGCCGATCATCTTTTTTGGCATGAAGGGCCTGCTTGCCATCTTCCTGGCTGTAATTTTTATCCTCATCAAGACGTTCTTCTTGAAAACCATGACATCACTTAATTTAACGCTCTTTTCACTTATTCTTGCTCTGATCGGTTTTTACTTGCCTAATCTCTGGCTTCAGATGAGGATTGCCAGAAGAAAAGAAAAGATTCTAAAAGGCTTCCCCGATGCTCTGGATCTGATGGTCGTTTGTGTGGAAGCCGGCACCGGACTGGATGCAGCTATCAACCGTGTCGGAGAAGAGATGAAATTGAGCAACAAGGTGTTAAGCGAAGAATTCAAACTCTTGAGCCTCGAATTGAGAGCAGGGAAACCGCGCAGGGATGCTCTAAGAAACCTGGCCCTTCGGACTGACCTGGAGGATGTGAACAGCCTGATGTCCTTATTGATACAGACGGAGAAGTTTGGTACGAGTATTGGCCAGGCACTCAGAGTCTATTCAGATTCCATGAGAACAAAAAGATATCAGAAGGCCGAGGAGATAGCCGCTAAATTGCCGGTAAAATTGGTATTCCCTTTAATTATTTTTATCTTTCCTGCCCTCTTCGTAGTGGTTGTGGGACCGGCAGCGGTCAAGATATACAAGATATTGCTCCCTGCTTTGGGGGGCCATTGAAAAACCATAGTAAGGATCATTGAAAAGTGGGCGCGCATACGGCGTCATTGCGAACGAAGCCCTGCACCGTCCCGGGTTTCGCTGGGTACAGGGCGAAGTGAAGGAATTTCACGAGATTGCCACGGGCTAAGCCCTCGCAACGACCTTTTGGTTCGAAATGGAGTTTTCCATGAACGCTAAAATTACGAAAATAATCTGTCTGGTTCTATTAGGTGTCACTTTTCTCATCTTCATGACGAGTTGTTCAAGTATGCAAAATATTCTTGGCTGGCCAAAATCTAATGACTCAAGAGACACAGAAATATCCAGATTTTCATCTAATGTGCGACCACATCAGGGGAATCCTGATTCACACTATCTGCTGGCCTGCTATCATCAGGAGAGAGGCAGGCATAAGGAAGCCTTAGAGGAGTTCAAAAAGGTTCTGTTAATCGATCCCAATTACGTAAAAGCCTATAACGGGATGGGGGTATCCTATGATCTTCTGGGGGATTTCTTCAATGCAATTGAATTCTATAAACAGGCTTTAAAGATTAATCCGGGCATGGATTATGTCCATAACAATCTGGGTTATTCCTATTTGCTTCAAGGGAACCTTGATGAGGCAATAACTGCTTTCAAGAATGCCATTGACCTCAATGATCAGAATACCCGGTTCCACAATAACCTCGGGTTGGCTTATGGTGAGAAAGGTCAATATGATTTAGCTCTGGCAGAGTTCAAACTTACTAGTGATGAAGCCAAGGCTCACCATAACATGGCTCAGATTTATTTCAAAAAAGGCCTAATTGAGGAGGCCTTGAGCCATTACAGGACGGCATTGAAGCTAAATCCCTCTTTAACGATCGTCCGGACGGGCTTAAAAGCCGCTGATGCTTTGGTTAGGGTCTTTGAACCGAACCCAGGAAAAGCGGAACCCAAGCGATTGATCGTTCCAGACCAACCTAAAGAGTTGGCGAAAATAGAAAACCTGAATGTTTCCGATCAATTAACCACGATAGAGATGGAGCCGATAGAAGGGATTAACAATAATCAGCCTCATCTTTCATCGATCCAAATCCCCAAAGAAGAATTGACTGTCTCCAATCACCAATCAATATTGAAAGAAGTAAGTTCCTCTTATGACATTTCCAGGGAGGACAAAGAACCTGTCATCGATGTTGAAAAGGCGAAGATAGTTGCGGAAGCGAAGGAGATGAAAAAGGAGGAGACGGTAAAAGGGAAGACCATGGAGGCCCCCCCCGTGGCACAAGCCAATCCGCCCGCTCCGGAAAAGGTGAGAAAGGCAAAAGAGATTGTCGATATTACGTTAGAAGATAAGACGGATTCTATTACTTATAGCATTGTTGCTGATGGAAAGATTGGGGATTACAATGTATTTGAACTGGATTCTCCTTCAAGATTGGTCTTGGATATTTGGAAGTTGGGTAACCATTATCCCAAGACCGGGATTTGGCTCAAGAATCCTTTTATCAGAGTGGTTCGGATAGGGGACTATCCGAACAAAATGCGGTTTGTGTTTGATTCATTAAATCCTCAACTACCTCCCTATCAGGTCACCCGGATGGATCCTAAGTTGATGGTTTCCTTTGGAAATCTTCCTCAACCCGACGAGCCTAAGATTTATGCGAAGGAGACACGTTCTTCTGAAAAAGAGACGTCCTCCATTTCAACAAGGACTTCTTTTGAAACATCACGAAATGGTAAAATGGCCATTGAAATCTCAAATGGAAATGGCGTGAATAAGATGGCAAGAATGGTTGGCGATTATTTAAAAGGAAAAGGGTTTAGGGTAACGAGACTCACCAATGCTGCTCATTTTAACCACGCAGATACAAAAATCTTTTACCAGAAAGAATATCATGATGGGGCTGATCAGGTTGCTGAGCAGCTACCCGTGTTCCGAAGCAAAGGAGAAACAGAAAATTTTGATCGAGCAAACATCAAAATAAAGATACTCATCGGTAAAGACTTGGTCCCCTATTATAAATTATTTCAAAATGGGAAAAAATCATGAATTCTTCAGTCATCCGTTCGATGACATACGCCCTGATCATTCCTGCAATGATGATTGCCCCGTTGGGATGTACCAAACGAAATCTCCAGCAAGATACGCTTAAAGAATACCGAAAGATGTTGGAAAGGCAAAAAAGCACAAGCGCGAAAGAAGAACAAAAGGCCTTGGCAAAAATTCCGGAAATGACAGCAGAAGGGTATGAAAGGTTAGGAGACCAGTATCTCAGTCAGGGGAATGTTGCCACTGCATTCGTTCAATACGAAAAAGCGCTTCGTTTGGAGCCCAATCGAACCCGGATACGCTACAAAATCGGGCGCCTCTTTTTGGAGAAGGAGCTGCTGGAAGAAGCGAAAAAAGAATTTGAAGGAATCCTAAAAGCTGACCCAAATCATGCTTTAAGTCATGAGGGAATGGGCCGGGTATACATCAAGATGGGCAATTCTGATGAAGCAGAGAGATCTTTTCTAAGAGCAACCCAGATCGATTCTAATTTATTGCAGCCACATAATTTTCTTGGAATCATCTATGATCGCCAGAAGCAATTCGAATCTGCCGTCACCCAATATAAGGCAGCCATTTCCATTAACCCAAATGATGGAGCACTCTTTAATAATCTTGGAACATCCCTCTTTCTAAAAAGGGATTATGAGAGAGCGGTTAAAGCTTTTTCCGAAGGGGTAAGAATTGATACTTCTAATCGTAAGATTTATAATAACTTAGCCCTGGCCTTATATAAATTGCAAAGATATGAAGAGGCTTTCGAAGCATTTAAAAACGGAGGAGGTGAGGCAACCGCTTATTATAATATGGGGTGCCTTTATACAATGGAAAAAAAATATAACGAAGCAATCCAAGCCTTTGAAAAAGCTATCGAAATCAAACCTGGATTCTATACGAAGGCTTATGAAAATTTGAAAAAGGCCAAAAACGTCCACTCTTCATCCCCTTAGGATATCTACCTAACTGCCCGGTTATATTGGCATCTTTCAGTAAGAGTCCCTCATTTTCAGAATTGCGCATTCTCCCTGACCATTCGAATGGTCTCAGGGTCCTAACAATTCCTTTAAATTGTAATGCCTGCCACTCATCCATCACACCTCCCTGTTCATTGACCCATTCGGCTGTGCACCCTCGGCCTGAGCTCGGGTCCGAAGGCAGGCCCCGCCCTTTAGGGGGTATAAATCGCCGCTCAAGGGTTAACCCTGAGCCCCTCGGCTGTACTCGGGGCCTTGAGTTTGTCGAAAGGCAAGCCCCAGCATCTGTGCTGGGGAGTCGAGGGGTTGACCCCCTAAGGAAAATACCAATTATTTCCTGAAGGTTGCTCAATAAACTCTTTTTCACAGGTCTATTTTGTCTCTTTTTAGGCTGTTCCTGCTCTCAAAAGGGGGATAAGATCAGAAATTTACTTTTTTAAAAAGGAGAGCTTATTATAATTATCTGAATTTATTAGATTTTTATTTGTGAAAAAAAAGACTTTGACCCAGAGAAAACGGGATATTATATTAGACTAGAACCCTCCTGAGGCAAATAATCATGGACGAAATCAGTTATCAAAAATTTCTTACAACCCGGATTGGTGGTTTGGAACTGGATCCCATTGAAAGTATGGCTTCTTGCTTCAAGAGGCTTAGGAAAGAGTTGAAGGCTCACCATATCCTCCTATGGCCTGATTTCTATTTCGGGAATGAATGGGGTTGTGTGAACAAAAAGATTTCGGTCAGCATCCCATTCTATCTGGCAACTCCTGAGCTAAAAGACCTTGAAGGTGAATCTCCGACGAACGAGGAGTTGATCAAGATCCTCCGTCATGAGACAGGCCATGCGGTCAATTATGCCTATAAACTCTGGCAGCGGAAGGAGTGGAAGGAGACCTTCGGGGATTTTAATAAGAAATACCGGGATGGGTACCTCTACCGGGTGAATCCGTGGTCGAAAAGTTACGTTAGGCATCTCCATTATCTTGGAGACCCTCACTACGCTCAGAAACATCCCGATGAAGATTGGGCTGAAACCTTTGCCATATGGCTCGATTCCCGTTCTCGCTGGGACGTGAAATATCGAAATTGGCCTAATGCGCTGGATAAGGTGTCCTGTGTGGATCGCCTGATGGAAGAGATTGCTGGAGAGGAACCTTTAAACACAAGAAAGAAGAGGGAAGGAGCCTATTCGATCATTGAAGAGACCGTATCGGAGTGGTGGGGATTAGACGGAGAGATACTCGACCAGGAGCTCCAGGAATATCTCAACGATATGAATGAACTCTTCATCAAACCTTCGAATGGCCGGAGAAATCTCCTTCCCGCCTGGAAATTGATTCAAAAATATGCAAGGCTCATGGCCGAACGGGTCAGCCTATGGATCTCTGGATCGAACAACAACACCATTCGAAAAAGCCTCCGACAATGGGAGGCCATCTGTAGAAACGAATCGTTAGGGTATCATCCGGAAGAGGAGGAGAGGAAGGTCATCGAATTGACCACCCTCCTCACCTACCATGTGGTGGATGGAGTCCACCATCTTAACAACTAAATCCTATCATCTTATGGATTGATCCTGTGGAAGAAATCTCGGGATTCATCTTAGTGATTCAATCCTTGAGATTTCCTAAGATACGAGGACTTCACCATGAAGGGTCTCTTGCTCTACAGGGTTAACCCTGTAGAGTAAATCTTGGGATTCATTTTGGTGATTCGATCCTTGGGATTTCCTATGATACCAAGACTTCGCCAATAAGGGTTCCTTACTCCACAGGGTTGACTGCCTCTTAGGAATGGATTAAAAAGAAAGCGATGAGCTTCTCCAAGCGGAATCACTGGATCGCGGTGATTCTTTTTTCCTTCCTTTTCTTCATCCAACCCTCTTTCCTCCATGCCACGGAATATTATGCCTTTCGTTTAGCAGGATCTGATTGCACCCTGTGTCATACAAATCCCCAGAACGGATCTTTGAATGAGACAGGAACTCTATTTCAGCAGAGAGGATATCAATATCCCTTAAACTGGAAAGGGGGCCTTCTGTACGCCCTCTGGGGGTTGCCCCTCTTTCTCGGCCTTTTAGGATTTTTTCGCCGATACCGGCTATGGCTTCTCGGAAAGGTTGAAGGAAAATGGAATCGATGGAAGGAGCGATGGAAGGGCCTCGTCCTCTATGGGCTCGGGCATCGCACCGTCCTGAGAAGCCATTTTCCTGGAATGAGTCACCTTCTCCTTTTCTGGTCATTCGTCGTCCTGGGTCTTACGACCCTAACGATTATTGTCCA
>Ga0256868_10002149_pt1 | contig 10338 bp, 8 predicted proteins | sample RVTome_13_FD_187341 | JGI IMG/M metagenome (GOLD analysis project Ga0256868, IMG submission 187341) | Soil microbial communities from uranium-contaminated site in the Upper Colorado River Basin, Wyoming, United States - RVT92D227 HiSeq ... | reverse complement strand
CTTTGCAGCAAAAAAGATATTGGTCGCTGAATCTACTTACAACAGCGATAATACTGATTTTTTCACCGACAAATGCCTTTCTCACCAGCGGGAACTCAGCAGACCAGGCAATATCCACGTCCCCACTCAACAAGGCATCGATGGTGGCTATGCCTGTCGGGTAATCCTTTACGTTGACGATGAGTCCGTTGGCATCAAAATAATGCTGGTCCTGGGCGATGTATACCAGAGCGGCTGAGCCGGATGGTATAGCCCCAAAGGTGATTGATTCTGTCGGCCCCGAATATTCTCCTCCGCATGACCAGGAAATAAAAAGCACCACTGCTGCCAAAAGGGCAGCAGCTATCAAGAAATGCCTTCTGAATTGCCTCATACAATTTCTCCCTAATAAATTTACCCCTTATGCCCCGACCAAAACAATTGAAATAGAGGTAAGGTTTGTCAGCGGCTTCAGGTAATTACCCGTTTGCCGCATTGTAACACTCGAATTTATGTAAATCAAAACTTAGTATGGACCGAACAAACATCAAGGAGCTAACGATGAGGTACGGGATGCACTTTGCCGTCTGAACCGTTCCACACGCGAGGAAACCTCAGAAGGGTATCGCAAACTACGTCTTTATTTGAGCTTAAATGACGAGATTATAGTAGGGAAGGGATAGCTATCGTATCCAGCCATGTCCCCTGCCGTGTCCAATTTGTAGACGTGGTCTGCTGCGCTCTTAAAGTAAGCCTCCCCATGGAACCGGCCGCCTTCCGCCTCATAATCATACGAAATATACCAGTCCCACGAGCCTTCCATTGGTTTATTTTCTAAAAGCGCGAAGTCCAACGAACCTGACCCCACGGCCATACCCCAACGCTGGGCAGCTTCTTGAGCCGTCATGGGGCTTATTACGTCTACTCGCACAGAAGCAGAACGCGAAGGAGACGTAGCAATAAATATATTCCCGTCATCTGTTACTTCTGATTCCCAGTTGAGTGGGTGGCTAATACTATAGCCTCCTAATTCATTGGTGTATTTGGTAAATCCCGGTTGACCGCAGCCGACGGCAGAACTAAGCACCAGGACGATAAGTCCAAAAAGCAGAAACCAATGTTTCTTATTAATTCTCATTCTAACCTCCTCATGGTTAATGTTTATTAGCATGCTTGATTATACTGTGATAGGCGTCCAGTGTCACCTGCATATTTGGTCTTGGTACCCTTAAAGTGAGGCATTTTATCAGTTCCGGAGCCTGTGTAGCAATAAAATGAGATATCCAGGATTAAAAAACACCGCCGGACACTTAGTCGACAGTAGTAAAACACGAGTATAATGTGTTATACTTAGCGCTTAGCAAAAGAGGAGGACAGGAACGCAATGAAGGCTAAACCAAAGAAGTCTCATCCGAAGAAGTCTCAACCAAAGAAACCTCACTCCAAGAAGTCTCAACCAAAGAAACCTGAATCAAAAACGGCTGACCAGAACAAGAAAATATACGAATCAAGACCGTGGCTTAAGTTTTACCTTAAAGAGGTCCCCCGTGATGCTAAAATCCCGGAAAAATCCGCAGTCGAAACTTTCGATGAAGCTACAGATAAGTGGAAGGACAGGACCGCGGTAATATTTTATGGCAGAAAGATAAGCTACCGCCAGTTAAGAGACCATGTCGATAGATTCGCCGCAGCCATGCAGGATTTGGGTGTTAAAAAGGGAGACCGGATTGCTTTACTGCTCCTGAACTCACCTCAATTTATCGTAGCCTATTTCGGAGCCCTTAAAGCTGGGGCTATCCTGACTGCCATAAGCCCTGTTTACGTCAGTCCCGAAATCAAACATCAAATCGAAGACAGCGGCGCCCGGATAATTGTCTGCCAGGATATACTTTACGATAATGTCGAACGGTCAGGAGTCAAGCTGGATAAGGTCATATTGACCAGCATCACCGAATACCTGCCGGGTATGAAAAAGTTCCTGGGCAGCAGCGTACTACGGGCTGTATATCAGAAAATGGCGGCGCCACCTACAGAGATTTTCGACAGGGAAGGCTTCTATCAATTCCAGGACTTAATTAAGAAATACCCGCCTAAGCCGCCGAAAATCAAGTTCAATATTCGCGAGGACCTGGTAACCCTGCCCTATACCGGCGGCACAACCGGACTGCCTAAAGGGGCAATGATAACCCATTACAACCTTACTGCAGCTCGATACCTGGGTGAGAAGTTCTGGGGAGATGTCGTCCAGGAAGGTAAGGAGACCATTCTGGCCTATTTACCCTTTTACCACATCTACGGTCAGGCGGTTATTATGCTGGGAGGATTGGCTCAGGGTTATACTCTGGTAATATTCACCACGCCCGACCTCGACGACATGTTAAACGCCCTCGAAAGCTACAAGGCAACTATCTTTTTCAGCGTCCCGTCTTTGTATGAATACCTCAGAGACTATCACCGGACCGACAGAATCAATTGGAAGCGCCTCAAAGTTCTAGTGTCCGGCGCAGATGCCCTTCTTGAGGATACGGCGATGGGCTGGGAGAGACGGACAGGGACTAAAATCCACGAAGGCTGGGGCATGACTGAGACAAGCTCCATTGGAATGGGCAGCCCCTATGGTAGACCTAAGGTCGGCTCTTTCGGAGTCCCCATGCCTAACACAGTAGCTGGAATAGCCAGCCCCGAAAGCACTAAATTTCTGCCCGTCGGCGACATAGGTGAACTGGTAATTAAAGGGCCGCAAATATCTAAAGGATACTGGAATAATCCGGAAGAGACGAAGAAAATGTTCGTTAAAATTGATGGAGAGACATGGCTTCGTACCGGCGACCTGGCTAGAATGGATAAAGAGGGCTATTTCTTTTTCTACGATAGAAAACGCGACATGATTAAATACAAGGGACTGGCGGTGTTTGCCAGGGAGGTGGAGGAGGTACTGAAAGCTCATCCACAGGTCAAAGAGGCGGGTGTAATCGGGGTTCCCGACAAAGAGGTTGGAGAGAAGGTTAAAGCCATAGTCGTCCTCGAGACAGACGCCAGAGGTAAAGTTACAGAACAGGAAATTATGAAATATTGCACGGAAAATTTGGCGCACTATAAATGTCCCAGAATCGTAGAGTTCAGGGGTGAAGTGCCAAAAACGGATGTCGGCAAGGTATCTCGCCGGGAACTGAGAGAGGACGAGCTGTAGCAGGCTTGACATTGACCGTCATACTATCGTAGTATTTCGTACGCCCGATATGGTCACCGGTAATTATTGACTGGACAGTTTTACAGGACAGAGAACGGGCGATAGTCTTCGGAAGGTTAGAATTTGGTGCTATTATGAAAGTACCACGCCGATCGCTTAGAAAGCTCGGAAATTCAATCGTGTATATTTTTTCATCTCATTCGAACGGTACTACCTTCCACCTCAGTCACATTGGCAAAATACAAACACTATGCTATACTTTCCGTCAAATAAAGGAGGAGGTGACGTAATGGCGGTCGACACAAACAAAGCAGTATACGAATCCAGACCATGGCTAAAATTCTATCTCAAAGAGGTATTGGCTGACGTCCCAATTTCAAACAAGTCCGCAGTAGAAACCTTTGACGAAGCCACAGACAAATGGAAGGACAGGACTGCCGTAATATTCTACGGCAGAAAGATAAGCTACCGCGAGCTAAGAGACCACGTCGATAGATTCGCCACAGCTCTGCAGGATATGGGAGTTAAAAAAGGGGACAAAGTCGCTTTGCTTCTCCTGAACTCACCCCAGTTCATCATAGCCTATTTCGGAGCTTTAAAGGCTGGAGCCGTCTTAACTGCAATCAGTCCTTTTTATGTCAGCCCTGAGATTAAACATCAAATTGAAGACAGCGGCGCCTCAATGATAATCTGCCAGGATAATCTCTACGATAACGTCGAACGGGCGGAAGTCAAACTGGACCGGGTCATCCTGGTAAATATCACCGATTACCTTCCGTGGCTTAAAAGGTTTATGGGCAGCAGCGTGCTCCGTGCTGTATACCAGAAGATGGCAGCACCACCCGCCGACCTATATGAGAGAGAAGGATTCTATCAATTTAAAGCACTGATTAAGAAATATCCACCCAATCCGCCGAAAATTACCTTTGACATTAATGAAGACCTGGTAACTCTCCCCTATACCGGAGGGACAACGGGCCTACCCAAAGGCGTAATGATAAGTCACTTCAACATTACTACCTCTCAACATCTGGCTGAAAAGTTCTGGGGGGATATTATACAGGAGGGACAGGAGACCATATTAGCCTATCTACCCTTCTATCATATCTACGGTCAGGCAGTGATTATGTTGGGAGGGTTGTCTCAAGGATATACTCTGGTTATATTCACCACCATTGACCTTGACGACCTACTGAATGCTATGGAAGCTTACAAGGCAACTATTTTCTACAGTGTAGCAGCTTTGTATGAATACCTGAGAGACTATCACCGCACCGACAGAGTCAATTGGAAACGCGTCAAAGTTCTTGTCTCCGGCGCCGATATACTCCTGGAGGACACCGCTAAAGGCTGGGAGAAACGGACAGGCTCTAAAATCCATGAAGGCTGGGGGATGACTGAGACAACCTCGGTGGGAATAGTGAACCCGTACGGGAAAACAAAAGTCGGCTCTTTCGGTGTACCGCTGCCTAATACCGTAGCTGCCATAGCCGATCCTGATGGCACCAATTTTCTTCCTGTTGGCGAGATAGGCGAGCTTTTAGTCAAAGGGCCGCAAATAGCCAAAGGATACTGGAAGAACCCGGAAGCAACCAGGGAAACATTTGCTGAAATAGACGGCGAAATCTGGCTTCGTACCGGCGACTTGTGCAGAATGGATGAAGATGGCTATTTCTTTTTCTACGATAGAAAACGCGATATGATTAAACACAAGGGCAAGATAGTATATGCCAGGGAGGTAGAAGAAGTCCTGGCGGCTCATCCTCAAATCAAAGAGACCGGCGTCATCGGTGTTCGCGACCCCGAAGTTGGAGAGAAAATCAAAGCCGTAGTCGTCCTGGAGACAGAGGCCAGAGGAAAACTATCTGAACTTGAAATCATGAAATATTGCCAGGAGAGGTTAGATGATTATAAGTGTCCCACAATCGTCGAGTTCAGAGGCGAGGTACCCAAAACAGATGTCGGCAAAGTATCTCGCCGGGAATTGAGAGAGGAGGACTAGCAAAATGGCATTTCTCGAGGTTGAAGGTTTAACCAAGACCTTCGGCGGGCTATCTGCCGTTAGTAATGTGAGCTTCAAGATTGAAAGAGATGAAATCGTCGGCCTGATCGGGCCCAACGGCTCGGGGAAGACCACGCTCATACGCTGTTTGCTCGGCATATTGAGGCCGGATGCAGGAAAAGTCATATTTAACGGCAAAGATATAACCAAAAAACGATCGTGGGAAATTGTCCAGAGAGGTATGGTGGGAACTTTCCAGGTAGTAAAACCCTTCCGCAATTTGCCCATCATAGCTAACGTTATGGTAGGTTGTCTCTGCCCGAGGATAACCAAGCGAGGCGAATGGGTCAAAAGAGTCGAAGTAAAGGCACGTGACGCCTTAGAGTTCGTGGGCATCGCTGACCTGGCTTTGGAACCGGCTTCTATTTTGGCGCATGGTGATTTGAAACGGTTGGAAGTGGCCAGGGCCATTGCTACCGAACCCGAATTGCTAATCCTCGATGAGCCTTTCGGCGGACTGAATCCCGCAGAAACAGAGCTCGTGGCCAAATCGATGAAACGCTTGCACAAAGGCGGGAGATTTGGCAGGCTTCATAGCGAAGGGCCAGCTATGCTTATCATAGAACACAAGCTTAGTGAGCTGATGAAGATAGTGAACAGGGTAATTGTACTTAGCTTTGGTGAAATCATCGCTACAGGCACACCTGAAGAAATATCCAAAAACCCGATAGTGATTGAAGCCTACACAGGCAAGGAGGTGCTCATTGCTGGAAGCTAAAAACGTAACCGTCCGTTATGACACAGCTACGGTGCTGGATGACGCCAGCCTTAATGTTGAAAAAGGCGAATTGGTGAGCCTTGTCGGTCCCAACGGTGCCGGAAAGACCACCCTGCTCAGGGCTATGGCAGGATTGATAAAATGGGAGAAAGAGGTCATGAAGGGGACGAGGAAGTCCGATATAACTTTCGATGGGATTATAGAATTCGAGGGAGAGAGGATTGAAAAGCTTTCAGCATCTGAGATAGCTAAGAGAGGTCTGCTCCTTTGCCCGGAGCGAGGCAGACCATTCGTTGAAATGACGGTTAAGGATAACCTGCTGGCCGGCGCTTACCTTGTCAAGGATATGAAGGAAGTCAACAAGAGCCTGGAAAAGGTCTATGAGCTGTTTCCCAGATTGAAAGAGCGAGCAAGTCAAATATCGGGAACATTATCCGGCGGTGAACGGCAAATGCTGGCTATTGGCAGGGCATTGATGCGCCACCCTAAGTTCATGCTGGTAGATGAACCCTCGAGTGGGCTGGCACCAAAATTAAAGCAGGACTTGTTTAAACGTATAGAAGAGATTTACCACGAACTGGGCGTTACTATTTTACTGGCCGAACAAGATGTTAGTTTGGCTTTTGACCTCTCGGTAAGGAATTACGTCATGTCCAGAGGTCACATAATCGCGCAGGGAACGGCTGCAGACTTGCTCAAAGACGAGACTATTAGAAAGACCTACCTCGGTTTATAACCTTCGGTTACAGAAACAATAAACTTCACCTACTCTTTAGAAAGTAGGTGAAGTTTTTTTATTAAGCTCAAAGAGCCTAAGGTCTAGTACAGGTCAGCGCTGCAAGCTCTACAGGTATGACGCCATGATACATTGGTCAGCTTGCATCGTGGACATTGTCTCTCGATTTTATCTCGTATCCAGACGGCGATACCTTCGGGCATGAAAAGAAGAATCAGTATAATTATCACCGCAAAGATTAATAGTCTGTACTCAGAGATAAAACGTAGAGATTCTGTCAGGGGATAAAGGATGTAAACCCCCACCACCGCCCCGTAAATGCTGACAATGCCACCGAATACGGTCCAGATTATCGCCTGGAACGACAACGTGAGGTCCAGGCTAGATGGACCGGCGATTCTCATAAAATGTGCGTACATAGCCCCTGCTATCCCGGCGAAGAAGCCACCCACAGCAAAGGCGAAAAGCTTATATCGAATGGTATTGATGCCACTGGCACGAGCTGCGATCTCATCCTCGCGTATAGCATGCATAATAATTCCTGTCCGGACAAGTCCGCTCTGTGCATCCGTAAGCTTCCACATTATGAATACCGATACAATCATGACCACCACCGAGATATAGTAGTCAGTTGTCCTGGAGTCGGAAATTCTATCAATACCGGAAATTCCTAGCTCGCCACCGGTAAACTGGGTATTTGCGAAAATGACCCCCAGAAGAATAAGAGGAAATGCCAGGGTTACCAGAGCCAGATAGGGTCCTCTAAGCCTCAATGCCGGCAAGCACATGATAACGCCGGCTACTACCGCTGCTAGAGCGCCAAGGGGTATGGTTACCCATATGGGCCAGTGTGGGCCTAGGGGGGCTCCTCTGTTCAGCATGGCTGTCGCATAGGCAGCCACTCCGAAGAAGAGAGCATGGCCAAAGTTCATCTGGCCGGTATAGCCGGATATAAAATCCCAGCTTACGGCAAAGATAACGAACATATTCGCAAAAATCAGCATGCGCAGTACATAAGGCTGGTGTATAAATACAGGAATGAGAAACAAGAGCACAAAGAAAATTAAAGCTATCAACCTGCCCGGTATGGCTACGACATCGCCCCGAAAATCCTTAAAAAATCTACTTAGCAATTTACAATCTCTCCTCTTCGAATACTATGCCAAAGAGACCTTCAGGCCTTACAATAAGTACTACCACCATGACTAACAAGGCAAAGGCTCCCTTGAGAAAGGCGCCGGCGGGCAGCAAGAAGACCACCAGAACTTCAACCAACGCCAGAATAAAAGCCCCGATGACGCTTCCCTTGACACTTCCCAAACCCCCCAACGTGATTATCGCCATGACCATAACGAATGGCGGCCATAACATACCAGGTTCAAGGATCAACGTTGGAGCCACCAGCACGCCGGCCACCGCGGCCAGCGCCGCGGCAATACCCATAACCGTGAATAGTATCGTTGAGACATTAATCCCCATTAGATTGGCAATTTCGGTGTCCTGAGCCGTAGCCCTGATGGCAATGCCCAATCTTGTCTTGGATAAAAGCACCCATATAATGAGTAGAACAACCCCCGCTCCCACAAATACCAGCAAATTCTGGAAGGCAACCTTTACGCCGAGTATTTCCCAGTATCCTGTCACAAATGATGGCGCTGAACGGTACTGACCTGTGAAGATGATAAGCATAAGCTGCTGAAATACCATGGCTACAGCCAGGGTTATCAGCATCACCGTCACATGGTGCTCACGTACACGGTCGATAAACAACTTGTAAACCACAAGCCCCAGACCGGTAGTAACGATTATAGATGTGGCAATGGACGCAATCGGGTGCCAACCGAGTAAGTCGGCAAAAGTGAAGATACCATAGGCTGCCAGCATGTAAAATGCGGTATGCGACAGCTGTAGCACACGGGCTACTCCAAAGATCAGGGCAAAACCCAGAGCCAGGAGTGCATACACACTTCCTTTCACCAGAGTCTGAACGATAATTCCTTCAATCATATCTTATCTTACCTAACCTTCAATCTTTGACTTGCCTAGACTCACATACTCAAACCACAGACCGGATTGACAAACCTTCACGGAGGCTACAGACTGCGATTAGCCTGTAGCCTCCAACTGGTTCCTAAACAATTATTTTACTGATAAGGTCCGCGCTATCTCAGAATACAGTGCCTCATCGTAAGGAGAAAACGCATCTATAGTCCATATGGTTGCACGAATTCGCTTTCCGTCCTTATCCACGCTAGTCGCAAGTGAAACAATGGCGTATTGTCCAGACTGAAAGCTAGATACGTACTGAATGGCTGGCGTGCCGTCAAACAGAGTCGTTTCCGTCAGGTCTGAGGTAACTTTAACATCCGTGTTCCCCTCATCCGTATTGGCTGCCACGATCCAATCGGCAGTCAAGGGTACATCTGCATCACGAACACTAAGACTTACCCCCGGAACGAACCCCGGTACACTGAATGAGGCAACGACGCTCCCCTTCACGACCGCGGCGTACTCTGCCCAATCAGCTGGGTATTGAAGGGAGAAGCCATACTCGCTATTAGTATATGTATTGGCTTTATACGTCGTTTCGTGCGCAGCCGGTGGCGTGGCCACAGGTGGCGGTGCTTCTTCTGCAGGTGCAATAGGCGGCGGTGCTTCTTCCGCAGGTGCCGCAGGTGGCGTTACTGGTTCTGCCGGTGCCTTGCAGGCCGCTAATGCCAGACCGAGAACAAGCAACATGACCATCAGGATTGTTACGAATTTGTACGTCTTGTTTGTCATCGTCCCTCCTTTTAATAATCTATATCAACAAGGGCCGGCCCAATTCTAGCTTGCCTTCCTCAAATACTACCAACCGTCCAACCGTTAGCCAAGCCGGTTTCTATTTGAACGTCAAGGCATGCCCAAATTCTGGCTTGCCTTCCTCAAATATTACCAACCGTCAAACTGTTAGCCAGGGCGGTTTCTATTAGAACCTCAGCGTATGAGCAATCTCCGAAGCTAGCGTCTCATCGTAGGGAGCGAACTCATCTATGGTAAATATATTTACGCGAATCCTCTTGGCTCCCCTGTCTGCATCAAGGCAGTAAGAAACTACGCTATACCCCGTGGCAGAAATATAGTTTGCGGTGTACGTGTAAGCTTTGGTACCGTCTGCCAGAGTCTCCTCTTTGATGTCGGATTTGACTTTAGGATCTACGTTGCCAGTCGCCTTGAATGAGGAAACAATCCAGTCGGCAGATTCCGGTGCATCCGCATCAAAGGCATAGAAAACTACGCCAGGAACGAAGGCGCTTACTCCGAATGCAGCCAGGTGCTGGGGAACCGTCACCAGCTCTGGGCGCGCTACCCAGTCCTTCGGATATTGAAGTGAGAAGCCATACTTGTCATTAGTATACGTCAATGCTGGATATGAGGTTGCCGCTGGAGGTGCCGCAGGTGGCGGTGCCTCTACTGCAGGTGCCGCAGGTGGCGGTGCTTCCTCTGCAGGTGCAGCAGGCGGTGGTGCTTCTTCCGCAGGTGCCGCAGGTGGCGTTACTGGTTCTGCCGGTGCCTTGCAAGCCACCAATGCCAGACCGAGAACTAGCAACATGACCATCAGGATTGTTACGAATTTGTACGTCTTGTTTGTCATCGTCCCTCCTTTTAATAAT
>Ga0256868_10002146_pt1 | contig 10342 bp, 12 predicted proteins | sample RVTome_13_FD_187341 | JGI IMG/M metagenome (GOLD analysis project Ga0256868, IMG submission 187341) | Soil microbial communities from uranium-contaminated site in the Upper Colorado River Basin, Wyoming, United States - RVT92D227 HiSeq ... | reverse complement strand
GACGAAGTTGAATTCGCGCTTGCTCTTGAGGGCTGCCCGCACGACGAGGCGCCCGATGCGGCCGAACCCGTTGATGCCGACTTTGACTGGCATGAAGAAGCTCCTGAAAGACGGGTCTTGGGTCTTGGGTCTTGGGTCTTAGGTCTTAGGTGCGTCACGCGGGGACCATCGCCCGTGCGAACGTGACCGCTCCCACCGATCGCGCGCCCGCCGCCGCCAGCACCTGCGCCGCTGCGCCCAACGTGGCGCCCGTCGTCAGCACGTCGTCTACCAGCGCGACGCGGCGATTGCAGACCTCCCGCGGCCCGGGCGCGAAGGCGCCGGCCACGTTGCGCCGCCGCTCGAGCGGCGCCAGCGCGGTCTGGGTACGCGTCTCCCGCCGCCGCACCAGCGCCTCGGCCGCGACCGGCAGGCGCACGATCCGGGCCAGCGCCGCTGCCAGCTCCGCCGCCTGGTTGTGCCCGCGTTCGCGCTCGCGCGTCCGGCCGAGCGGCACGGGCACCAGCACGTCCACCTCGCACCACACGCGTGCGCATTGCCGAGCGAGGGTCTCGGCCATCGGCCGCGCCGCGCAGCGCCAGCCGCCGTACTTGAGCGCGTGCACCAGGTTCCGCGCCGGGCCCGGCTCCAGCCACACCGCCGACACCACCCACGCGAGCTCGGCCGCCCAGTCGCGGCAGAAGCCGCAGCGCGCCGCGTCGTCGGCATGGCGGCTCCACGAGTCCAGCGGCTGGCCGCAGCGCCCGCACACCGGTGGCGGGATGGGCCGCAGGCGGCTGCGGCACAGGGCGCAGCATACCCGGTCGTCCTCGCCCGGCGCGAGGGGGCGCTCGCACCCCAGGCACGTCGCGGGCAGCAGCAGCGCCTCGACGTCGCGCAGCGCGCCGCGAGCCGCCGCCAAGATACTAAGGCCGGAGGGCATCATCCACCGTCGCGCGCATCACGTCCACGGGGGGCTCTACCCCGAAGAACCGCTCGAAGGCGGCCGCGCCCTGGGCCACCAACACGCCGCGTCCGTCGGCCGCCCGGGCGCCGAGCTGCCGGAACGCGCGCACGGCCGGCGTCTCGCCCCTCGCGTACGCGAGATCGAGCATGGCCTGCACCGGCCGCGGATCGCGCTCCGGATCCGGCTCGGGCTCCTCGTTGCTGCCGGTGGGAAGCACCGGCGTGGTGCTGATCAGCAGGTCCACTGTGCGGCAGTCCGAGGATGCCCATGGTGCGCAGCGCAGACCGGCCTCCTTCGCCCACGTCGCGAACGCCTCGGAGCGCTCCCGCGCCCGCGACACCACGCGCAGATCGGCTTCCGGCCACTCCTGCGCGAGCGCCACCGCCGCGGAGCGGGCCGTGGCCCCGGCGCCGACGATGATGGCGAGGCGCGGCACGAGCGCGTCCAGCAGCGCGAGTGCCGCGGTGCGAATTCCGGTGATGTCGGTGTTGTCCCCGTGCGGCGCGTCGGGATCGCCCCAGATCGTGTTGCACGCGCCGGTCCGCCGGACGGCGTCGGTCGGCTGCGCCACGAGCTGTGCGGCCCGCTGCTTGAAGGGTGCAGTGACGTTGAGCGCCCCCCCGTCGGCCAGCATCCCGCGCACCAGCTCCGGGAAGGCCGGCGCGGTCGTGCGCAGGGCGACGTAGCACGCGTCCAGGCCGAGGGCCCGGATGGCGGCGTTGTGCATCGCGGGCGAGAGGGAGTGCGCGACCGGATCGCCGACAACGGCGAGCAGCCTAGTTGTCGTGCCGGTCGCCATGGGTGCCGGATTCGCGCAGCAGACGCTCGATCGCGTCAGTGAGGAGCGCCGCGAGCTGGTCGTGGGTGAGCCGGTACTCCTCGAGGTCGCCGCCGTAGGGGTCGTCCACCTGCGCGTCGTCCCCCATCCGGCCGGCGTAGGCGCCGAGCAGGTGCGCCTTCGCGTCGCCGCCGAGCGACTTCGCGCGGTCCACGTGGTGCGCGCTCATCCCGAAGATGACGTCGGCTTCCGCCACCAGGTCGTAGGTAAGCTGTCGCGCCTGGTGGGCCGAGAGATCGAGCCCGTGCTCGAGCGCCACCAGGTACGCGCCCTCCGAGGCTGGCGCGCCCGCGTAGGCCGCCGTGCCCGCCGACGTGACCTCGATGTCGGCGCGACTCCGCCCCGCGAGGAGCCGGCGGGCGAGCGCCTCCGCCATCGGGCTGCGGCAGACGTTGCCGGTGCACACCAGGAGGATCTTCACGGCTACCCGATGAGCCCCGGCACGATGGCCCGCAGACGGGACGGATCGAGGGCCCCGCGGCGGATGAGGCGCGGCGCCAGGCCGGTGCAGTCCACGACCGTCGAAGGCGGCGAGGGCGCGAGCCGGCCCGCGTCGAGCACGAGCAGGCTTCCTTCCGTCACGGCGCGCGCGAAGATCGTCGCCACGTCGGCCGCGTCCAGCGCGGCGGGCTCGCCCGGACGGTTCGCGCTCGTGGAGGTGATCGGCGAGCCGAGCATGGTGGTCAGCTTCGCGGCGCCGGCGTGCGACGTCCAGCGCACCGCGATGCCGCCCTCGGGCCCGCGCAGGAGGTCGGGCAGCACCCCTTCGCCGCCCGGCAGGACGAGCGTCAGCGGCCCGGGCCAGAAGGCCGAGGCGAACCGGTCCGCCGCGTCGGTGAGCCGCAGCCCGACGTCGCGCAGCATCCCCCGCCCGGCGACCAGGAGCAGGAACGGCTTGCCCGGCTCCCGCCCCTTGAGCGCGGCGAGCCGGCTCACCGCGCCCGCCCGGACGGTCGAGCCGAGGCCGTACACCGTCTCGGTCGGATAGCCGATGAGTCCCTGGCGCACCAGGTGCGTGACGACAGCCGGGATGGCGGCCGCGATCTCGGCTTCGCTGCGGTAGGGCGTCACGGCTCCGTCCCGAGCGCGGCGATCGCTTCGGCCAGGACGAAGTCGTCCGGCGTCGTCACCTTGATGTTGCGCGGGCTGCCGGCCACCACGCGCACGGCGTGCCCCATCCGCTCGCACAGCGCCGCGTCGTCCGTCGGAGCTCCGGCTCCCCCGTCGGTGCGGGCGCGCTGGTGGGCGTTCTCGAGCGCCGCGCGCGGGAAGCCCTGCGGCGTCTGTGCCGCGACGAGCCGCTCGCGCGGGAGCGTGCGCACCACGAGACCCGCGACGTCCGTCTCCTTCACCGTATCGGCGAGCGCGATCCCGGGCACGGCGCACGCGCCGAGCGCGGCGACGGCGATCACCCGGTCGATGAGGTCGCGGTCCACGAACGGTCGCGCCGCGTCGTGCACGAGCACGATCGACGCCTCAGGCGGGAGCCGCGCGAGGCCGTTGGCGACCGAGTGCTGGCGCGTCTCGCCGCCGGCCGCCACGAACAGTCGGTCGGACAGCAGCGGCCGGAGCCACTCGGGGGGATGCGCGGCGTCCTCCGGCGGGAGCACGACCACGATCGGTCCGACGCGGGGATGCTGCGCGAACGGGTGGACCGCACGCAGCAGCATGCGGACGCCGCCGATGGTCCGGTACTGCTTCGGCTCGACCGGGCCGCCCTCGGTGGCGCGGACGCCCTGCCCCGCCGCGACGATCACGACGCCGGTGTCAGGCGGCGAGGCGATGGGCCAGCTCCCCGAGATGGTCGATGCGCACGAGCTCGAGCCCGGACTGCGTTCCGGCGCGCAGCGCCGTCCGCGCTCCGACGTACGCCCGCGTGAAGCCGAGCCGCGCCGCTTCGGCCAGCCGCCGCTCGGCGAGCGCCACGGCGCGCACCTCGCCGCCCAGGCCAACCTCGCCCAGGAACAGGGCTTCGCCCGGGAGCGCCCGGTCGCGCACGCTCGAGATGAGCGCGGCCACGACGGCGAGATCGCTCGCGGGCTCGTGGAGGCGCATGCCGCCCACGACGTTGACGAACACGTCCAGGTCACCGAACGGCAGGCCGGCGCGCCGCTCCAGCACGGCCAGCAGCACCGCGAGGCGGCGGTGGTCGATCCCCGCGCTCACCCGCTGCGGGGTGCCGAAGCCGGCGCGCGAGGCCAACGCCTGGATCTCGACGAGCACCGGCCGCGTCCCCTCCATCAGGGCCGTCACCGCGCTCCCCGAGATGCCCGAGTGCCGCGCGGCGAGGAACACCGCCGACGGGTTTGCGACCGGCTCGAGCCCCGCGGCTGTCATCTCGAACACGCCGATCTCGTCCACGCCGCCGAAGCGGTTCTTGGTCGCGCGGAGGATGCGGTGGCCCTGCGAGCCTTCGCCCTCGAAGTAGAGCACGGTGTCCACGATGTGCTCGAGGGTCTTGGGGCCCGCGATGCCGCCGCCCTTCGTGACGTGCCCGACCAGCAGCACCGCGGGGCCCGCCTCCTTGGCGAAACGCATCAGCCGGGCGGCGCACTCGCGCACCTGCCCGACGTTGCCGGGTGCGCCCTCGAGGTCCTCGGTCCAGGCGGTCTGGATGGAGTCCACCACCAGCACCCGCGCGCCGAGCACGGCGGTCTGCTCGATGACACGCTCGAGCGTCGTCTCGGCCAAGACGTGTACGGCGCCCGCGGGTTCGCTCAGCCGGTCGGCGCGCAGCCGCACCTGCTCCGGCGACTCCTCGCCGCTGGCGTAGAGGGTCGAGACCCCGGACGCCTCCAGCCGCGCCGCGCACTGGAGCAGCAGCGTGGACTTCCCGATCCCCGGCTCCCCGCCGACCAGCACTACGGAGCCCGGCACGATCCCCCCGCCGAGCACGTAGTCGAACTCCGCCAGCCCGGTCTTCAGTCGCGGCGTCGCCTCAGGAGCAAGATCGCTCAGCCTGACCGCTGCCGACCGCCTACCGACTGCGCCCCCTGCGCCCCTGCGCCCCTGCTGACTGACCACCGGCTCCTCAACCAGCGAATTCCACTCCCCGCACGCCTCACATCGCCCCGTCCACTTCGGGTGCGACTCTCCGCAGCTCGTGCAGCGGTACACCGAGCGCGCCCTAGGCGCCATCGCCGCTCTCGACCGGCTCGCGGGCGCTGTAGTTGTCGAACCGGGTGTACTGATTGTGGAAGAAGAGCTTCACCATGCCGGTCGGCCCGTTGCGCTGCTTGCCGATGATCACCTCGGCCTGGCCCGCCACCTCGTCGCGCTCCTCCGGCTTGGCGTACATCTCGGCCCGGTAGATGAACAGCACGACGTCGGCGTCCTGCTCGATGGCGCCCGACTCGCGCAGGTCCGAGAGCTGGGGCCGCCGCCCCTCCCCGCCGCGCTGCTCCGGAGCGCGCGAGAGCTGGGAGAGCGCCATCACCGGCACGTGCAGCTCCTTCGCCAGCGCCTTGAGCGAGCGCGAGATGGCGCTGATCTCCTGCACGCGGTTCTCGCTGTACTCCGGCTCGCGCATCAGCTGGAGGTAGTCCACCATGATCAGCCCGATGTCCTGCTCCGCCTTGATCCGGCGGGCCTTCGAGCGCAGCTCCAGCGGCGTCAGCGACGCGCTGTCGTCGATCCAGATCGGCGCCGAGGAGAGGATGCCGGCGGCGCCGGCGAGCAGCTTGTAGTCCGCGTCGCGCAGGGTGCCGGAGCGCAGGCGATGGGCGTCCACCCGCGCCTCCGAGGTGAGGAGGCGCTGCACGATGCCCTCCCTCGACATCTCGAGCGAAAAGATCGCCACCCCCGTGTTGCGCTCGATCGCCGCGTGCTGAGCGACGTTGAGACAGAAGGCGGTCTTCCCCATGCTCGGCCGCGCCGCGACGATGACCAGGTCGGAGGGCTGGAAGCCCGCCGTCCGCTCGTCCAAATCTTTGAAGCCCGAGGCAACTCCGGTAATCGTTTGACCGGCACCGTGGAGCGATTCTATGCGCTCCATGGTCGGCCACAGCAGCTTCTTCAGCCGCTCGAAGCCGACCGCCGTCCGGTGCTCGGCGACCTCGAAGATCTTGCGCTCGGCGGCATCGAGCACCTCGGCCGCGAGGCGCTTGCCGTCGAACGCCTCCTGGACGATCTGGGTGCCGACCTCGACGAGGCGCCGCAGCAGCGCCTTGTCGCGGACGATCTTCGCGTGGTAGTCGAAGTTCGCGGCGGTGGGGACGGCGTCGAGCAGGTAGCTCAGGTACTCGACGCCGCCCGCGGCGTCGAGCTCGCCCTTGCGCTCCAGCTCGTCCTTCAGGGTGATCGGGTCCACGACACCGCCGTGGCGCGTCATCCCGATCATCACCCGGAACAGCCGCCGGTGCCCTTCCTTGTAGAACATCCAGTCTTCGAGCGTCTCCGCGGCGCGCAGCGCCGCGTCGGCGTCGAGCAGCATGGCCCCGAGGACCGCCTGCTCCGCTTCGGGGCTGTACGGCGGCTGGCGGCCGCCGAACGGGTCAGACGGCTTCGCCGTCGAGGAGGCGGCGGGCGATACGGACGTCATCCCAGGTCGCGGGCTTCCAGTTGGGGTTCCTGAGCAGGGCCGCCGGGTGGTAGCTCACCACGAGCGGGATACCGCGGTAGCGATGCACCTTGCCGCGCATGTCCCCCAGCGACGCGTTCGTGCCGAGGAGCGTATTTGCCGCAGGCTTCCCAAGGGCGAGGATGACCTTCGGGCGGATCAGCTCCAATTGGCGATGAAGGTACGGTGAGCAGGCCGCGACTTCCAGCGGCTCCGGCGTCCGGTTGTCGGGCGGCCGGCACTTGAGGACGTTGCAGATGAACACCGCCTCGCGCTCGAGGCCGACCGCGCGGAGGATGTCGTCCAGCAGCTTGCCCGCGCGGCCGACGAACGGTCGCCCGGTGTCGTCCTCGGTGGCGCCCGGCGCCTCGCCCACGCACACCAGCCGCGCGTGCGCTTCGCCCTCCCCCGGCACCGCGTTGAGCCGCGAGTGACCGAGCTGGCACTTGCGGCACTCCGCGACGGCCTTCGCCAGGGCGTCGAGCGAGTCGAGCGCGGCGATCGGGTCGGCGCTGAACAGGTCGCCGCGCGCCGGCGGTGCATCGACGGCGAGGCCGGGCGGGTACATCGCTGGACCGGCGGCGGCCTTGCGCTCGGGCGCGCGCCCTCGCGCACGGCCGCCGTCCCCTTCCAGGACCAGCTCCGTTTCGCCCAGCTCGATGAGTTGTTGGAGATAGCGGCGGCGTGCATCCACGCCGGAAAGGTACTACCGGGACAGCAGCGCCGCGACGCGGTCGAGGACCGCTTCGGCCACGTCGTCCTTGCCCATCAGCGGCAGCTGCTCCACGCCGTCCTTCGTGACGAGCGCGACGCGGTTGGTGAGGGCCTCCGGGCCCGCGCCGGCCTCCCTCGCGTCGTTGGCCACGACGAGGTCGAGCCGCTTCTCCTCGAGCTTGCGGCGCGCGCCGTCCACCAGGTCGCCGGTCTCGAGCGCGAAGCCCACGACGAGTGCACCGCTGCGCCGGCGAAGAGCCGTGCCGCCGAGGACGTCGGGCGTCGGCTCCAGCGCCAGCGAGAAAGCTCCGTCGGCACGCTTCGTCTTCCTCACGCTCGCCGCGCCGGCCGGGCGGTAGTCGGCGGGCGCCGCCGCCATGAACAACACGTCGGCCGACGGGAGTGCGCCGCTCACCGCTTTCAGGAGGTCGTCGGTCGTCTCGACGCGCACCACGTCCACTCCCGGCGGCGGGGCGAGCAGGCCCGGCCCGCTGATCAGCGTGACGTCGGCCCCGCGCACCCAGGCCGCGCGCGCCAGCGCGTAGCCCATCCGGCCGCTGGAGCGGTTGGTGATCACCCGCACCGGGTCCAGGGCCTCGCGCGTCGGGCCCGCCGTGACCACCACGCGGCGCCCCGCGAAGGGCGCGCCGCCGCGGAGCATCCGCTCGGCGTGCGCGAGGATCTCCTCGGGCTCCACCATCCGTCCGGGACCTTCGCCTTCGCCGTGCGCGAGGGGCCCCGTCGCCGGCCCGAGAATCACGACGCCTCGCCCTTCGCCCTTCGCGTTCCTCACCCGTTCCAGGTTCGCCTGCGTCTCCGGGTGGGCGTACATCTGGTCGTTCATCGCGGGACACAGGAGCAGCGGCGAGCGGCGGGCGAGCAGCAGCGCGGTGAGAAAGTCATCGGCCATCCCCTGCGCCGCGCGCGCGATGAGCCGGGCGGTGGCCGGCGCGACGATGATCAGGTCGGGCTGCCGGCCGAGCTTGACGTGGTCGAGCGCGCGACCGCTGTCCCAGAGCGAGGTGACGACCGGCCGGCCGGTGAGGGCCTCGAAGGTGAGGGGACGGATGAACTCGGTCGCGGACGCGGTCATCACCACGTCCACCCGCGCACCGGCCTCCGTCAGGCGGCGCGCGAGCGCGCACGCCTTGTAGATCGCGATCCCGCCCGACACGCCGAGGACGACGTGCCGGCCGGCTATGCCGGTCATGCCTCCTGCCTGCGCCGCCGGGTGATCTTGTAGGTCAGGCCGCCGCTCGTCAGCTCCTCGAGCGACGTGGTCGTCAGCTTCTTCTCGCGCTGGTACGATCGGTCCTTCGGAAACTCGTTGACGAACCGGGCGAACTTCGAGGCAACGAGGATCCCCACGTACTTGTTGCCCGCCTGCTTCGCCACTTCGACCGGCGTGAACACCCGCATCTAGGCCTCCTGGGACTGCTTGGCGACGGCGTCGGCCAGGCGTTCGATCTCCCGGCCGAGCTCGTCCAGGTCTGCTTCCCAATCCGGATTGCGCCGCGGCCGCAGGCTCTCCGCATCGACGATCGCCGCCACGTCGGCGAGCGCCTCGGTGCGGTCGGCATTGACCACGACGTAGTCGTACTCGAGCCCCACCTTCAGCTCTTCCACCGCGCGGCGGAGCCGGCGCTCCAGCGATCCCGCCCGCGTACCGTGGGTACCCCCGAGCCGTTTGAGGAGCTCATCGGCCGACGGGGGCACGATGAAGACGAGGACGGCGTCGGGATAGAGCGCCCGGACGGCCCGCGCCCCGTGGATCTCGATATCGAGCACCACGTGGCGCCCCGAGCCCAGCACCGCGTCCACCTGCGACTTCAGCGTCCCGTACAGCTCGCCGCCGTACTCGGCCCACTCCACGAACTCGCCCGCGTCCACCCGGTGACGGAACTCCTTCTTCGTGAGGAAGAAGTAGTCCCGGCCATTCTGCTCGCCGGGCCGGGGCGAGCGGGTCGTCGCCGACACCGAGTAGCCCATGTCCTCGCGCGCGGCGAGCAGCGACTTCGCGATCGTCGTCTTGCCGCCCCCCGAGGGGGCCGACAGCACCAGCGGGAACGGCGTCACTCGAGGTTCTCGATCTGCTCGCGCATCTTCTCCAGCTCGCCCTTCATGGCGATGACCGCCTCGGCGATCGCGGCGTCGTTCGCCTTGGAGCCGATCGTGTTCGCCTCGCGGCCCAGCTCCTGGAGCAGGAAGCCCAGCTGGCGTCCCACCGGCTTGCCGCCGTCCAGCGCCGCGCGACACGCCTCGAGGTGCGTCCCGAACCGCACCAGCTCCTCGGTGGTGTCGAGCCGGTCGGCCATGAACGCGATCTCCTGGGCCAGCCGGTTCGGGTCCACCGCCACCCCGCCCGCCAGCTCCTTCACGGCGCCCGCGAGCCGGTCGCGCTCCGCGACGAGCCGGCCGGGAGCGCGCTCCGCGACGCGCGAGCGCAGCGTCGCCAGCGCCGCGAGCCGCGCACGCAGGTCGGCCGCCAGCGCCGCCCCCTCCCGTTCCCGCATCGCCACGCAGGCCGCTGCGGCCGCATCGAGGATCGCGCAGACGCTTCCCGATTCGATGCCCGCTTCCTCGTGCGCGACGCGCACCACGTCCGGCAACCGCGTCAGGGTCGCGAGGTCCACGTCGCCCGGGATGCCGAGTGCCTGCCCCAGGCTCCGCAGCTGCTGCACCAGGGCGCGGGCCCGCTCCGCATCCACCACGACCCCGGCCGCCTGTGGCGGCTCCTCCACCCAGCGCGCGCCCACGGTCACGTGGCCGCGGTCGAAATGCGCGCGCAACCGCTCCCGCAGATCGGCCTCGAGGGCGGACAGCTCGCCGGGCAGCTTGAAGTGCACGTTGAGATGCCGGTGATTGACCGTCCGGACCTCGAACCTGAGGCGACCGCCGGCGGCGGCGCCCTCGGCGGCCCCAAACCCCGTCATGCTGCGGAGCGGCAAGTGGACTCCGGTTCGGACTTAGCCTTATAACTTAATGGCGCGGCTTCAGTTCGTAAACTCCCACCGAACCCCGAAGCGCTGGAGGGACCGGGCCTGCTGGTAGCCCGGCAGCAGGTCGTAACGCTCCACCCCCGCGTTGCGCAGCGTCCAGAACAGGACGGCGCCGACCAGCCGGATCTCCACCAGGTAGTCCACGGTGGTCGCGCCGTGCAGCACCAGGTCGTTCCCGGTGCTGTCCGTCCCCGCCACGCCGTCACCCCAGCCTTCGAGACCGGCCTGGAGCACCAGGTCGAAGACGCCGCGCCTGAGCTTCGTCAGCATCCGCGACTCGAGCCGCG
>Ga0256868_10002141_pt1 | contig 10348 bp, 7 predicted proteins | sample RVTome_13_FD_187341 | JGI IMG/M metagenome (GOLD analysis project Ga0256868, IMG submission 187341) | Soil microbial communities from uranium-contaminated site in the Upper Colorado River Basin, Wyoming, United States - RVT92D227 HiSeq ... | reverse complement strand
AAGATTTTTGACGACAGCATTACATTTTGGAGTGTAGAGACTAATAAATCTAAGGACAAGGATGATGAGGAGGGTATTCAGCTTGGAAAGGGGGCAGGCGTTGAGTTTATCAAGCTGTCACCAGAGGAGTTAACCAAGGTGTATAAAGTGATGGATACTGTCATGCTTGCATCAGCAGCCAAGCTTGACGCTAAGGGTATGCCCGGGACCGCAATCTATAAGGAGGTACGCCGCCTCGTAGAACAATATATCAAGAAGTGAGGGTTAAACATCACATAGATAACATATCTTCTTACATACAAAATCTCTTAATTCCTCGCCCTGGAATCTTAAAGTCAGGGCGAAGAATAATAATTTTCCACAAAAGGATGGTTATAAAATGGATTCCTTTACTTACATTGTTCGTCGGCTGAGCCGGGTTGGTATGGCTGTGGGGGCTGCCTTCCTGGTAGGGATGATGGTCCTTATCGTAGGGAACATTATTTACCGCCTTGCTGGGCATATCATAGCCGGTAGCTACGAGTTATCTGAGCTTATGGCAGTCATTGTGGCTACCTTTGCCCTGGGTTATACGGCGTTGGGGAAAGGCCATATTATTATAGACATTTTGGTCCCTCGACTTTCCCATCAGACTCAGACAGTTCTTGCCGCTTTCACTTCCTTTATTTGCCTATGTACTTGGGCAGTGATCGCTTGGGCGAGTTTTGGCATTTTATCTGAAAGGTGGCTCACAGAAGAAACTCGTATGCTCTCGGTTCCTTTCCTCCCATTTAGATTTGTCTGGGTGTTCGGTTTGATCCTTCTCTGTCTGATATACCTGATAGACTTATTTACAGCGTTGAGAAAGGGGATAAGGAAATGAGCCCAATTACTGTAGGCCTTATCGGTTTCATAGTTCTTTTTGCACTTTTTGCCATTGGATTGCCAGTCGGTGTTGGCATGGCTATCGTCGGCTTTGGTGGGCTATGGTATTTGATATCGTTTGGTGCAGCCATCGCTAAAATGGGACTGACCCCGTTTGAAGTGGTAGCTAATTGGGATTTGGCCACCCTTCCCCTTTTTATACTCATGGCTCAGGTTGTCTTCGCCGCCGGATTAAATGAAGACCTATATAATCTTACCAGAAAGTGGCTGGGGCATCTTCGCGGGGGTATAGCAATGGCTACTATCGGGGCGTGTGCTGTGTTTGCAGCCATCAGCGCCTCCGCTGTAGCCACGGCGGCAACCATGGGCATGGTGGCTGTACCAGAGATGAAAAAATGCAAATATGATCCAGGGCTGGCTACTGGCTGTATCGCCGCTGGGGGTACTATAGGCGTTCTTATCCCCCCCAGTGGCCCATTCATTATTTATGGGTTACTGACCGGAACATCCATAGGCAAGCTTTTTATCGCCGGTATAGTGCCCGGAGTGCTCCAGGCCATCTTTTATATTGTTACTATTTATATTCTTTGTCGGCGCAACCCTAACTTTGGGCCTCCAGGGCCTCGCTATAGTCTGAGAGAAAGGGTAGCTGCATTCTGGAAGTGCGGTGAGATAATAGTGTTAATTCTCCTCATCCTTGTGGGTATTACCGTTGGTTGGTTTACCCCGACTGAAGGTGGGGCAGTTGGCGCCTTCGGGGCTATCGTTTTTTCTCTTTTCCGAAGACGACTTAATTGGGAAAAATTTAAGAATGCTCTGATTGAGACGCTGAAAACCTCAGGCATGATTTATGGTATCCTGATCGGGGCCTTTATTTTCATGTACTTCATGGCAGTAACTACAATTCCGTTTGCGCTCATCGATTTTGTCAGTGGGCTACATCTGCCTCCCTTAGGTGTTATGGGATGTATCATAGTATTATATGTTGTCCTTGGTTCTGCTATGGAAGAGGCGTCAATGATGGTGCTCACTATACCCATTTTGTTTCCTCTGGTTGTGGGCTTGGGCTTTGATCCAATATGGTTTGGGATATTAACAACGAGAATGGAGCAGATAGGGATGATTTCCCCTCCCGTGGGAATCACAATGTTTGTTACCCAAGGGATATCTAAAGAACCTATAACAACTATATACCGTGGTGTAATTCCGTTTCTTCTTGCTGATGTAGTACATGTAGCTCTCTTGGTATTTGTTCCCTCAATTGCACTGTTCTTGCCCGGCCTCATGATGCGTTAGGGGAGAGGGGTTTAAAATACGCTTGGTTGTTTGATGCGACGATTTTACCTGTAATCTATTGAACTTGGCTGTAATTGGCCTACAGCACTCCTTAGAAGTGCCATGACCATAAATCAGATACCCTTCCAGTCTACTTTGTTGAACATGAGGTTCAATCCCTCAGCTCTTAGTAGGATCGTTATTAACATACAGCTGCAAGCAACGTGTCATTAAATAACCGTTCAGGAAAAAAATCTTAGAAAGAAGGAGAAAATTATGAAGAAGACAACATTTTTTAAACTCATCTTTATAGACATAGTATTTTGTTTACTGGCCTCCTTCGCCATCTCCGGCTCGGCTGAAGGGGCTCCAGCATCAACCCAGCCACCTGGACCTCGGTATGGCGGGATACTGAGAACAGGTGAACCGATTACCGCTGCATTTCTGGGTTATCCTGCAAGGATAAGCGGGAATCACGGTGTGAGGCAAGCAGCCCCCGCCATTGAGACACTCCTTCACTATGATAAAACAGCTACTCCTCAACCATGGCTCGCCACAGGGTTTAAAGAGAATGCAGAATCCAAGACGATCACGCTAACCCTAAGGAGGGGTGTTAAGTTTCATGACGGTGCAGATTTCAACGCGGAGGCGGTGAAATGGAATCTGGAGCAGTGTATGTCTGCAAAGACCCCGGGAACACAGAAGTTTAAGTCTATAGACGTTATCGATGATTACACTGTACGCATCAATCTGACCGAATGGGATAGTACCGCCATCACTGGCCTATGTGGTATGGTAGGCATGATGATATCGCCAGTCGCCTGCAAGAAGAATGGAGCGCAATGGGCAGAAAATAATCTAATTGGCACCGGCCCATTTCAGTTTGTCAGCTGGGAACGAGATGTCGCAATTAAGTTTAAGAAGTTCGACGGCTACTGGCAAAAAGGCAAGCCCTATCTGGACGGAATTGAAATCATTTTCATAGCAGATCCCCTCACTCGGGAAATTAGTTTTAGGAAGGGAGAATTAGATGTACTGATATCGACGGAGGCTAAACCTACGGCTGCCTTAGAGAAGGATGGCTACAGTGTTTTCCGACAGGCGGTAGGTTCAGGTGGTTACGGCTTGGTCCCTGATTCTGCCGTCCCAAAGTCCCCTTTTGCCGACCTAAAGGTTCGACAGGCAACTGCTTATGCCATTGATACAGAATTAATAGTCAAATCAATCTTATTGGGTGGAGTTGAAGCTATAAACCAGTATGCTTACAAAGCGCACTGGGGATATAGTCCCAATGTTGTTGGTTATCCTTATAATCCTAACAAAGCAAAACAACTACTGGCTGAAGCTGGCTACCCGAACGGGTTCAAGACCAAAATCACCTATTGGAATTTCAGTGATATCCCGCTGGCTATGGCTGCGGTTCAGGCATACCTTAAAGCAGTAGGTATCGATGCCGAATTGGACCCTGCAGATTATGGGAGGTGGTTTCAGATATTTGCCGGTGGCAAATGGGAAGGATTATATTTGTATACTTTATCAGGAGATCCAGAAATACTGGCAGCAATTAATATGAGGTTCGGTGGTATTGGCAGGCATACTCAGATGCTCGTACCCGATGATTGTCGTCAGGCAATCCAAAATGCCTTAATTGCACCTGATTTCAAGACCAAACAAAAATGGGTCTGGGATGTGCAGAAGCTGATGGTAGACAAGTATTGTCTTGTGATTAATATGTATTCTGGAGTGGATAATAGTGCTAGTCAGACCTATGTCCATGATACTCAGATTTCGAGAAATCCGTTCGGCGGGGTGTGGACCCCTGAGGATGCGTGGCTAGATAAGAAATAATGTATAACATGTAAAAGGAGGCATTGAGTGGTTATGAGTGGAGAAATCGCGAGCAATGATGGAACACTGACGATTCAAGGTTATGCAGGTCAGTTACTGAGAGTAGATTTAACTCAAGGGAAAATTGCTGCCAGACTGCATGATGAGGCTTCTCTAAGAAAATATGTTGGTGGAGCAGCTCTTGGAATGAAGTTACTGTATGATGAGGTGCCTCCAGGGTTAGAGTGGTCTGATCCTGAGAATCGCCTATTCTTAGGGACGGGGCCATTAGGAGGAACCAGATTAGGAGGGTCGGGAAGTATTGCAGTTGTGACCAAAGGCCCTCTAACTAACGGCATTGCCAGTACGCAAGCCAATGGCTTCTTTGGGGCGTTCCTCAGGTTTTCCGGTTTTGATGGCATTGTCCTACAGGGTGCAGCACCCAATTGGGTCTACCTTTATATTCATGATGGGATGGCTGAAATTAGAGATGCGACTCATCTTCTGGGCAAGGATACTTTCGAAGTGGACCATCTCATCAAAGAGGAGTTAAAGAAAAGAGATAAACAGATGAGTGTATTGTCTATCGGCCCAGCAGGCGAGAACTTAGTAAAGTTTGCATGTATTTGCGTCGACATGGGTCACATGGCTGCCCACAATGGAGTCGGTGCGGTGATGGGATCTAAGAAATTGAAGGCCATTGCTGTTGACCGGGGCAAAAGCACTATCCCCCTCAAAGATAAACAAGCTCTATCCCAGCTCGCCAAAACAATATTAGACAATACTCTAAAAGACAAAACATGCAGTGGAGTTGCCAAAGAGGGCACTGTGGGTGGAGTGATTCTTGCTACACAGGCGGGTTTTCTCCCTGTCAAAAATTATACTACGAGCGTCCATACTATTGATCCCGATAAATTGGAGGCATATTCGGCACAAAATATTAGGACTAAATTTAAGGCTAAACCTAATCCTTGTTGGGCCTGTTCGGCAAAGCATTGCCATATGATGGAGATTACAGAGGGAAAATATGCTGGTCGTATAGTAGAGGAACCGGAATACGAAGGGATGGCTGCTTGCAGTTCAGTAGTAGGTATAGATGACGTAGCGACAACCGTTGTATTGACTAATGCAGTGGACCGCTTGGGTATGGACATCAATGAGACCGGTTGGGTTATCGGTTGGGTTATGGAATGTTATGAAAAAGGTATACTGACCAAAGAGGATACAGACGGTTTAGAGATGACTTGGGGTAACGGTGAGGCAATGATGGCCATGTTGATTAAAATTGCAAACCGTCAGGGGTTTGGGAATGTTTTGGCAGAAGGAGTCATGCGTGCTGCCCAGCATGTCGGCGGAGAGTCGACAAAACTTGCTATTCATACTCAAAAGGGCAATACCCCGCTGGGTCATGATCATCGAGTTCAGTGGCCCACCCTTTTTACTCTTTGTGTCTCCAATTTAGGCACGGTAGAGACCTACTTTAGAGCGCCGTTTAAGTCTCTTGGCCTACCTGAAACATACGATATGTTCGATCCTGAGGCAGTATCGACGGTAGAAGCTAAGATTAAGGGAGCAATGGTTTTCGAGGACTCGCTGGTGGTATGCCGTTTTCAGACCGCCCATGCAATAGATCTCCTACGACAAGCCGTGAATGCAGCTACCGGCTGGAATATGGATTTTCAGGAAGCCATGACCGTGGGCAGAAGAGCTGTGAACTTGGCAAGGGCATTCAATTTACGCCATGGGATTGGTGCTGAACTTGATGCTCCATCAGTAAGATACGGTTCCACACCGGTTGACGGGCTTGCAGCAGGAAGAAGCATTATGCCGCATTTGGATAAGATGCTACGTAATTATTACAATCAAATGGGGTGGGATGAGGTGACGGGTAAACCACTTCCTCAAACACTGAGCGGCCTAGGCCTTGATTTCATTATTCCACAACTATGGAAATAGATTGATTAACCAGAAAGGAGATAATTATGCAATACAAAAAGGTTGGAAGGACGGGTATGAAGGTTTCTCGAATCTGCCTTGGGACCATGGTACTTGGGACACAGGTTAGCGAAAGAGACTCTATTGAGCTAATAAAGGGCGCACTAGCTGCAGGGATCAACTTCTTGGATACGGCTAATGCGTACCCAAACCCAAGCGTTGCAGGATTATCTGAGGAGCTTATTGGCAAGGCAATAAAAGGGGAACGCCACTCTGTCGTGGTGGCAACAAAGGTGCAAGCCAGGATGGGGCCAGGACCCAATGACGAAGGGCTTTCACGCTTACATATTATGAATGCGGTTGAGGACAGCCTGAGACGGCTACAAACAGACTATATTGACCTTTACTATTGCCACTTTCCAGACTACGACACTCCTATAGAGGAGACACTTCGTGCCATGGATGACCTAGTCCACCAGGGAAAGGTGCGTTATATAGGTTGCTCTAACTTTACTGCCTGGCAGCTCAGCAAAGCCTTAGGATTGAGTGCCCTTCACAATCTCGCGCGATTTGACTGTATTGAGCCGCCATACAACTTGCTTACTCGGGACATTGAGTACGAACTACTACCCCTCTGTGCTAATGAGGGCGTAGGGGTATGTGTATATAGCCCTATAGCCTCTGAGTTACTTTCAGGTAGGCACGAGTTCGGAAAGCCGCCCGCTGAAGGGAGGTTTACTCTTGACCGGTTAGGGCCGCTCTGCCTTGATATCTACTGGTCAGAAATCAACTTTAAGGCTGTGGAACAATGTAAAAAGATTGCCAGGGACCATGGTAGGACTTTGCCCCAGTTTGCCCTTGCATGGGTGATGAGTAATGAAACCATTACAGCAGCTATCAGCGGTACCACTTCACTTGAACAATTAAAGGAGAACGTATCGGCTACCGAGATAAAATTATCACAGGAAGAGCTCCAGGCCTGCGATGAAGTATGGAAGATGCTTAGGCCACCGAGATATTTCTACGCACGGGATGGACGGTTACGGACACGTTGAACCACACCGCTTCGTGGTGGTTTTACTATTTGCTCAATGAGAGCTACTATTAAGCAGAATGGAGGCTAACAATGGAGTACAAAAATTTGGGGAATACGGGCCTTAGAGTTTCAAGGATTTGTCTCGGCACCATGGTTTATGGTACGGATGAGGTTGATGAGCCAACATCTATAAAGATTGTAGAGAGAGCGTTGGATGTTGGTATAAACTTTTTTGATACCGCTGATGTTTACTTTGGGGGACAATCTGAGGGGATCGTTGGCAAGGCGTTGAAAAAAAAGCGTCACTCCGCAGTCTTGGCAACCAAAGTCGGGTTCCCAATGGGGCCTGGCCTCATGGATAGCGGGCTGTCCCGATGGCATATCCTACAGGCGGTAGAGGGCAGTTTGCGACGGTTGGGTACAGACTACATTGACCTCTATTATGTTCACGCGCCTGACTACAACACTCCTTTAGAAGAGACGTTAAGGACTTTTGATGATCTTATTCATCAGGGAAAGGTGCGCTATATAGGCTGTTCTAATTTCTATGCTTGGCATTTCTGTAAGGCCAGGGCAGTAAGCGAATTTCACAATTTATCACAATTTGAGTGTATTCAATCCCCTTACAACCTACTGACTCGTGACATTGAGATCGAACTACTGCCCTATTGCACCAGCGAAAGATTGGGGGTAACAGTTTACAATCCTTTGGCAGCAGGTCTACTCAGTGGGGAATATGATGCGAAGAAGGCACCGCCCAAAGGTAGCAGGTTCAGCAATGAAAAGACGGATTTTAACAAAACGTATCGAGATCGTTATTGGTTGGATAACAACTTTGAGGCTGTATCCAGACTGAAGCAGATTGGAAGTGAGCATAGTAGAAATATGGTACAGTTTTCCCTTGCTTGGATACTCAACAACCCAACAATTACATCAATCTTATGTGGGATTACTTCTCTTGAGCAAATAGAAGTGGATGTAGCAGCTATCGACCTGAAATTGTCGAAAGAAGAGCTTTCAGCCTGTGACGAAGTGTGGAAACAGTATTTTAGACCGCCAAGATACTTTTACGCAAAAGTGATGTGAATCCCAAATCCCGATTTAGAAATTGTCATTGCGAGGGGACCGAAGCAATCTCGCTTTTTTCCATGGGATTGCCACGCACCTTACAGGTGCTCGCAATGACTGACTGGGAGAATGGTTTCAGTTTCTAAATCGAGATTTGGATGAATTAGAAAAAGGATCTTTGTAACAGAAGAGTGACTATGGGCAAAATTCGACTTAAGATTCCACCCTTTCTGGCTGCAATGATGAGGCCACCTGATTCCGATTGGCTCGTCATTGAATACGAAATAGGTGAGGAGAGCACTATTGGAGACGTTCTCACCAAGCTTGCCTCCAGTTACCCAAATTTCAGGGAGGTCATTTTTAACCCGGACCTGGGACATGTTTGTAATCAGGTCAACGTTGTTATCAACGATAATCTCTTGCTTAATCAGGAATCGACACGGACACGATTGAAAGACGGTGATGTAATTATGCTTTTACCAATCCATTCAGGTGGATAATAGATCTTAACATTGCATTCAATCGGCAGGTGAGTGTGCTTTCAAAACTTTATTATTGCGGTTCTTTGATAAGTTTTAGGTCTCTTACAAAGTTTCTTGGGCAAATGTTAGGTAGATAAGGAGGCATAGTGATGGAGAGACTTTATGGTTATGCAGGCAAGCTTTTACGTGTGGATCTTACCAGTGAACGAATCACGGATGAAATCCTTGACGAGGAAACGGCGAGGAAATATCTGGGTGGAACGGGGATAGGGGCAAAGTACCTTTACGACGAAGTGCCGGCTAGCGTCGAATGGTCCGATGAACGCAATCGAATCATCATGGCCACTGGTCCCCTTGGAGGCACAGCCATCGGAGGATCAGGCACTGTCTCTGTGGTCACTAAAGGTCCTCTTAATAACGGCGCGGGTGCGTCTCAGGCCAATGGGTTCTTCGGCGCCTTTTTGAGATTCTGCGGTTATGACGGGATCATTTTGGAAGGTATTGCTAAGAGGTGGGTTTATCTCTATATCCATGACAAAGGGGCGGAGCTGCGAGATGCCTCTGCCTTAATGGGCAAAGATACCTACGAGACAGCCGAAGCAGTGAGGGGTGAGCTTGACTTGAGCGAACATACCGTAAGCGTGGCCTCTATCGGACCGGCCGGGGAGCATTTGGTCAAGTTCGCCTGTATCGCGGTCGATGAAGGACATGTGGCTGCACATAACGGGCCTGGGGCGGTGATGGGTTCGAAGCGATTGAAGGCTATTGCCGTAGCAAGGGGCAAAGCACGTCCCCCTCTCAAGGACAAAGACAATTTTTCAGCCATTGCCAAACAATTCTATTCGAATATAGTGGATGATCCTCGCATGAAGGCCATGTTCCATGATTGGGGCACACTTATGCTCCTCTCAATGTCGACGATGGCTAAGGACGGAATCGTGCCGGTAAAGAACTATTCTACCTGCATTTACGAGATTGAACCGGATAAGCTGGAAAAGTTCACAGGCCCTTATATACGAAGCCATTTTAATCCAAAACCTAATCCCTGTTGGGCCTGCCGCATGATGCACTGTCACATGATCACCATCCCTGAAGGGCCTTATGCGGGACTGGTTCTCGAAGAACCAGAATACGAGGATTTTGCGGCATGGGGGCCGGTCATTGGTCAAACGGATGTGACAGCGGCGATGATGCTGTCCAGGGAAGCTGATGCCCTTGGAGTTGATGCTAATGAAGCGAGCTGGCTCATCGGAATGATTATGGAATGCTATGAGAAAGGCGTGATAAGTCGCAAGGACTGTGACGGACTGGAGATGGTCTGGGGGAACGTTGAAGCAACGAGAGAGATGCTGCGCCGCATTGCCGTTCGGCAAGGTTTTGGTGATGTCTTGGCCGAGGGAGTGATGAGAGCTGCTCGACACATTGGCAAGGAAGCCCCCAACTTTGCCATTCATACAATGAAGGGAAATACCCCTCGTGGCCATGACCACCGAAATCGGTGGACCATGTTATTCGACACGTGTGTCTCCCAGATGGGGACGGATGAAGGTTTTTCCGTCGCAAAGCCAGCAGATTTGGGAATTCCCGTAAATGTCGTTTTCGGCACGACGACCTCGCCAGAAGACACACTCTCCATGAATTGCCATTTTAAGGGCGCCCACCAGTTCGAGGATTCCCTTGGAGCATGCAGATTCAACACTCAGACTAATATAAAGCTCCTTGCAGAGGCGATCAGTGCTGCCACCGGCTGGGACTTTCCTCCGCAAGAAGCGATGGAAGTGGGCAGACGCATCGTTAATCTACTTCGGGTCTTTAATATCAGACATGGGCATACTACCGAGATGGATGCCCCATCGCCTCG
>Ga0256868_10002139_pt1 | contig 10352 bp, 8 predicted proteins | sample RVTome_13_FD_187341 | JGI IMG/M metagenome (GOLD analysis project Ga0256868, IMG submission 187341) | Soil microbial communities from uranium-contaminated site in the Upper Colorado River Basin, Wyoming, United States - RVT92D227 HiSeq ... | reverse complement strand
ATAGTGAGCGTTTTGCTGACGAATCTATTGGTGTTGTGGGGTGCGGAGAAGTGCAGTCCGATGTAGAGTTTCTTAACAGAGGGCGTGTGTTTATAAACACACAGGAAGTCGGATCAGGGGTGAAGCTTAAGAGTGTAATAGCAATGGCTGCAGGAAAGGCTTTGATATCAACAGAAAATGGGATACAAGGAATACCTGCCACACCTGGAACACATTTCTTGAGGACAGATGGCGTATATGGCATGGCGGAACACATAGTTAGGTTACTCTTGCAAAAGAACTTGGCTGATAGAATTGCGAAAGCCGCACAAGCCTTCGTATTCAAGCACTACGATCTTGATTTGGTCATGCAGCGCGGTATTCAGTTGGTGGAAGAGTGGAAGTCCTGCAGTTATTAATATGGCCATTAGTAAGACGATATTCCTATAATTTCTGTCATTGTGCTTTGTCTGTCCGGCCAATCATATTTCAAAAACATCAAATATACCTTGGTTATTATAAGAAATTGTGTATAGAAAAGCTACTTCATCTCTTTTGAACAACGTAAGCAAATAGGGACAAATCATCGGATATTTTGTGATAATACAAAGTGGTTTTTGCGGTGAATTGATGGGCACAACAAAGTTGTGAAAAGCAATTCAATTGATAAAAAATAAAAAATAAAAAGAAAAGGACGTTGAAAAAATTTGATAGATTCGAACCCGGCTATTAAACAGTTTTCAATGAACTGCTTCAAACCTTGAATCTTAAAGAAAACGTTATCGTTCTCCCATGGATAAATCCTAAAGGTGCACCGCAGCATAATTCATAGTGCACATTCATGAGTCGTGCTCTACCAGGATAAACTGGCGGAAGCTTCATTGCCTAATAAACTCTTTGATTTCATGGCAGCAGGAATTCCTTTTATAGATGATAACAGAAGTATTGTTGCAAGCCAACTTGTGCAGGATGAACAGTGTGGCCTTATATTAGGTGGGAATGACACGGAAAGTATTGCCTCAGAGCTTAAATGTTTTATCAAAAGAATCCTAAGGAGCTACGTTTTATAGATGAAAAAGGAAGAGATGCTTTTAACCGTAGACATAACTGGTAAGCGGAAATCAGGAAGTTATGCGTGTTTATCTTAAGGAATTACAAATGGGAGTGAAGCTCCCCACCCCAAGCCACGGGGTATTCTGCAAAGATTTTCATAAAGTTGACAGGTCTTGATGTGAAAAAAATACTGATAATTTCTCAGTGGTTTCCGCCTGAGCCGGCTCCGATAGGAATTATGCTAAATGAGCTCACGGATGGAATGGTTGCCCGGGGCGATCAGGTAACGGTTATTACAGGGTTTCCGAATCACCCCGGCGGTCAGATATACAGGGGGTTCAAAAAGAAACTCTGGCAAACAGATAATTCTATAGGTAAGAAAATCGTTAGGGTGTATTTGTATACGTCGCCTAAAAAGACGTTTATTCGAAGGGCATTGAGTTACTTAACATTCTCAGTTTCGTCGTTAATTGCAGCAATGAGCCTGAAGAGCCACGATATTCTGTTCGTCGTCAACCAGCCTTTAACGTTGGGTCCTGTTGGATGGCTTGTCAAAACAGTAAAACGGACAAGGTTTGTTTTCAACGTGCAGGATATTTATCCTGACGTGGCCGTCATTATGGGGGTTTTGAAAAACAGGACTGTCATATCTTTTTTAAGGCATCTGGAAAGGTTTACGTATAACAAAGCCGATTGCATAACAGTTATTGCAGAGACTTTCAAAAAAAATCTACTGTCCAAGGGAATAAGCGATGACAAAATTAAAATATTGCCAAACTGGATAGATACCGATGAGATAATTCCTCTCGGTAAAAACAACGGTTTCAGCGGTAATGGTCTCGGGAAGAAATTCGTGGTTCTCTATGCGGGCACAATAGGCCTGATATCCGGTGCGGATGTGCTTCTCAGATGTGCGGAGCAGTTGAAAGAAAGAAATGAGATCGTATTCGTTTTTGTCGGTGAAGGAATCGTTAAAGAAAAAATCGAAAGAGAAGCGGCATTGAGATCGCTTGATAATATAAAATTCTTCCCTTTCCAACCAAGGCAGATGTTACCGTCGGTATTGGCAACTGCCGATGTATGCATTGTTTCTCTCCTGAAACAGGCAAGTGAAGTGTCTGTTCCCAGCAAGGTGCTCGCATATATGGCAGCGGGAAGACCCATTATTGCAAGTGTCGATCCAGCCTGTGAGACCGCGAAAATCATAAAGCAGGCAGACTGTGGCAAAGTCGTTGAGCCCGGTGACAGTTCAGCGATTACCGCAGCTATATTAGAGTTGTTCGACGACAGCGATCGGGCAAAATCTTACGGGAAAAATGGCCGGACGTACGTGATGAAATATTTAAGCAAAAAAGTGTTGGTAACCCAGTATGCAGAACTGCTTGATACTCTCCCCGATTACTCTATGGGCAGTCACCGATCAGACAAGAATTGAGCCATGCCGATCTACGCCTTGATGCCGACAACCGTTGTATGATATGCCCTCTTACCGAAAAATACCTGGATGAAGTGGTAAAGGTACATATAGAGAGCTTTCCGGGATTTTTTTTGACATGTCTTGGAGCGAAACTTTTACGTCTCTTGTATGAAGGTATCATAAGTTATCAAAAATCCATAAAATTAATCTATCTGAATGATAATGAAGTGAACGGGTTCATTGTTGGCGTCATGAACCCTTCAGGTTTTTATACCACCCTGCTAAAGCGAGATTTGTTCCGGTTTGGAATTGCTTCAATTCCGATACTCTTAAAAAAACCAAAGGCTTTTTTCAGACTGATACGTGCAGTCGCTAAACCCGGAAAAACTCCTAAAGACCCCGGGGTTGCTGAATTGTTATCACTCGCTGTCATCCCTGATAGCCAGGGCAAAGGCATCGGAAAAGAACTGGTAACCGCATTGATCCGTGAATTGAGAAATCGTGGCGGCCGAGCACTCTACTTGACTACGGATGCCTGCAATAATGATCCCGTCAACAAATTCTATGAAAAAATGGGATTCAAGATCAGGCAAGTTATCAAAACACCTGAAAACAGATACATGAACGAATACTGGCTTGAGATAGAGTAATTGTAATTGAATTTTCTGATCTGTATTTGAAATAATGAATATAATAAGGAGTTGTTTGGAGACGGGGATACATATGACAAAATCATTCATATATTGACAAGGCATGCTCACTCGGTGGTATCTTCTTTATATGCTTCGGTCTTTTCTCCTTTCTGAATGTCCCGATTTATTAAGGATAACCGAAGCCTTCTCTTTTTACAGGTATTTTAGGACATCACCATATCGAACCTCTATGGAGAAATAAGATATTAACAAAAATATTTATGAAACAAATAGTTATTCATTTAATCCAAAAGATAATAATCGACAAATAGAAACGGCATGGTTTTTGCTATAATTTATGGTGATTGAAATCACAGCTTTTTTATGTTTTATATATAAACAATAATAGTGTTTTAAAAAATTTGTTTCTTGGAGATAAACATGAAGATACTTAGAGTCCTAAAATCACATTTAGTAATGGGGTATTTTATATTTGTAGTTTTTCTTTTTCTGATTGGAGAGGCTGGCGCTGCGACCTATTATGTAGATAAAGCTAATCTTGGTGGAACTTGTAGTGATAGCAATAACGGAACTGCAACCGCTACTCCTTGGTGTACTATTGCCAAAGCTACAGCTACCGTTGTAGCAGGAGACACAGTAAATATTCGAGCAGCAACTTATTATAAAAGTCTTGCATTAACCACATCAGGCACAGCAGGGAATTATATTACTTTTCAGGCTTACACAGGAGAAACTCCAATTCTCGACGGAACAGGCCTTGGTAGTGTAATAATGGTTAATTTGCCGAATGTTGGCTACGTTAAGATAATAGGATTAACAATAACAAATTATGATGGATCGGGCATAAGGGCATCTTTATCTGGAACGGGGAAAAATTTAAGCCATATTGAAATAAGAAACAATACTATTTCTAATCAAACTTACACCGGTTCTTATGGTCATACTATTCTTGTAGCAGCGTGGCCTTGGAGTTCAAATAATAGTTATACAGATATTATTATTGACGGGAATACAATTCATGATGTTGATACAGGTATTGATACAGCACACAATGAAGTTCTAACTGTCGCTGGTACAATAACGAGATTCCAGATTACTAATAATACTATTTACAATGCTCCGTATATAGGTATTGATGTTATTGGAAGAAACTATGATTCATATGAACAATACCCTAACAACGGTATTATATCTGGCAATACACTTTATGGGATAGGTGAGGCAGCAAAAAATCGTTGTATTTATATTGATGGGGCAAAGAATATAACAATAGAAAATAATATTGTCTATAATTCCACAGGTCATGGAATATCTGTAAATGCGGAACAAGCAGGTTTCACGACAGCAAATATTATTGTGAGAAGAAATAAAATATGGAATGTTACACGCAATATATCCTTTGGGTCTACAGATAGTGGATTAGCAAATAATACAAGGGTTGTCCATAATACTACTGTCATAACTGCATCTGGGTTAACTGCAAATTATGGGATTTTCTGCGGTAGTGGTAATATCGCAAAGAATAATATTTCTTATATATCTTCTACTGTTTTATTCCATATATATATGAATTATCCAACCTGTTATGGGTATAATTATATTTTTGATTATAACAACTATTATCCCTCTAACAAACAATTGAAATACCAAGGAAGCACATACACACCTTTATTAGCATGGCAGCAAATAGGTCAGGATACGCATAGTATATCTCAAGACCCACTTTTTATGAATCTAGGTGGCGATTTCAGGCTTCAAAGTAACAGCCCATGTATAGATCATGGAGGATTTCTTACTACAACATCTTCTTCAGGCACAGGTACAACTTTGGTCGTGCAAGATGCCAGATATTTTACTGATGGCTACGGTGTAGTTCAGGGTGATTTAATACAGGTGGGCTCTAATGCTCCGGTTAGAGTAACCAGTGTGAACTATAATACGAATACCATTACTGTAGATAAAAGTATATCCTGGAATAAAGGTGATGGAGTAAGTTATCCGTATTCTGGTTCTGCTCCGGACATGGGTGCTTATGAATATGGAGGAACTTCACCTCTACCGATAATAGTACCTCCTCCTACCCCTCCATCTCCGGGCGCACCCACCTTGAACCCATAAAATAAACTTCATTGTGTAAACCCTGCGGGAAACCGCAGGGTCAATTTTTTGTCTAAGCTCCTCAAGACAACATATCAGGATTCATCAATATGCATGCCGGAAATTCATGGTCCCACCGATTTAGCCTTTTATTTGTTATTATCCTCATTGCAGTCATGGGGTGGTACGTCTATGTCGGCATCTATCAGATATTGCCTAAGAATAACGGGGACAAAACTGAATTATCGACTCTTATTGGTCGTGAACGTAAAGGATTCCCCATGCCCTATCCGGACAGAATTTTGTCGGGCAATTTCCAAAAGTGGATGGAAGAGGCTGCACAGGAAAATTTTCCCTTTTGGGATAAATTACTGCCATGGTATGGAGAAACCTCAAGGATTCTTTCCAGATATGCCCTTGCCATTTTTCCGAAAAACTGGATCTCTCTGTATCCTGTCTGGGGGCATACAGTTGCACTTATTCAGAATGGTGAAAGGATCGTTTATCCCCCGCGTTATTATCTGCAAAGCGGACGTGAAAAACTTCGCATGCGTGCTGAATATTACAACAAGCTGGCGGCAGAGCATTTCCATGTTCGTTTCTATGTATTTGCCATACTCCTATCGCAGGATTGGATCGCCCTTTCTGATATTTGTATCTCTCCTGTGGCAGACAAACTCAAAGGAGACAAGTATGTCAGGGAATTTCGGTCATTCTTGCATCCGACAATAGGATTTTCTATGGCCGGTGAAAATCTCAGCATGCAAGAAGCAACCTCCTTATATTACCGCACTGACCATCATTTGAACATGACGGGGGCGTATCACATTTATCGCCAAATCCACCGACTTTTTCACGAAAAGAATCCGGCAGTAGGAATTGCATTCAAACCAAAAAAATGGATTTTGCTGCGGGATATTATGTTTTACGGTTCCCTTGCCCGTCAGGCTGGTGCGTATGACAGTATTTCAGACGTTCTGTTCGACGGAGACTTTAGAACTCCGTCTTTCAAAATAACAATATCAAGTACTTCTGCTATAGCGAGAAACAAGAAGGAATTATATTACAAGGGAATATATCCGAAGGGCAAGTTCACCAATCATTACGGCGAATACTTTGGTAGGGACTACGGGTTGATAGAATACATCTCTGAAAAGCCCGGTCATGACAATTTGCTGGTGATTGGCGATTCTTTTGACAATTGCCTTGAGCCTCTGCTGGCTGGGCACTTCCATCACTCCTATTTCGTAGATATTCGTCACTATGCCGGTCAGGTTGGAGAAGATTTTAATTTGGCAGCATTTATACAAAAGCATCGTATTACAGACGTGCTTTTTCTTGGTGGCGAAGGGTTGATTTTAGATCTTTCTTCTTTGAATGAAAATGAATAAGAGGTTTATTTGGTCTTTTCGAGCCTGATTTTCCTTTTCTTTTTTCTACCCGTCACACTGATTGCTTATTACCTATGGCCGAATCGGACATGGAGAAATATTCTTTTGCTCGCTGTTTCACTTTTTTTCTATGCGTGGGGCGAGCCGGTTTATGTACTCCTCATGATGGCTTCAATTGTTGTAAATTGGGTAGTTGCACGAATCATCTCAAGTCGTGATCGTCTGGGTTTCTGGGTCCTTGCAGGGGGGGTCACATTTAATATTATCGGAATTGGGGTATTCAAATATTCTGCTTTCGTCGTGGAGAGCTTCAACACACTCTCAGGATTGAATATGTCTGTACCGAATATTGCTCTTCCCATCGGCATATCTTTTTATACTTTTCAAGCCATCTCCTATCTCGTTGATGTCCATCGAGGTATGGTAATGCCGCAGAAGAATCCACTTTTCTTTGGAACATATCTTGTGATGTTTCCACAACTCATTGCCGGTCCGATTGTACGCTATGAGACAATAGAACGGGAAATACTGGAGCGCCGTGAAAGTTCGGCAGACTTCGTAACGGGTTTCAGGCGTTTCTGCATCGGTCTCGGCAAGAAGGTTTTGATAGCAGACACAATGGGTGCGGTTGCCGATACTCTGCTCGCTACAGAGCCGACAATAGGGGCTATTCCTGCATGGACGGCGTTCATCGCTTATAGCTTTCAGATCTATTTCGATTTTTCAGGTTATTCAGACATGGCCATTGGTTTAGGTAAAATGTTCGGTTTTCATTTTCTTGAAAATTTTAACCATCCGTATGTAGCCAGGTCTGTAAAAGAATTCTGGCGACGATGGAACATTTCGTTGTCCACTTTTTTCCGCGATTACGTTTATATTCCGTTGGGAGGCAGTCGGTTGTCCCGTGAACGATGGGTCTTCAATCTTCTGGTGGTATGGTCTCTTACAGGACTCTGGCATGGCGCTCAATGGAATTTCGTGTGCTGGGGAGCCTACTATGGAATTCTGTTAATCGGTGAGCGGATAGTATGGGGACGCGCTCTGGAACGTTTACCGAACATGCTTCAGCACCTCTACATGATACTTATTATATTATTTGGCTGGGTAATTTTCCGTATCGAGGATTTCTCTATGATGGGTCAATGGTTTAGCGCACTTTTTGGCAGGTATGGCGCCGGGCATCCGTCGATGCTCAATATACTGAATGTGCTGCATTACTGGCCATGGTTCTTAGTAGCGGCTATTGGATCCACACCCATAATGAGACTTTTTTTAATGTGGTGCAATAATTTTTCCCGTGGTAGCTATGCTCTGGATTTCCTTGCGCTTGCAGTTTTTGTCTGGTCCTCCCTGACACTTGCGACCGGAGGATATAATCCATTTATTTACTTCCGCTTTTAATGGACAATCAGCCTACGATTGGTCGTGAACGTAAAGGATTCCCCCTACCCTCACCGGACAGGCAAGGTGGAGTTATAAGAAAGAATTCTTCCAGCAATGCTACTCTAGTAACAATAAAAAGTAAAAGCTATGTTGTAAAAAATAAAATGGAGATATTATGAAACGATGCTCGAAATGCATTTTACCAGAGGTCTATCCTAACATCACATTTAATGGAGAGGGAGAATGTAATTATTGTAATGCATATCAAAATATGCATTATTTGGGAACTTCTCAATTGAAAGAAGACTTGTCAAAATTTAAAAAAAGTGGGGGGAAATATGATTGTCTGGTTCCAGTAAGTGGTGGTAAAGATAGCACTTACGTGCTCTATCAAATGAACAAGGTTTATCATATGCGAGTGCTGGCGTTTAATTATGATAATTGCCTTACACATCCACAAGCTCAGGCCAATGTCCGAGAGATAGTAAATTCTCTCGGAATTGATCTCATCATAAAGAAAAATAAAAATCAAAAAAAGTACATGGCTATTAATCTGAAAGCCTACTTGCGTAAACCATCAGTAGGAATGATTCCAATGTTATGTACGGGTTGCAGATATGGCATTATTGGTAACGCTTTTAATATAGCTAAAGAGTATGATATACCAATGATAATAATCGGTTGGAGTCCCATCGAAGATACTCCGTTTAAAGAAGCTTACTTGAAAGATAATGTTAATTCAGTGATTCGTGGACTATTAAGGAATCTCATAAAAAATCCTGCTTATATAAGGCCGAGTAACATGATAGCTGCAGTAAAAGACTATTATCATAATTATCAGCACATTAAAGACTGGAATATAGTTCTCAAAATGCTTTATCCTAACGTAAAACTGATTCAATTGTATGATTACATACCATACAATCCAGACGAAATCCAAAATGTTGTTGAAAAAGAACTCGGTTGGAAAACTCCAGATAAAAAAGATTCCTGGCAGTTTGATTGCAAAATAAAGCTTCTTCAAAACTATTTCTATGAAAAAGAAATTGCTTTTACTGCCACTGACTGTTATTTAAGTGCTATGGTTAGAGAAGGATTTATATCCCGCTCAGAAGCAATGGAAAGACTGAAATTTTCACAGCAAAATAGAAAGAGAAAACTTACTCAAATCCACGATTTTTTAACAGAGATAAATCTAGAAAATCTTATTTCTTATTTTGTATGATGATTTCATCCCATCTTCATCACCCCTGGGTTTCGCCCTATTGAATCCGTTTGTACAGAAACGGGAGGAAAGGTAGGGCTTTTCTTAGTAGCAGCTATTGGATCCACACCTATAATGAGACTTCTCTTAATGTGGTGCAATAATTTTTCCCGTGGCAGGGGACCTACCCCCACTTGTTGTGCAGTCCATAATTAGCAGGTTGCTGAAAAAGTTGTCGTTGCAGTCAATGCGAGCGTAGCGAGGCACGCTCTCTTTTTTCAAATAAAGTATTAGAGATTGCTTCGTCGTCCCGAATGCTTTCGGGACTCCTCGCAATGACTCTTAAATAGGACTTTTTCAGCAACCTGTTAGAATATTCGATATTGTTGACTGCCGGCTGATAACATAATCTGGTTTATTAAGTTCGTTAGCACTATTAATTGAAATATTTAGATTTTATAATGATAACGTTTACGCATAAGTACTATATCTATATACAATTTTAGTTGTAATATGCTTTTACAACTTTATATTGGTTGATTCTTAGAACTTTTGCTTATTAAACTCAACCCTTCAGGTTATTGACAAACCTGATTTTTTCAGATGTAATAACAGTGTTTAAAGTTAGATACTAATACGGTCATAAGTAAAGCCACTTGTATGTCATTCCCGCTTGTCGGGAATCCTTCTTGAAGAAAGATGCCGGACAAGCCGGCATGACAGAAATAAGCATTTAATGAGGTTTTACTTATGAACTCCTTAGTAAGATTAGTTCCGAAGAATAAGGTTTTTCTCATCCAAGGGGGGATAGTTTGATGTCGTTCGTTTTTTCGTTTCCACGTTTCATTCAGGATCTTTTTCTGATACCAGCAATATTGACTCCCACTTATCGGGGAAAAAATCTAAAAACAAATAGGGGTTCCATATATTAAATAAAAAGTTGTCAGTATTGTAGAGCTTTTTGTTTTATAATTAGCAGGTTCAGCTCTGTAAATCTGTGACTTATCTGTGACCTGCTATGTGTTAAAAATTACGCGAGGATAATAGTCTGTGAGGTAAGCTTAATGTCTTTACATCTTTCGTCTCTCTTATGAACACTCCAAAAAAGGAGGTGCATTAATGAAGTGAATACTGTGTATTATCTTGGTAAGTTTTCGGACATTTCATGAAAGGAG
>Ga0256868_10002138_pt1 | contig 10356 bp, 7 predicted proteins | sample RVTome_13_FD_187341 | JGI IMG/M metagenome (GOLD analysis project Ga0256868, IMG submission 187341) | Soil microbial communities from uranium-contaminated site in the Upper Colorado River Basin, Wyoming, United States - RVT92D227 HiSeq ... | reverse complement strand
CCTTGAGCGATAGGTCTTCCACCGTTTGATTGGCTTTTGCTATGGTTGCTTCATCAAGCCCATCGCAGAGTGACACCACTGTTTGCGGTGCGCCCTTAATCACCTTAAAGCGCTTGCCCTTGATTGAAACCATAGCCTCTGACCTCTTGGTTGAGGGTTCAAAGGGTGTGAATGAAATCTGCTCATAAGAGTTCAGATTGATGTTAGACGCCTTTGCATAATCCAGAACCGCTGCGTCTATGGCATCCTTTCCCTGCCCCTGGGACGCCAGACTGGCCATCACTATCACGTCTTCTTTAGTGTGTGCGGCAAAGGGTACCACCTCACCAATAGAGAGCTTGTTCTGAGTTATGGTTCCCGTTTTGTCCAGGCAGAGTACGTCTATTGAAGCCGCATCTTCGATAGAATCAAGCCTGGTGACCAGCACACCTTTTCTCGCTAGTTCCGTAGCGCCTACTGACTGGACTATAGTCATCACTGCAGGCAGAGCGACAGGTACCGCCCCCATGAGGAAAATGACGGCGAAGGTCAATATTGACAGGAGGTCTATTCCGATTACCGCCGCGTAGGTAGCCACCAAGGCCAGTGCCCCAATACCCAGGAACATCATGTATCTGACTATGGCCAGCATTATCTGTTCTTGGTGGGACTTCGGTTTGGCAATCTTAACGAGCTCCGCCGTCTTACCAAAGTAGGTATTTGCGCCCGTGTTAACCACAACGCACTTTGCTTCGCCACGATTCACGATGGAGCCAGAATATATAATGGCTGATTGCTGAACATCTACCGGCAGAGATTCCCCGGTCAGAATTGATTGGTCAATAGAAAGGTCTCCGGTTAGCAGCTTGGCATCAGCCGGCACAATATCTCCCAGCCCGATAGAGATGATGTCGCCCGGGACAATCTCTCTGGCCTCTATAGTCACCCACTTACCATCCCGCAACACTCGGGCTTCAACGGCCAACCGCTTCTTTAAAGCTTCTAGGGCTCTTTGCGAGCCACGTGATTGTATCTGACCAATGACGGTATTTATCGTGAGGAGGGCAAATATTATTCCGGCTTCTAAATAGTGCTTCAGGACAATCGAAAGCACAATCGCCAGTTCCAGAAGCCACGGCATCAGACCCCAGTACCGCAACAAGAATTCAACTGCCGAGTTTTTCTTTTTCTCAGTGACCTCGTTGAAACCAGATATCTGAAGCCGCCGCTCTACCTCAGAGTTCATCAGGCCATCTTTAGAAGTCTGTAGTAACCTGCAAGTCTCTCCGATAGAAATAACTTTATATTCGGATGTGTTTTTGACCGCTAAATTAGCCTTCATTGGATCCTCTAATTTAATCACAATATACTAATAACGCAACTCCAGCGAGGACGCATCAGGAGTCATATACTGATGAGGCTCGGTATCTGGTTAAAGTCCATGGCGAATTATGGAGTGCCAACTCTCGTGGCGATTTGAAGCCTGGCGAGCTGTCAAAAATCTTTCTGTGGACCGACTTACTTACTGGTCGGGAAGATTGGCGTTGAGCAGCCTTCATTGCAAGTAAAGAAGCATTGAACAAGAGAGGCTCAAACTATAAGGTATGGTTAGTTTGAATAAGCAACTGCTGTAACGCCGGAATTAGTTGTTTCTTCTCAAACAGAAGTTCGGGAACTGTCCCCTAAGGCCCACTTTTTACTTGCAGAATTTGGCAAATTAGGCCCTACTTAAATCACGTTATTGACAAACTACAGGACAAGGTTTATATTTTAAATAATTAAATATGGGCAAAGGCTGAGAACAGGACTAGTACAGCTTAAGGCGGAGTTCAGAGAGTCGGGGAAGGTGTGAGCCGATACTTGCGCGAGGCTGGAATGGACCTGGGAGCCGCAAACCGAAAGGTTAACGTCGAGTAGGCTTTGCCGCAGGGACAGCGTTATCAAAGTCCAGGGTATCGCCAAGTTGGCCTGTACCTGAAAAGAGATGGCCGAAAAGGCCGAAAAAGGGTGGCACCGCGAAGGTTAAGCCTCTCGCCCCTTGGCGAGAGGCTTTTTTATTGTGATTGTTGCGAGGTGATATGTATTACCCAACACTGGAAGAGGTTCGCCGACTGAAAAACCACGGCAATCTGGTACCGGTCTGCCGTGACATTCAGGCTGACCTGGAGACGCCAGTGTCCGCTTACCTCAAGATAGCCCGCGGCAATTACTCCTTCCTGTTGGAAAGTGTCGAAGGCGGTGAGCGACTAGCTCGCTATAGCTTCATCGGCACCGAGCCTCTTCTTGTCTTGAGGACAGGAGATGAGAAAACAGTTGACCCACTGATTTTAGTGGAAAAGGAGTTGGCGCAATTCCGCCCCGTATCCATTGCCGGACTTCCCAGATTTCACGGCGGCATGGTTGGCTATTTAAGCTACGAGGTTGCCCGCCACTTTGAGAGACTGCCCTGTCCTGTCCAGGACCCTCAAGGGCTCCCCGAGTCTGTGTTTATGCTGGCAGGTACCTTGCTTGTTTTCGACCATGTTACGCACAAGATCAAGGTTGTCTCTCACGCCCACCTGGGGGATGGCGATGTGGACACAGCATATCGAGAGGCAACCTGCAAAATTGACGACCTGGTAAACAGACTAGAACAGCCGATGCGTTCCAAGGCTCCTAAGAATGTACCAGCAGATAAATCCGAAGTATCATCAAATTTCGCTCCGGCGGAGTTCGAGGCTATAGTATCTCAAGCCAAGGAGTATATCTACGCCGGCGACATAATTCAGGCTGTCTTATCGCAGCGCTTGGCAAGGCGCACTAGTGCTAGTCCCTTCGCTATATACCGGGCGTTGCGTTCTATCAACCCTTCTCCCTACATGTACTACCTCCATTTAGGTGATTTCTATATCGCCGGAGCCTCCCCCGAGCTCCTGGTGCGAGTTGAAGATGGCACAGTATCCACCCATCCTATTGCCGGCACTCGCCGTCGCGGTAAGGATGCTGCTGAAGACCTGGCTCTGGAAGAAGAACTCAAGAACGATGAAAAAGAGCGTGCTGAGCATATCATGCTCGTTGATCTGGGGCGTAATGACATCGGGAGAATTAGCGAGCCAGGCACAGTAGAGCTAACTCAGCTTATGGATGTGGAACGCTATTCCCATGTTATGCATCTGGTATCACATGTTCAGGGTAAGCTCAGGGCCGGACTTTCCCAGTTTGACGCTCTCCGCTCCTGCTTTCCCGCCGGTACTGTTTCCGGCGCTCCCAAAATTCGGGCTATGGAGATAATTACTGAACTGGAAGGAGAGAAAAGGGGACCCTATGCCGGCGCAGTGGGCTATTTCGACTTCTCAGGCAACCTGGATACCGCTATTGCTATACGCACCATTGTTATCAAGAATAACATTGCCTATATCCAGGCGGGCGCTGGCATCGTCGCCGATAGCATCCCTGAGCGAGAATACCAGGAAAGCTTGAACAAAGCTCAGGCATTGCTTGCTGCTATTGACCAGGCGGAGGCTAATCAGTATGCTTTTATGCGTTCAGTTTAGCCCTGAATAATTAAGTGTGAAGTGAGGAAGGACTTGTTGAAGGATTTTCTAAAGCAAGGAGCACAGCAGTGATTAAAGAAGCCATTGAAACCGTGGTCAACGGTCGCTCGCTGACCTTTGAGCAAGCGGCATCTGTAATGGATGAGATAATGATTGGCGAAGCCACGCCAGCCCAGGTTGCTTCTTTTGTCACCGCTCTGCGCATCAAAGGAGAGACGGTAGACGAGATTGCCGGCCTAGCCACCGTCATGCAGGCCAGGGCAACACCGGTTGGAGTTACTTCACCAGTGATTGACACTTGCGGGACAGGAGGCGATGGCTCCTCCAGTTTTAATATCTCCACAACGGCCGCCTTCATTGTCGCCGGCGCAGGAATCAAAGTAGCCAAGCACGGTAACCGGGCAATGTCCAGCCACTGTGGTAGCGCCGATGTCCTGGAGGCACTGGGGGTTAAGATTGAGCTCGGGGCTGAGGCTGTCGCTCAATGCGTTGAAACAGTTGGCATTGGATTCATGTTCGCTCCCAACTTCCACCCGGCAATGAAATACGCCGCTGTCCCCCGACGCGAAATCGGAATTCGCACTGTGTTCAATATTCTCGGCCCCCTTACTAATCCCGCCAGAGCCAAGTTTCAGGTCATCGGTGTTCCTTCTAAGGAACTGGGAGAGAAGATCGCCTCCGTTCTCCACCGCCTGGGCACAGAGCATTCACTGGTGGTACACGGCATAGATGGCATGGATGAAATTTCCATCAGTGGGAAATCTCTGGTATGGGATATCAATCAACATCGAGCATCACCACCTTATGAAGTTCTCCCTGAGGATTTGGGGTTTATGAAAGCCAGCGCGACACAAATAAGGGGAGGAACAGCCCGGCAAAATGCCAGGATACTGCGCGGCATATTAGGTGGAGAGGTAGGAGTCAGGCGGAACATAGTTATCATGAATGCTGCTGCGGCACTGGTGGCTGGCAACAAGGCATCAGACCTCAAAGAAGGCGTCTGTATCGCTGAAAAGACGATCGACAGCGGACAAGCCCTGGACAAACTGGACGGGCTAATAAAGTTGAGCCGGAGCTTGAGCAAGGAGTAGGTAGTAAGTAGTAGCCAGAAGTCAGTAGTCAGTATTTGGCTGGACAAAGAAAATGTTGGATGAAATCATTGCCAAAAAAAGGGAAGAGGTGGAGCAAGGAAAGAAGGTAGCCCCCATAACTTATTTGCAGGAGCTCATTGCCCGCCAGAAGCCGGCGCTTGACCTCGCCCCGGCTCTCAAGGGCGACCACATTCGATTGATTGCCGAGGTGAAGCAAGCCTCTCCATCACGGGGGGTGCTAAGTCCCAACTTCAACCCCACCAAATTAGCCCGGACCTATGCAGAAGGTGGTGCTGCTGCTATTTCAGTGCTCACTGAGGCAAATTATTTTATGGGCAGCATTGAACACCTAGCTGCAATCAAAGAAGTAGTTGGGCTTCCATTGTTGAGAAAGGATTTCATCTTCGACCCTTATCAGATATATGAGTCTCGGGCCTATGGCGCCGATGCTTTGTTGCTAATCGCAACCATTCTAAGCCAGGGACAACTTGAGGAACTCATGTCGCTGAGTCACAGCCTTCGTCTAGGATGCCTGGTGGAAGTGCATGATGAAGGCGAGGTGGAAAGAGCGGTTCTCAGCGGCGCAGAAATCATCGGAATTAATAATCGAGACCTCAATACGTTTGCCGTTGATATCAATACCACCCACCGCCTACGACCGCTTGTCCCTAAAGGGAAAATCGTAGTTAGCGAGAGCGGCATTAGAAGCAGGAAGGATATGGAAAAGCTGAGGAAATGGGGAGTCGACGCGGTACTTGTTGGCGAGGCTCTGGTTACCGCCGGTGATGTCCGGGCTAAGATGAAGGAATTGATAGGCAAATAAGTAATGAGGGAAAGTCCTAAGCACTAAATACGAAATGCTAAACAATATCGAAGTCCAAAATCCTAATGACGGAAACAAGAAGGTTTTGAATTTTGGATGTTTAGATTTCGAGTTTGTTTAGAGTTTAGGAATTAGAATTTGGAGTTTAATCTGTTATGACTCGTATCAAGATTTGCGGGATTAGAGATAAGACCCATGCTTTGGCAGCGGTTCAAGCTGGTGCCGATTTCATCGGGTTGGTGTTCGCTCCCAGCCAACGACAGGTAAGTCCTGCCCTGGTACGTGAGATAGCCAGTGCCGTCAAGAAAAGCAGCGATGCCACAAAAGTGGTCGGAGTCTTTGTTAATGCACCGAGTTCCCAGGTAAACGAGCTCGCCGATTTCTGCGCTCTAGATTGGGTCCAGCTAAGTGGCGATGAATCCTGGGAGTATTGCCGCAAGGTTGTTAGACCAGTTATCAAGGCAATTCGAATAGACCGGCAATCCCCCGAGGAACTCAATGCCGACTTGTCTAGTGGAAGTAGATTACTTCCCACACAAGGGTTTATCACCCTTCTGGACTCCCGGGTTGAAGGCAAATATGGCGGAACAGGAGAAAGCTTCAACTGGAACCTGGCCCAAAAGGTTGCTCAGGGATTTCCGGTCATTATTGCCGGTGGGCTCGACTCGAAGAATGTGGCCAGGCTGATCAAGAGAGTGGCACCCTGGGGAGTGGATGTCTCCTCCGGGGTAGAGACGGGAGGAGTCAAAGACACCTCTAAAATAGAAGCATTCATTGGAGCAGTGAGGAAAGCCGATGAAAGAAGATAAGCAGCTACCCGATTCCCGTGGTTATTTCGGACAGTTCGGTGGCAGGTTTGTGCCCGAAACCCTCATGCCGGCTTTAGACGAACTGGAGGAAGCTTACGAAGAAGCAAAGCGTGATCCATCCTTCTGGGCTGAATTCGATTCCCTGTCCCATGACTATTCAGGAAGGCCGACGCCGCTTTGTTTCGCGGAAAGGCTAACCAAACATTGCGGCGGGGCGCAAATCTTCCTTAAAAGGGAAGACCTCCTTCATACTGGAGCCCATAAGATAAACAATGCTCTGGGGCAAGGTCTCCTGGTCAGGAGAATGAAAAAACAAAGGGTTATCGCTGAGACTGGCGCTGGGCAGCATGGCGTAGCCGCTGCCACTATATGTGCCAAGTTGGGGCTGGATTGTGTTGTCTATATGGGCGAGGAGGATATTCAGCGTCAAGCCCTCAATGTCTTCCGCATGAAACTGCTGGGGACCGAGCTACGCCCTGTTTCCTCGGGCACGAAAACGTTGAAAGATGCCATCAATGAGGCAATTAGAGATTGGGTGACTAACGTAAAAAATACCTATTACCTTCTGGGGTCAGTTGTAGGTCCTCATCCCTATCCGGTAATGGTGCGCGATTTTCAATCGGTCATAGGCAAAGAAGCCAGAGAACAGATCTTGGCTCAGTGTGGTCGCCTGCCCGACTATGTCGTCGCCTGTGTGGGCGGAGGCAGCAACTCCATCGGGATTTTCCATCCCTTTGTGAATGATAAAGACGTCAAGTTTATCGGGGTAGAAGCAGCCGGAAGGGGAATCAGGACAGGGAAACACGCCGCCACTCTGGCTGCCGGTACAATCGGGGTTTTGCACGGGGCGAAATCTTATGTCCTTCAGGATGATGCCGGCCAAATTCTGGGGACTCACAGCATTGCCGCCGGCCTGGATTACCCTGGAGTAGGACCTGAGCACAGTTATTACAAGAGTATTGGACGTGCCACCTATGTGGCAGTAAATGACAAAGAGGCGCTGAAAGCCTTCCAGCTTCTCTGCCAGACTGAGGGTATTATTCCAGCCCTCGAACCAGCCCACGCTATATCCTACGCAGCAAAAATGGCAGGCTCTCTAGCTAAGGACCGAATTATTGTGGTCAACTTAAGCGGGCACGGGGACAAGGATATGGATATTGTACGTGAAGCACTGGGGGTGAAGCTTTGAGCCACATCGCCTCAGTTTTTGCCCGGGCAAATCATACTGCTCTCATTCCCTACGTCACAGTAGGTTATCCCACTGTTGAAACGACCCTGAAGGCCGTGCCGCTTTTCGCCAGCGCTGGATGCGATATTATCGAGCTGGGCATTCCCTTTTCCGACCCCCTCGCTGATGGTGCTACCATCCAGCGAGCAAGCTACGCGGCGCTCAGGCAAGGAGTTACCCCCAAGGTTTGTTTTGAAGTGGCCCAGGAGTTAAGACGGCGAATAGAAATCCCTATTGTGTTTATGACTTACTATAATCCTGTGCTTAGGTTCGGGCTGGAACAATTTTGCCTGAAGTGTGCCGAGGTGGGGATTGATGGGTTGATTATACCTGACCTCCCACCTGATGAAGGAAAAGAATTGGAGAAGTCAACCAGAAGGCACGGGCTCGACCTTGTCTATCTTCTCAGCCCGGCCAGCACCGAAGAACGCATCAGGCTGGTGACCAGCAGGTCCAGCGGCTTCATCTACTTAGTTTCGCTGACCGGTGTCACTGGCGCCAGGGATAAACTCCCCGAGGAACTGGAAAGCTTCGTAGGCAGTGTGAGGGAAAGGACGGAAAAGCCTCTTTGCGTGGGCTTTGGAGTCTCCACCCCCGAGCAAGCCCGAAGAGTAGCCGGGGTAGCTGATGGCGTTATTGTGGGCAGTCGTATTATACAGTTGCTTGACGAGGACAAATCACTTGGAAATGCCTGCTCTTTTATCAAATGTCTGAGAGGGGCCTTATTGTAAAAGGAGGTTAATATGTAGAGCACCCAGTTTGAAATTATAGTCGAATAAAAAATCGAAGGGAGGAAAAATGGAAAAGGGAATGTATTTTCTTGATCAAAAGGACATGCCAACTCGTTGGTACAACATCATGGCCGATATGCCAGGGGATATGCCACACGTGCTGCACCCGGGAACGGGAAAGCCGGCAACCGTGGATGACGCAGCCGGGCTATTCGCCAGGGTGTGTGCCGAGCAGGAACTCAACAGGAAAGACCGCTGGATTGACATCCCTGAGGAGCTGCAGGCGATTTATCGCACCTGGAGGCCAACGGTGCTGCATCGGGCATACCGGCTGGAGAAGGCTCTGGATACACCGGCCAAAATCTTCTACAAGTATGAAGGGACCAACCAGGCTGGTAGTCACAAGCCCAATACGGCGACGGCTCAGGCATACTATGCCAAGAAACAAGGACTCAAGGGCTTAAGCACTGAGACCGGTGCCGGGCAGTGGGGGAGCGCCCTGAGTTTGGCGGGGGCATTCTTCGGTCTGGAGATCAAGGTGTTTATGGTCAAAATTAGTTACAACCAGAAGCCATATCGCCGTATTGCCATGGAGACCTGGGGAGCTAATTGTGTCCCCAGCCCCAGCACCGAGACCAAGTCAGGGCGAGCTATGCTGGAAAAATGGCCTGATTGTCCTGGTAGTTTGGGCCTGGCTATTAGCGAGGCAATAGAGTACATGGCAAGCCGTCCAGACTACAGGTATTCGATTGGCAGCGTGCTTAATCATGTCCTGCTTCACCAAACCATCATCGGGGAGGAATCCCGGAAACAAATGGAGATGGCAGACGCCTATCCTGATATTATCGTGGGCAACGTTGGCGGTGGCTCAAACTTCGCCGGGCAGTTCTTCCCCTGGATCCGGGACAAGTTTAGCGGCAAAAAGAAGGACATGCGCATTATCTGTTGTGAGCCACAAAGCTGTCCTAGCATGACCAAAGGATTGTATGCGTATGATTTTGGTGATATGGTCGGTATGACTCCCCTGATCAAAATGTATACCCTGGGCCACGGCTTCATGCCGCCATCAATCCATGCTGGTGGGCTACGTTATCATGGCATGGCGCCCACCATATCCCACCTCCACAAACTGGGTCTGGTTGAAGCTGTAGCTGTGCCTCAGACCGCCGCGTTTGCGGCAGGGGTACAGTTTGCCCGCACCGAGGGCATTATCAGCGGTCCTGAGCCATGTCACAATATCAGGGTAGCTATTGATGAAGCCCTCAAGTGCAAGAAAGAAGGTAAATCAAAGACCATCTTGATAGCTCACAGTGGACACGGGCACTTCGACCTGGCTGCCTATGATGCCTACCTATCGGGCAAACTTCAGGATTATGACTATCCTGAGGAAGAAGTAAGGAAGGCCCAGCTTGAACTGCCCAAGGTACCCTGAAGAAAATGGCTGGTGCCATGGCTAGAGGTCGCCGTGACGCCAGCCTGAATATTTGCCCGCCGAAAAGAATGGACTGACTTCGTGAGTCACGATCACAGGGCGGTTTTCATGTCTTCATAGCCCAGGCTTATGTCAGCTTCCAGTTCCCGAGCCACTTGAGCCACTTCTTCCTTAATCTCCTGCTCATAAGGATTCCCGATATGAACAACGATGACGCGAGGCAAATACCTTTTGAGCTGGCGAAATTGTATGAGCTCCTCTCTCAGAAGCCTCGGGCAAAGATGGCCAGCCTTCTTGAGCCAGTCTTCGAACTTATTAGGTCCGGCAACTTCAGTGATAAGCAACTGGGGAGAAATATGCTGCCAGCTGTCAGATATTCCCGCTGTGGTATCACCGGTGTAAAACAGGCTTTTCCCATCCGAAGAGGTTATTTGATAGCCAACGGCGGGCACGGAGTGCTTTGCCGGCACTGCTAAAACATCATAACCGGCAATGGTCTTTCTGCTATAAGGTTCAATAGCCTCAAGTATAAGAGTCGGTTTCTCCTTACTGGGATATTCCAGGAAATTGGCATATATCTGGCCGTCAAGAAGACACCTACTGACAATATCGAGCGTGTAGCGCGGGGCATAAACCGCCAGTTGTTTTCGCCAGTAGTAGCCGACGTTAGCAGCCAGAGTCACCAGGTCACGAGTATGGTCGAAGTGGTGATGAGTAAGCAAAACGGCTT
>Ga0256868_10002137_pt1 | contig 10357 bp, 11 predicted proteins | sample RVTome_13_FD_187341 | JGI IMG/M metagenome (GOLD analysis project Ga0256868, IMG submission 187341) | Soil microbial communities from uranium-contaminated site in the Upper Colorado River Basin, Wyoming, United States - RVT92D227 HiSeq ... | reverse complement strand
GCGGGATGAGAGATGTTTCTGTTTGTTTGATCACCGCCTTCTGAGTTTCAAGGGATGCCTCAAGCTGTTTGATGCGCTCCTTGGCTGCCTTCACCTGTGCTATCGCCACATCGTAAGCAGTTTTTGCTTTATCATACTGTTCCCTTGGGATCACTTCCTTTTTAAGAAGAGATTCTGCTCTCTTGAAGTCAACCTCGGCCTGCCGGAGATTGGCCTGCTGAAGTTCAAGGTTTGCTCTTGCCTCTTCCAACGAGGCAATGATCCCTGTCAACTGTTTTTTGGCTGTGTCCACCTTATCCCGGATCTCAGAAAGTTTTGCTTTCTCGGTCTCAAGACCCGCCTGCGCCTCTTTAACCCTGACTTCGTAATCTGTTGAATCAATCTCGAGGATGGGGTCGCCCTTTTTTACAAACTGATTGTCTTTGACATAGATCGCCTTCACCGTACCAGAGATCTTTGAAGCAATGACATGTACTCTGCCATCCACAAAAGCATCATCAGTTGAGATGTGGGTCGCTTTATATTCTCTATAAAAAAAGAGCACCACCGCTCCGATGATAATGATGATGGGAAATAAAATAAAGGCAATGATCTTTTTTCTCTGGTTATTTGGTTTCCCTTTATTCTCTTCCATTGACTCCAGTTCCTCCTATCTATTTCCTGGATAAAAATAACATATTTATGGTAGTGCTTGTATTGTTAATTGTAAAGTCTTTTTGATTTCCCAAAAACAATCCATAGATAACAATTGCTTTTTGAACCAATTTTTATTAATTAGATTTTTACCTGTTTTAATCTTAGAATTTTCTTCTAATGTTTATGAAGGAAATCCCCCCACTCCCTTCCTCTCCCCTTGGGGGAGAGGGGAAGGGTGAGGGGAATTAGATTTTAAGGAGGTGCTTCATGGATCGAAGAAGAGAGGGGATTGGTGACCTGTATCATCAAGAGACAAAATATCGAAGAGAAGCCATGCCGCGAGGAGGGCTCGATTGGGCACATCAACCCACTCCATATAAAGAATTTCCTTATGCATTAAAATATTTTCCTATTCGTCCTCTGGATCAAAAGGGTGGAAAATCCCTATGGGAGACCATCGCTCAAAGGCGATCCATCAGGGAATTCTCCGATCAATTCATCACCTTCTCCGAACTTTCCCAATTGATCTGGGCTATCCAAGGGGTCACTTTGAAGGGTTCGGGATTTGAATTCAGAGCCTCACCCTCTGCCGGTGCCCTTTACCCCATTGAGACTTATCTCGTAGTGAACCGAGTTGAAGAAATTTCACCAGGGCTCTATCACTATAATGTGAAGGAGGCTCAATTAATTCTTTTAAAGGAAGGCCATTTTGGTCCTGAGCTTTGTCAAGCTGGATTGGGTCAGGAGATGTTTGAGGAGGCTTCGTGTGTCTTCGTCTGGACAGCCATAGTCGAACGATCGAAGTGGAAATATCGTGAGAGGGCTTATCGCTACATCTACATGGATGTGGGGCATATCGGCCAGACCCTCTATTTGGCTGCTACAGCATTGAACCTTGGGTGTTGCACCGTAGGTGCCTTCTTTGATGAAGAGGTAGACCGTGTCATTGGTGTGGATGGGAAGAATGAAATTTCTGTCTACCTTGGAGCAGTGGGCCGTGTTCGATGAGTGAGTTTGGAGTATTTAGGTCGCCTACCTGCCCTGCCTACCGCAGGCGGGTGCTAAAGGCCCCTCAAACCCTTTGGTTTGAAGGGCCTTTATTTTTGGTTTAAAAGCTGATCTTCGTTGATTTTTGTCCGAAAATTCATTATTTATTAGAAATATAAAACTTTTAGAAACGTGGGGGGGTTCAAATGGAGAAGGTAGAGTTGAAAAAAGGGATTTTTTGGGTTGGAGCGGTCGATTGGAATATAAGAGACTTTCATGGCTATTCTACATCCTTGGGAACGACCTACAACGCCTATTTGATACTGGATGAGAAGAATGTTCTTGTGGATACAGTGAAGGCTCCCTTCTATCTCGAGATGCTGGGACGCATTTCAGAGATCATCGATCCTTCAAAAATTGATGTAGTCGTTTCGAATCATGTGGAAATGGACCACTCCGGTTCGCTTACTCAGATTGTCGAACGGATTGGAAACCCAACCGTGATTACTTCTGAGAGGGGTCAGAAGGGCCTGACGAAACATTATAAAAAATCGCTGAAATTCAAGGTTGTGAAGAGTGGAGAAACATTTTCCATTGGTCATCGGACCCTCACCTTTGTGGAGGCTCCAATGCTTCACTGGCCAGATAGCATGTTCACCTATATCAAAGAAGATCAACTCCTTTTGCCGAACGACGCCTTTGGTCAGCATATTGCTTCTTCCCAGAGGTTTGAAGATGAGGTGAGGGACGGGGTGATGAAACACGCCGCAAAATATTATGCCAATATCCTCTGGCCTTTGGCGCCACTGATTTTGAAGAAAGTGGATGAAGTGGTGAAGATGGGAATCCCCATCGATATGATTGCGCCCAGCCATGGTCTCATCTGGAGGAGGGACCCCAGCCGAATCATTCAGGCCTATGTGGATTGGAGCCAGGGAAAGGCAGGAAATAAAATCCTCGTCATCTATGATACGATGTGGGGAAGTACGGAAAGTGTTGCCAAGGCTATCTTGAAAGGCTTGATCGAGGAGGGGGTTGAAGCGAGACTTCTCCATCTTCGGTCCAATCATCGGAGCGACATCATCGAAGAGATGTTGGAGGCAAAGGGAATCCTTTTAGGGTCTCCCACTTTGAACAACGGGATGTTTCCAACGATGGGAGATTTATTAACTTATATGAAAGGGTTGAGACCGAAAGGAAAAATTTTTGGCCTTTTCGGATCGCATGGATGGGGGGGAGGAGCGATCAAAGAAATGAAGAAGGTTCTCGAGCAGGAGAAATTCGAGATTTGGGAAAAGGAACTTTCCGTCCAGTTTGTGCCAGATCCAGAAGAATTGAAAAATGCGATTCAATTTGGAAAAGATTTCACCAATAAAATTAAAGGCGCATAGAGCAGAGGGCAGTGAGCATAGGGTTTCTCTCTTTTAAATTTTATTTGATGGTCTTTCGCCATGCGCTATGCCCTATGCCCTTTGCGATTTAGGTGATAGGGATGGCAGAAGAGATTGGTTCCTACAATCGGATTGTTATCGAGCATTTGAACCATCCGAGGAATATGGGTGAGATGGAGAATCCCGATGGAGTCGGAGAAGCTCAAAATCCTGTCTGTGGTGATACGATGCGGCTCTTTATCAAGGTAGAGACGGATCGGATCATTGATGCGAAATTTCTAACCTTCGGGTGTGGGGCCGCCATCGCTTCTTCAAGCATCACGACAGAGATGATTAAAGGAAAGACGATTGAAGAGGCTCTTATGATTTCAGATCAGGTAATCTCCGAGGCCCTCGGTGGACTTCCACCGGCCAAGATCCATTGTTCCATCCTGGCAGAGAAAGCCATCAATGCGGCTGTCTTAGATTATCGAAAGAGGAGAGGGGAGTGACCGGATGATTCAAAGGGAGTCTGCTCTTCGTTTATTAAAAAAAGTGGTCGAAGAATCTCCTGCTGATCAAACAGAGGCTATCCTCTTAACAGAGAATTCATCCCTCACCCGTTTTGCCAGCTCTGCGGTTCACCAACATGTGGCTGAGAGAAACCAGACGGTCATCCTTCGAGTGGTTTTGGGGAAAAAGATTGCAGTGGTCGCAACAAATATTTTTCTGCCATCTTCATTAAAAAAATCTCTTCAGAAGGCAATTTCCCTGGCCAAGGTTCAACAACCAAACGATGAATTTATTTCTTTGGCAGGACCGAAACCCATTCCTGAGATCGAAGCCTTTTCTAAAAATATTAGCACCCTCACACCCAATCAAAAGGTGAAGATGATTAAAAGTCTCTTGAGGCGGGTAAAAGAAAAGAAATGCAAAGCTTCTGGTGCCTTTTCGAATGGAGAGGTTGAACTGGCAGTAGTCAATTCACTTGGAGTGGAGGCCTATCAGAAATTTTCTGACCTATTCTTCCATCTGATCGTGGAGAATGGGAAGAATTCTGGTTATGCGAGTTTCGTGGCAAGGAACCCTGATCAATTAGATGTTGATTCCCTGGCCCAAGAGGCAATGAGAAAGATATCCAATGAAGAACCGATTCAGATTGAACCAGGAGAGTATGAGGTTATCTTAGAACCTTATGCAGTGAGTGAACTCTTATCCTTTCTGGGCTATCTGGGTTTTCATGCCCTGGCTGTTCAAGAAGGCCGAAGTTTTTTCTCTAATAGGTTTGGGGAAAAGATGGTGGACGAAAAGGTGACGGTTTACGATGACGGTCTTGACCCAGAAGGATTGCAAGTTCCTTTCGACTTTGAAGGTATTCCAAAGAAAAAGGTCACCTTTTTTGATAAAGGGGTGGCGAAAGAGGTGACTTATGATTCCTTCACGGCAGGACGAGAGGGAAAAGACTCCACTGGGCATGGCTTGATCGCACCCAATACAGCAGGCCCCATTCCCATCAATCTTTTTATGAAGGGAGGAGAATCTTCCCTGGAGGAGATGATTAAATCTGTTCGAAAAGGAATTTATGTGACCCGATTCCATTATACCAATGTGGTCGAACCCATGAAGGCTGTCATCACTGGGATGACTCGGGATGGGACTTTTTTGGTTGGGGAAGGGGAGATCAAAAGACCGATCAAGAATCTTAGGTTTACAGAATCCATCCTGAAGGCTCTTTCTCAAGTGGCCGCCATATCAAAGAATCGAAGAATTTGCTCAGAGGGAACAGTTTACTCAAGGCGTTTTGTTACAGGCACAGTCGTTCCTGCTGTCAAAATAGACGGATTCAATTTTTCAGGAGTGTCGAGCTTATAAACTCATTCCTTCCAATTTTCCCTCTACCCTTGGGGAGAGGGTTAGGGTGAGGGGGAACATAAGATGAAGAGAGAAAATATCGAAAAATGTAGAAGACTGCGAAGAGATCAGACAGAAGCTGAGAAGAAGCTCTGGTCAGTGTTGCGAAATCGCGAATTGGCCGGGGGAAAATTTAGAAGACAATTCTCTATTGGGAGTTATATATTGGATTTTTATTCTCCTGAGAATAAGCTTTGTATAGAGGCTGATGGCGGCCAACATTATGAAGATAATGGTAGGGAAAGAGATGAGATAAGGACAAAAGAGTTAGCCAAGCTCGGAATAGAATTATTGAGATTTAATGATTATGAGATATTGACCAATATCGATGGGGTCTGTGAAGTAATTCAAAAGACTTTAAGGAAGAAGACAGTACCCCCTCACCTCAGTCCTCTCCCCCATGGGTAGAGGAGGTTAGGAAGAGAGGCAGGGCGATGAAGCATCTTATCCAAAATATTCTCGATCTCGCGAAATTGAAAGGGACGGAGTATGCTGATATTCGAATCGTTCGTCGCCAGAATGAAGAGATCGAGGTGAAGAATGGGAAAGTAGAGGCATTGGTCCATGAAGAGGATTTCGGTTTTGGAATCAGAGTCCTTTTCCAAGGTGCTTGGGGATTTGCTTGCAGTTCAAAAGTATCCAAGAGGGAGATGGAGACAGTTTTTGGCAAAGCGCTGAAGATTGCAAAAGCCAGTTCAAAAGCTAAAGGGAAAGATACCCTTTTTCTATACGCCTCTCCAGTAGTGGATAGATATCAAACCCCAATCTCTATTGACCCATTTGATGTCACTCCTGAAACCAAACTCAATCTTCTGCTCAAGGCAGATGAGATCATCCGTAGAAATAAAAAGGTGAAAATCTCAGAGGCCTTTATGGGGTCGTATAAAACGGGGAAAACATTTGCTTCCACAGAAGGTTCCTATGTCGAGCAGGAGATTGTAGAATGCGGGGCGGGTATTTCAGCCACAGCCATTGAAGGAAACGGGGTTCAGGTTCGATCCTATCCCAACTCTTTCCGGGGGAATTTTGCCACTCAGGGTTATGAGTGGATTGAGAAATTGGCCCTTCAAGATAAAGCAGAAAGGATAGCTGAGGAGGCTTCGCAACTCCTTTCAGCAAAGCCTTGCCCATCTAAGACGACTACCCTGATATTGGATAGTTCACAGCTGGCTCTTCAGATTCACGAGTCCATTGGACATCCCATTGAACTGGATCGAATTCTTGGAACCGAGGCTAGTTATGCCGGTACCAGTTTTTTAAAACCAGAGATGGTAGGTCATTTTAGATATGGTTCAGAATTGGTAAACATCTTTGCTGATGCTACTTATCCCGGAGGGTTGGGGACTTTCGGTTATGATGATGAAGGGGTTAAAGCCCAAAGAGTTCCAATCATCTCTCATGGGATTTTAGTCAATCTTTTAACATCAAGGGAGACGGCCCACCATCTGGAAAAAGAAAGCAATGGGACGATGAGAGCTGATGGTTGGAATCGAATCCCTCTGATCCGGATGACGAACATCAATCTAGAGCCAGGAGATTGGACATTAGAACAAATGATTGCTGATACAGAGGAAGGGCTTTTCTTGACGACCAATCGAAGTTGGTCGATTGATGACAAGAGGATCAATTTTCAATTCGGGACTGAGATTGGCTGGGAGATCAAAAACGGTAAACTGGGCGAGATGGTCAAAAATCCTACCTATACCGGGATTACTCCAAATTTTTGGAATTCTTGTGATGCCATTGCGAATCGAGATCACTGGGAGATGTGGGGAACGCCAAATTGCGGGAAGGGAGAGCCTGGTCAGATAGCTCATGTGGGGCATGGAACCGCACCAGCCAGATTCAGAAATGTTCAAGTGGGAGTGATGAAATAAAAAAGAGTATAGGGAGATGAGGAGGTGGGGGGATAGGGAGAAAAAATTGTCAGATATTTTTATTTTTTCTTTTCTGTAACATCTTTAGCATAGCCTTCTCGAAAACCTTCGACGATCTTTTCAGAGACTTTTTTAGTAGCTTGGAAGATCTTTTTTAAGCCTTCCTTAAATAAATCCTTCGCCTCTTCGAGTTCGTCTTCTTTCTCGTCTTTCATAGCCAGTATGACCTGCATAGCTCATAGAGCATAGCGCAAAGCGGAAAATCTTTTGTGTTCAGCCTTTTTATCGAAATTAACATTCCGCAATCCGCATTCCGAAATCTGAAATCTTATTTGGCCATCTTTTTTAAATTTTCCATCTGAGCCCTTACTCGATCAGCCTTCTCTCCTTGGGGTTCTACCTTAAGATACTCCCCCCAGGCCTTGATGGCTCCTATAATATCCTCTTTGTCGTGAAGAAGTACAATACCAATATTATAACGACTGTTCGCATGTTTTGGATCGCTTTGGGCTGCCTTTTTGAACTCCTCAACTGCCCGGTCAAAGTTTCCTAAACTTCTGAACATGATCCCCATATCCGTCCTGACATCCGGGTTGTCAGGTTTAATAGCAAGATATTGACTGTAAGCCTCAATCGCTTCCTTTGGCTGGTTGGCATCGAAATAGAGATTTCCCAATTCCACCCAGGCCGCAAGATTTTTTTGGTCTTTCTTGACGATCTCCTTCAAAGTTTGGATCTGCGAAGCAACTTCAATCGAATCACGACCGGGAGGAGTCGTCGCTGGAGCACCCGGTGGTGCCATTTGGGGCTTTTGAACCGTGGCAACCTTTTCGAATCCCTTCTCACCTCTGTTAATCATATAAAGGATTCCCACGGTGGCACCGATAGCAAATCCAACCAATAACGCAATAACCACCATCAAGATGACCGTCTCTTTTTTCATATCCAATTCCTTTCTTTTTTTAGAATAACATGGAATGGAAGAAACGAAAAGTCGATATATTCTCCTTTGATTTTTGAGGTTCTCCATGGTAGAAATAGAATATAGATTTACCCCGTTAGAAAGCCCCAGCATTTATGCTGGGGATGGTGGAAATAGAAAGCATCAACTCCTTATTGAGGGCAGGGTCAAAGCCCTTTCCTTTCTAACGGGGTAAAAAGGGAGGAAGGAACATGAAGTGTTATGTGTGTGCGAAACAGGGAGTGGATAAGGATGCCGTAGCGATTTGCATCGTCTGCGGGATGGGACTCTGCCTGGGGCATGCCTTTAAGGAAGAGTTGTTGGTAAGGGATATCATTGATTGGGGATTTGGAGAAGAACGAATCGAATATCCTAATACGCTGCCTCGGTTCCTCTGCGCCGAATGTAAACTGGCCATTGAACAGAGGAAAAAAGTGGAGAGAAAATGAGAGTCGTGAGTTCTGAGTTAAGAGTTTAGAGTTAAAAAATAAATTTCATTGAAAAAAAGGTTGTTTTTTCCCAAGAGATTATCAATAATAATCGTATGAAGAAGAAAATATTAATCGTTGAAGATGAAGAGAGCTTGAGGCTTCTTTATGAAGAGGAATTGAAGTCAGAGGGGTATGAGGTTCTCACTGCAGGGAATGGAAGGGAAGCCATTCAACAGTTGGAGACAGGGAAACCCGATCTGATCATCCTCGACATTGTTATGCCTGTGATGGATGGGATGGAAGCCCTGGGCCGGATTGTCAGCAAGGAGAGGAAAATTCCCATCATCCTCAATACTTCTTATTCAGGATATCGGCAGGATTTTATGAGTTGGGCAGCCGATGCCTATGTGACGAAGTCAGCTGATCTCAGTGAATTAAAAAAGAAGATCCGGGAACTTTTAGAGAAGGGTAAGGCTCGGTGAAGAAAACCCTGGCCATGATCTTAGCGGGCGGTCGAGGGGAAAGGCTCTATCCCCTCACTCGGGATCGAGCTAAACCCGCTGTTCCTTTTGGTGCCATTTACCGGTTCATTGACTTCACCCTCTCCAATTGCCTCAATTCTGGTGTCCGCCGCATCTACGCCCTCACCCAATATAAATCGACCTCCCTCCAACGCCACATCCAATTGGGATGGAACATCCTTTCAGCCCCTCTAGGAGAGTTCATTGAGGCCATTCCCGCCCAGCAGAGAATTGATGAGCACTGGTATCAGGGGACAGCGGATGCGATTTTTCAAAACATCAATATTTTACAAGTGGAAAGGCCTGACCTTGTCTTGATTCTCTCCGGTGATCACATTTATAAAATGGACTATAGGAAGATGATCGCCTTTCACTTGGAGAAAGGGACAGATCTGACGGTCGCTGCCATCCGGATGGATCGAAAGCTTTCCAGAGAATTTGGCGTGATTGAGGTGGACAGGGATTGGAGAATTATTGGTTTTCAAGAGAAACCTGAAGAACCCAAAACGATTCCCGGAGACCCTGGAGGAATCCTGGCCTCCATGGGAGTCTATGTCTTCAATACCGAGGTGTTGGTGAGGCGATTGATCGAGGATGCACGATCTGATTCGAGCCATGATTTTGGTAAAGATATCATTCCACTGATGATTGGAAAGGATCAAATCTTCGCTTTCGATTTCAGACAAGGAGATTGCGGAGGAACGGGATATTGGAGGGATGTGGGGACAATCGATGCCTATTATGAGGCGAATATGGATTTAATCTCTGTCACCCCTCAGCTCAATCTCTACGATCCCCAATGGCCTATCCTAACTTATCAACCAACCTCTCCACCCGCAAAAACCGTCTGGATCGAAGAGGGAAGAGTGGGGACGGCTCTCAATTCGATCATCTCAAATGGTTGCATTATCAGCGGTGGAAATGTCAAGCGATCGATCCTCTCACCCAAAGTGACGGTTCATAGCTTTGCGGAGATCGAAGATTCTATCCTATTGGAAGGGGTGGATGTCGGAAGGAATGCGAAGATCAAGAGGACGATCATCGACAAAGAGGTTCAGATCCCTCCGGGAATGGAAATCGGCTACCATCTGGATGAGGATGCGAAGCGATTCACGGTGACCGCCTCAGGGATTGTGGTAGTTCCCAAAGGGATCAGACTTTGATACTATTGAGCTCCTCTCATTTCTAAACCGCAGACATCTAAAATAACGATTACCCAGGTGTTCCGCACAATATATCCACTCTTCTTCGATAGGATATCCATCAAAAATAAGATTTCATTCAGAGACTTTTTCTGGACTTTTTCCTTGACCAAGAGAATGATAGAAGTTAATGTAAAGCTTGTTTTCCCCTTAAAATTCGATTCGTTCAATGGAGAAAACCGATAATGCTTGAAGGCACCCATCCCTTTCCAAAGGAGTTCGTGAATCTATATTACGAAAAGAGGTGGTGGAAAGGAATTCCCCTGGGAGAGATGCTGGATAGAAGCTGTGACCTCTATCATTATAAGGAAGCCCTCGTGGCAGAGGGGGTGAGATTAACGTATCGGCAACTCAAAGAATGGACGGATCGAGCAGCTATTGCCTTCCTTGAATTGGGCATCAAGAAACTGGATCGAGTTCTTCTGCAGATTCCGAATTGGGCAGAATTTGTCTATGCTTAT
>Ga0256868_10002134_pt1 | contig 10364 bp, 10 predicted proteins | sample RVTome_13_FD_187341 | JGI IMG/M metagenome (GOLD analysis project Ga0256868, IMG submission 187341) | Soil microbial communities from uranium-contaminated site in the Upper Colorado River Basin, Wyoming, United States - RVT92D227 HiSeq ... | reverse complement strand
AAAATAGTTAAAAATCCCAAAATAAACCTTATTTTAAAGCTCTTCTTGTTGTGTTTGTGGTTCGGTTCATGTATAATTTATTTTTATGAAACGCTTTAAGCTTGCAGTTGAGAAAAGGAAAATTCTTGGAAAAAAGGTAAAAAAACTTCGAAAAGAGGGTCTTCTGCCAGCCAACATTTACGGCAAAGGCGTAAAATCTTTGGCTGTTCAGGTTCCCTACAAAGACTTTGAAAAAGTTTATAAAGAGGCGGGGGAAACAGGCATTGTTGACGTAGAAATCGCAGGCGAAATTCGGCCATCTCTAATCCACAATGTTCACCAGGATTATTACAAGCATGTCTTGCTACATGCAGATTTTTTCCAAGTCAATCTTAAGGAGAAGATCAGATCAATGATTAAAGTCGTCACTATCGGTGAACCAAAAGCGGTTGCCGATAAGGCAGGGCTCTTAATTCAGATTTTGGCTGAAGTTGAAGTCGAAGCTCTTCCTACGGACTTACCGGAAAAAATGGAAGTAAGCGTTGAATCCTTAGCAGCGGTAGATGATCAAGTCACGGTTGGAGACATTAAGGTTCCAGCCGGCGTTACTATGCTAACTGACGCCGGACAAGTCATAGCTAAGGTTGAGACATTAATTAGCAAGGAAGCTGCGGAACAGGCAGCGGCTGAGGCGGCAGCGGCTGAGGCAGCTAAGGCAGAAGCTCCTGCTGAAGGAGAAGCAGAATCAACTCCAGAGTCAGAAAAAACAAAGGCCGAAGAGAAAGAAAAGCCTGTGGAAACCTCGGATGCCGCTTCAAAAACAGAGACAAAACCTCAAAAATAAATTTTGCAATTTTTTCCGCGGAAAGAGTAGCGCAAATTAATTCAAGAATTTTTCAATTTTTCTTCCTTCTTCCGAGGTCGGATCTAAATTTAATCCTTTTTCAACGCACTCTTTTGCTTTGGCAATATCTCCCAATTCATATTCCAAAATTGACACCTGGAAATACGCATCCCTATAACCATCATTTTCCAACATAAAGTCCTCCCAAAAAAATATTTTTCTCATTAATTCTTCCCTTTGAGAGTCAATTGCCATTTTCATTTGTAGATTATTTTTTAAATCTATACCAACAATACCGGCCGTTATTGTAAAGACCAAAGCAAAAAAAACTTTCAAGGCAATTCCATAAAGCCTAAAGAATTTTACCGAATTAATCTTTGAAAGAGAAATCGCAATGCGCCTTGTCTTGTCAAGAAAATTATCGATGACATCGGGATTATTTCGGGAATTATTCGGGGATTTCTTTTTAATGTTCTTAAACTTCATAAAATACCCACTTAGACTTTATGCGATGAGTGGCCAATCTTCAATCATTATGGATTTTTTGTTCCGTGACAAATTCAGCCTTTGATAAATTTCCTCCGTCACAAAAGGCATAAAAGGATGCAGGAGCTTCAAGAGTATCAAATATAAAGCAACAAGTATTAAGTATGAATCAGAATTTACCCTGCTCTTTACATCTTCTATGTACTTATCGGCAAATTCATGCCAAATAAAATCATAAAGAGACTCAGCGGCATAATTAAAATTATAAGAATCTAAATCTTCCGTAGTCTTTCTTACTAACTCTTCTGTTTTTTTAATCATTTCTTTATCCTTTCTATTCTTTACTAGTTTTTTTAATCCCTCCATTGTTAAATTATTTTTCATTTTGGATTTCGGATTCTGCATCCCTTTTTTCATCTCAATGAATCTGGCCATGTTCCACAATTTATTGGTAAACTTTCTCGCAGCCTCAAGCTTTGGATAACTTAAGGCCTGGTCATTCCCCGTTGCGTTTCCGTAAATAAGAGCAAAGCGAACAGCATCTGCTCCGTACTTACCTACCAATTCCAAAGGATTAACGACATTTCCCTTAGACTTGCTCATTTTTTTGCCATAAGGATCATTCACTATGCCATGAAACAATACGTCTTTAAACGGAATCTTACCTGTTCCGTAAATTCCCAGCATTACCATTCTGCTTACCCAAGCCGGCAGAATATCATAAGCCGTCTCCATAACGCTTGTCGGATAAAATTTTTCAAAATCCCCAGGTCTTGCTGTTTGCAGGGTTAAATGTGGCCATTGCCCCGAAGAAAACCAAGTGTCCAGAGTGTCCTTATCCTGCTCCCAACCCTCACCGCTTGGCCTATTTTCTCCTATATAGGCCTCTTTAACTTTCCCATTTTTTAAGATTCCAAAAGAATAAGTGTATATCCAAACTTTGGTATTTATATCTATGATTAGATTGGGTTTGTGAAACTTAAATGCCTCAATCAGCTCCTCTGTTTTTTTATATGTTGCCCCATGAGCTTTGTCATTCAGCGGTATTTCTTTTACTGTTTTTTGTTCAACCGCCTGAATTGTTCCGTACCCAATAACGCCTCCCGTCTGACTATTCCTTAGCACAAATTTCTCTCCTTTTTTATAGGCCTTAAAGTCGGCATCCTCCGTCCTATATGTTTTTGTTTTTCCCGACAAAACCTGATTCCGTGTACGGTCATGAAATCCCATGATCCGTAAATTTCTTTCCGGCTTCCACTCTCTAAACCAAGCGGGAATTTGAATTCCCCAAACTATTTGACGACTTATATTCCAATCCCGCAAATTCTCAAGCCACTGGAAATATCTTGCTTCAAAATGTTTCGGATTAATTTTAATCCTTCCCAATTTAACTGCTTTAATTGCCTCTTTTTTAAGGCTTTCTACTTTTACAAACCACTGCTCTAAAGGCAAAGGTTCCAAAACGTTTTTACACTTGTAGCAAAGTCCGACTCTATTCTTGTAATTTTGGTCAATTTTCTCAATTAAACCTTTCTCTTGCATTTCTTCAACAATTGCTTTTCTAGCTTGTTTTACATACAAGCCTTCGAATTTACCGGCAAAATGATTCATTTTTCCGTCAAATCCGATAACCTGTTTCATGGGTAGATTATGGCGCTTCCCCGTTTCAAAATCATTGAAGTCATGCGCCGGAGTGATTTTAACTACTCCTGTTCCAAATTCTGGATCCACCGACTCATCGGCAACTACTTTTATTTTTGCTTTTCCCAAAACTGTTTCTATCTCTACTTCTTTTCCAACATATTTTTTATAACGTTTATCTTCCGGATGGACAGCCACCGCTGTGTCTCCAAATTTTGTTTCAGGACGAGTGGTAGCCAAAGCCAGAGGCCCATATTTAATATAATAAAGCGGACTTATTCTTTCCTCATGGGACACTTCAAGATCTGAAAATGAAGTTCCGTCAAAAGTACAATAATTGACCAGTCTGTAATCTCTATACAAAAGCCCATCATCATACATTCTTTTAAATGTTTTATGAACAAGTTTTACGATTTCAGGATCAAGAGTATATTTCTCCCTGGACCAATCTAAAGAAAGGCCAAGACGTTTTAATTGCTTTTCTATGCCTCCCCTGTGCTCTTCCACGTATTTACAAATCATTTTATAGAGGGTTTTACGATCAAAGTTCAAGCGGGATTTTCCTTGGTCTCTTAATTCCTTCTCAAAAACAAATTGCGTTTCAATCCCCGCATGATCTGTTCCCGGAAGCCACAATGCTGCATCCCCAAGCATTCGGTGATAACGGATTAAAATATCTTCAACCGTAAACATGGCGTGGCCGAAATGCAATGATCCATTGGCATTCGGAGGAGGTAAAATAATACAGTAGGGTTTGCCGTTGGGGTTTATTTCCGGTTTAAAATAGTCATTTTTTTCCCACAGATTATAAATTCCCTCTTCAGCATCTTTGTGATTGTAAACTTTCTCCATGAGGCAATTTTAACACACTTCAAGATAATTTAAAATTTAAAAAACTTTATGTAGGCGATAACTAGTAAAAGGCTAATTAGATAAGAGATTGCTGTTCCAAAAAAAATCCCAGTCAGTGGGAAAAAATAATTGGCAGTTAAGGCGTAAATAATAAAGATCGGTGATCCTAACGGAATAGTTTTAGAGACATTAAAAAGAAAAGATGAGCCTCTGGCTCTGTGAAAAATGATTAAGGATGAAAAATATGCTGCGGGGAAAACACTAAAAATTCCTCCCCAAAGCAAACCTGAAGTTTTCGATAAAATGACAACCAGTGCAATTATAAATCCTGCAAGAGTTGCTCTAAATAATTTTTCTTTAAACGAGTATTTTAGGACTACACCAGAATTAATTTTTTTTGAATATAATATCCGATGAGATAAAAACACTAAAACGAGATATCCTGTCATTGAAATTATTAAGCTTTGGAAATTAAAAAGAGCCAAAGGGATGGAGATTTGCAACCAAACCGCAAAGGCCCCCAGCGAACTTAAAATCATCGACAAAGTTTTTTTTCTAAAAAGCTGTGCGACGCTTACATAAATAGCAACAAAAAAGACTGATGCTCCGAGGGAAAAAGGAATTACGCTAACGACCTCGTGAATAGACCCTGCTCCTCTTGTTAGGCCAATGAAAAATAAACTTATGGCAATCGTCGAAGGAAGAGATAAAACTACACCCGCATTATTATCTGAGACCTTCCCTGCTATAAAAGACAACAGCGCAATTATGGCCCCTCCGACAATAAACGAAGATACAACTTGATAACAAAAAATAAATTCACTTACTTATAATAACATGAATCTTTCATGGAGCGAATTATTCCCGAGGATTTAACGTACTATTCCCTAGCTTTCAATCATTTTGTAGCCTCTGGTCTTAACTGTTTTAATCTCGTACTTAACATTTTGAAATTCCAATCTCGCCCTGAGACGGGCTACCAACCTGTCTATTGCCCAATCCGATACTCCAAACTCTTCAACTTCCGGCCAGACCGCCTGAATAATCTCTTCTCTTTCACAAATTTCCCCAATCTTGTTTTTCAAATATTTAAAAAGAAGGCTTTCTTTTTTGCTTAATTCGATGTTTGACCCATCACTTTTAGCCACCTGTCTCTGTTCAAAATAATGCCGAAAAAGTGGGCTAAATATTTTAATTTTTCCCTTTTCTTCGCTGACGATTCCGCTGTCCCATAAGTAGGACGCGTATTTCCTTTCCTCGTCTGAAATTTTCTGTGCTTTTTTTATTTTCATCAAGGCACTTTGCTCTGTTTTAGTAAGGCTTTCCCATATTTCCTCTGACTGAAGCGTTATTCTTTCATCGCAAGACAAAAAGTTAAAAATTTCCTGCTTATTCTCAAACTTTTTTCCGGATTCATGGAAACTAATTAATGCTAATTGCAAATACTGCACATAACCATCCACAACTTCAAAAAGCGAATCTTCCAATTCTGCAGGAAAAATGAATCCGTATCGCGTCTTGTACGTGTTAAAAATGATTTTCATATCCTCTCTTTCTGCGGGCTTAATATACATATTTCTTGCGAAAAGAGAGAGTGATGATTTTGTGAAAACCTCAGGCGCAAGATCGGTCAGGTTTCTAAAGCTGGTAAAAACAAAGGGCACTTTGCCCTTTGATGCATCCCTTAGTCCCTGAAGGTTGCCGAAGAACTCGGAAGTGATAACCTCTTTTAATCTGTCAAAGCGAATGAAAAATATTACAGGAGAAATATTTCCCTCAATAATTTTAGCCAGACTCTTTTTAATATTTTCTATGGTCAGAAAAACGTCTTTTGATTGCATGCTGTCCAAAAAAAGTCTCTCTATGTATTTTTTGGCTTGTTTGTTTAAGGTTGAGCTCCCAACGCTGTCTGAAATTCTTTTCAACGTGAGTATCCAAAAAGGGAAGACTTCTCTTTCGACCAGATCATTAAGATCAACCGGAACAAAAAGATGGGGAGATCTGTCGGGAATGTATTTCGTAGCTATGTCTTTGTGATTAAGAAAAAAACGTAAAAAATTACTGATCCCCACCCTCTTCATCCCAACCAAAACCACGCTACTCTCACTTTTAAGATTTTTTCCCAGCGCACCGGCATCTTCTTGTCTAAAAGAGATAGGATAAAGAGCCTCGGTTATTTTTTCATCCATACATTGACATATTGTAATAGATCCATATGTCTTTTGGCAACTATCTTGAAAAGTCAATCTGCTAAGCGGGCAAAACAAACGGCCCCTATTTTCTTAGGTCAGAGTTTTATCCAGAGCTTCATTTACAAACGCATCGGCTTTCTCATTTTGCTCCCTGGAAATATGCTTATAGTATATAGGCAAATCTATCTGTGCCTCCCTGTCTCTAACCGAGAAAAGAAGGCTTCGAAGATCTGAATTTTTAACCTTAAAAATCCCTATAATTTGAGAGCAGACCAGCTTTGAGTCCAGAAAAAAATGTATTTTGGTGTTTTGGGAAAGTGCCCTTCTGTTCTCAATTATCCAATCCAGCGCTTCTATTACCGCCTTATATTCGGCAACATTGTTGGTGGTTATCCCTATTGCCCTACCAAAACCGGCAAGCTGTTTTTTATTTTCGTTTTCTACGTAAACACCTATCGATGAGTCTCCCGGATTTCCGCGCGATCCCCCATCTGTAAAAACTCTTAAGACATTAGTCATAGTTGAAGTTTATCATGAAAAAGAACAATTACAAAGCATACAAGACGTATCTTTTCGAAAAATTTTCTTGCTCATATAGGACAGTCTATAGTATTGGCTGTGATAAAATTGGGGGAGCGGATTGTGAAAATTATTTCGCTCCGGGGCTAACTACCAAGATCCTGTCGCGTCCTTCTCCGCGAGATCCTGAGCTTACTTCTTTATCTTCCTTTAGCAATAGGTGAACAACCCTTCTTTCCCATGACTTTAATTCCGGGATCGCCACCTCTCTTCCTTCGCTTAGAACCCTTTCTTTGGTTTCCATTGCTAAAGCCTTCAATTGTTCCGTTCTGTTTTTTTTGTAATCTCCAACATCAACTGAGACGCGAACAAATCTTCCAAGCTCCTTGGCAACGCACAAAGATAAAATCAACTGTAGTCCCTCAAGAGTATCTCCGTGATATCCTATCACTATCCCCGTGTCCTTGGTGTTCAAAACTATTTCTACGTTTTCTTTTGCTTCTTCCTTGTCTTCGGATGGTTTCGGGCTGGTTGTCTCCAAGATCTCAAAATCTCCATCAACGCCCAAGAGCTTTAATAGTTTTTCGGTTGTTCTTTCTATAATTTTTATTTCTTTTTTATCCATTCACTTAATCCTCCCAATCCTGTAATTTTATATTGCTGTATGATACCAAAAATTGAAAAAGTATTCCAGTACAATGAAAGTCCGACCGGAAAACCGAAAGAGAAAAATCCAATCATAACGGGAAAGATAAATACCGCCTGCGTTTGAAAAGCTGCAGCAAAATCTCCTGCGTCTTTTTTATCAACGTTTGCCTTTTTTTCTATATCTTTTTCCAGGACCGCAACTCCTGTTTTTGCAGGAAGCATCATTTTGGAAAGAATAAACTGCAAGAGTCCCGTAAAAACCGGAATCAACAATATTAAGGAGTTTGCTGAAAAGGGATGCTCAAATGACATTATCTTCGAAGGAACTGCGCCAAGAGAGACGCCAAAAAAACTAGGATCCCAGGCTTGATAAATCTTCAAAAAATCAAAATAAACTATTTCATTTACCTTTGTTACGACAGACGCCGAGTTAAAACCAACCACCTCATTGAGCACGGCGTACAAGGCCCATATTAATGGCATTTGAATAAGAATAGGCAAACATCCCGCTGCAGGATTAACTCCATGCTCTTTGTAAATTTTCATTGTCTCTTGTTGGATTTTAAGCGAGTCCCCCCTGTGTCTTTCTTTAATTTTTGCTAGATGAGGAGCAATCTTTTGCATCTTCATGGATGTTTTTATTTGAGAAGCAGTAAAGGGGTAAAGCAAAAACCTAATTGCAACAGTAAGCCCAACTATAGCAAAACCCAAGGCATACGGAAAATGCAAAAGAAAAAAGACATGGTAAAATGCCACCAAGATGTTTGTAATTGGATTGGTAAAAACTAAGCTAAAAAAACTTCCCATATTTAAAGTTTAAAATGGTCTACAACTCAATATTCTTACAGCTGATTTTGAAAGCCCTCGAAAAACCCCCTCTTTCTTAATCATCTTTTTGGCATATTCAGAGCAGGTGGGGGAGTATCTGCACATCCCATTAACACCAAGGGTATTTTTCAACAAAACCGAAATAAATTTTTGATAAAAATTAATAGTCAAAAGTAAGATTTTTTTCATTTATTTGTTTTTATAAGCCCAGCTTTTATTAAGGCGTTTGTTATTGCCGACGAATTTTCCCTTGCCCCCATCCTAAGCCATTCCTTTTTTACTATAAAAAGTATATCATGTCCAACATTTATTTTTGTATTTAAAACCGCAAGCCTTGCCCAAAAAAATCTTTTTATTTTATTTCTTATAACTGCCCTTTTGGCAACTTTTTTTGCAACAGCAATCCCAAACCTATTTGTGTCTAGTCCATTTTCCTTTTTTTTCAACACAAACTGCGGAAAAACAAAACAATAGAAACTATTTAATCTTACTCCGGAAACAAGGCGGTTTTTTCTCTTTAGCATCTATAAAGCTTTTACGGAAAGTTTTACTCGTCTTTTTAGTCTTCTTTTCCCCATAACCTTTCTTCCTCCATGAGACTTTGATCTCTTCAAAAAACCATGTTTTCTTGCCCTTTTTAGTTTTTTCAGTTTAAGAAGTTTTGCCATAAAGACAATTATAACAAAAATTCCCCAACATTAAAAGAGATCTAGTTGTATCCATTTTCACTCCTTGACAAAAAGTTATCCACATAGCTAAACTGCGTAGTGCATGACTGACCAGGCTGATATATTATGGAAAAGGGTTTTGGGAGAAATAGAAACAGAGGTTTCTCGCGCCAACTATCTAACGCTTTTTAAAAACACAGCGCTTCTTTCCCTGGACAATAACGTTGCTTCAATTGCCGCCCCCTCGACAATGGTCATCAGTCTTTTGCAAAAACGTTTTTACCAGATTATCAAGAGAACACTGGATAAACACGCCGCCGCCGACACAAAAATAGTTTTTATTCCCAAGACGATAAACGGAGCTTCTCAAAAAAATACCGAGTCGACACCGCTGTTTGCACCCATAGAAAAAACACCCCAAAAAACAATCGGACACCTTCCGCGAGTAAGAGCTGACTACACCTTTCAAACACTAGCTGTTTCTTCGAGCAACCAGCTGGCTTTTGTTTCAGCAACCACTGTTGCTAAAAAACCCGGCACCGCATACAACCCTCTTTTTATTTATGGGCCCGTAGGCGTGGGAAAAACCCACCTAATGCAGGCAATTGCCAACGAGGTTTACAAAAACAATCCTGATAAAAAAATTATTTACACAACCAGTGAGGAGTTTACCAATGAGGTTGTTGAGGCGATCAGAAACAACGACACCGCAAGAATGAAAAGGAAATTTAGAAACGTAGATCTTCTTATAGTTGACGATGTGCAATTTTTTGCCGGTAAAGAAAGGGCTCAGGAGGAGCTCTTTCACACCTTCAACATTTTAATCGATGCTGGAGCACAAATCGTTTTGTCTTCCGATCGTCCGCCTTCAGAAATTAAAAAACTAGAAAAAAGGCTTTCTTCCCGTTTTGCCGGAGGACTTACCGTCGACATAGAAGCAGCTGATTTTGAATTGAGATGCGCAATTGTTCTTATTAAAGCAAAGAAATACATCATTAACCTATCCATAGAAGTAGCTAAGAAAATAGCTGAAAAAACCCACGATTCAAGAGAGTTGGAGGGACTTTTGCTAAAGGTTATTACTGTCGCCAGCGATGAGAACACTGAAATTACCCCAGAGCTCGCTCAAGCCGCCTTGCTTAAAAACACAAACAAAGAAAGGGGTTTTTTCCGCCCAGATGATGTCGTAAGGCAAATTTGTTCTTTTTACAACACGAAAGAGACACTAATAAAGGGGCCCAAAAGAGACTCTGGCCTAGTAAGAGCAAGACAGGTTGCAATGTATGTTTTAAAAAACGACCTTCACTTGAGCCTTGTTGAAATAGGGAACATTTTGGGCGGTAGGGACCACACAACCATTATGCATGGTGTAAGAAAAATAGAAAACCTTGTCTTGAACGGGACCATGTCTGAGGAAATCATGGGGATAAAATCCCTACTGGAGCCAGGGGGGTGATTGCCTGTTTTTATTCCACACTCTTTTTTCTTTTTCCACACCTTGTCCACAACGCATCCACCCCACACCTCTTGTTTTTTTCCACTTTTCCATATACACTACTACAACTACAATTTTAAATGAAGGCTTTTTTGGTTTCTGAAAACTTACAAAAACAGGTGTCGTTAGCTAATCGCATAGTGTCAACAAGGGGCACCCTGCCATCCCTTTTAAACTTTTTAATTGAGGCTGAAAAGGGAAAGATAACCATA
>Ga0256868_10002132_pt1 | contig 10366 bp, 6 predicted proteins | sample RVTome_13_FD_187341 | JGI IMG/M metagenome (GOLD analysis project Ga0256868, IMG submission 187341) | Soil microbial communities from uranium-contaminated site in the Upper Colorado River Basin, Wyoming, United States - RVT92D227 HiSeq ... | reverse complement strand
CCTGCCCGACCGCATCGTCATCTACCGCCGGCCGCTCCTTGACGAGTGCCACGACCGGAACGAGCTCATCCGCGAGATCCAGGACACCGTCGTCCACGAGATCGGCCACTACTTCGGCCTCGGCGAAGAGGATCTGCCTTAGTCTTTCCGCTCCGCGGACTTTTCTTGCCCCGCGGGTTTGCTGCCACTCCCCGCTGGCTCACCCCCGTTTGCTGCGCGCCGAGACTCCGCGGGCCACGACCCAGCAGTGCGTCCCGGGGTGGGGCCCCTCGGTGTCTCCCGCTTCGCGGGATCACCGACACCCCGGCCCTGCCCGCACGCTGGGGACCCCGCGTCCCCCGGAGCCATGTCCGCGCCACCCCCGGGGCGGATTCGACCCCCCGCCCATTCGGGGCCTTCATGACCGCCAAGATTCCGTTGCCTGTCCGCCACGAACCACCCTTGGATGCAGGGAGGACCTAGGTTGCATATATCCACTTGAGGTGCTTCGCCAAGTTGTCAAGATCGGGAAAGAGGCTGTAGCGGCTGACTCCCATCCACTCCAGGTCGTCATGGATCGTCGCGGTCGAGAAGCACTGAATCCTGATGCAAGCCAACTGTGGCCCCTTGCCGTCAACGTTGCCTCGCGCCAGTTCGTCGAGGGGTCTCGAATCCTTGCCGTGAAGTGTGAAAACGCCCTGTTGGGCGATGATCCTGTTTGACCGCCGGACAGGGTAGACCGCAAGGGGCATAGCATTTGAGTACGATTTGCCTCGCCACTCGAAATGCTGAGCGTCCGCGCCACCCAGGGCATCCGGCAGGAAATGCGTGCTGAACTCGTCCTCGCCAAGGAGGTAGGGGGTGTCATCTCCGTAGAATGTGCTATTGAGCCATCCAGCGTCCATGATCCAGACAGCAGGGTCGTCTGGGCTAACAGCAAGCACCTCCGGAGCCGCGCCGGATGGCGGCGGCACGGGGTCCGTATTCTCGGCGCGTTCAGCGACCGCGAACCACAATGCTGCAAGCGCGCTCTCAGTCCAGTCGAGAAGACGGCTTGGGAGCCCGTGATGCCTGGCTAGGTAGTACCATTCCCACTCCGACGCGGGCCGGTCCTGCGCACCAAGAGGCGCAAAACACTTGAACATCTCAAACAAAGTCACCTCGTCAAGGTCGCCCCCCGACAGCCTCGGCCGATAGAGAGTCGGCAGGAGGGGCCACTCCGCAGACTGTTGCCCTCGAAACCAAAGAGCGCTGGGGCTGCTATCGGATGGGTACCATTGGGCTCTTATCCGGCCCAGTGCGGTAATGAACTCAGTAAGCGTTGATGCGTTTTCTTCAATCATCGGGGCACTCCATTACGGTTGCGCAACGCGTTCAGGTCCGTCGCGACGGCCGAAGTCGTTTCTTTACGGAGTATAGGCCCTAGCTTTGGAAAGGGGCGGGGGGAAAGACTCGCCCCTCGGGTGTTGCGGTCATCACTCCGGAGGGAGCGGGGATCCGGCGCGCGGAACGCCGGGGGGAGACGCGGGCGGACGCAGCCCGAACCGCGAGGGTCACCACGGCGAGACGCGCTGCCGGGTCGCTGCCGGAGGAGCTTCGGGCCGCAGGCCGCGGGGGCGGCCAAGGCCCGAAAGCCGCAAACCCGAGGGGCAAAACATCCATTTGCGACTTGATTTCACAAACTTGGCGTGTAGCATGCTCGCTAGGGAATCCGCAAATGCAGACGGAGTTGCGGGGGGAGGAAACATGAAGGCGAACGACGTGTATCGTGTACTCGCGCTCACGGCGAGTGCTTGCGTTCTGGCGGGCGTTGCCGTGGCCCAGACCACCGGCCGGATCATCGGGTCGGCGACCGACGAGCAAAAGGGGGTGCTGCCGGGCGTCACCGTGGAGGCGCGAGGCCCGGCGCTGCAGGGCAGCCGGTCCACCACCACCGACCAGTTCGGCCTCTACCGCCTCACCCTGCTGCCGCCTGGTCAGTACGAGGTGACGTTCACCCTGCAGGGCTTCGCCACCGAGACCCGAACCGGTGTCACGGTGAGCCTGGCCAGGGACACCACCCTGGACGCGGTGATGCGCCCTGCGCTCAAGGAGTCGCTGGTCGTCTCCGGGGAGGTGCCCCTGGTGGACGTTTCCTCGGCCACCGTGGCCACGAACCTGAACGCAACCTCGATTCAGACGCTCCCCACCGGCCGCAACTACTCGGCCTTGGTGCAGGTGGCGCCGGGGACGTCCTCGGACGCCAGCGAAAACAACCTTGGGCAGAACACGATCACTGTCTACGGCTCCTCCGGGGCGGAGAACGCCTACTTCATCGACGGTGTCAACACGACGGGGATGGAGTACGGGTTCCAGGGCAAGGAGCTCAACTTCGAGTTCATCCAGGAGATCGACGTCAAGACCGGCGGCTACGAGGCTGAGTACGGGCGCGCCACCGGCGGCATCATCAACGTGATCACCAAGTCGGGCGGGAACGAGTTCCACGGTGACGTTTTCGCCTACTACGACAACGACTCACTCCAGGCGAACGCACAATCCGTGGTGTCCCCCGGCGGCACGGTCCAGGGGTTCACCAAGAAGGACTACGGCCTCGACATCGGTGGGTACATCGTCAGGGACAAGCTGTGGTTCTACGGCGCCTACGACCGCGTGGACAACACCACCAAGAGCGCGCTCCGCGCCGGCCCCAACGCAGGGCAAGTGGTCTCGTCCCCGAGCAAGCGTGACCTGGGCTCCGCCAAGCTGACGTGGCGTCCGGCCGAGAACCAGTCGCTGGTCTTCACGTTCTTCCAGGACCCGAGGACCGACACGGGAGCGATCAGCGACGCCAACCACACCCTCAACGGCGACCCGCTCACGTACGAGGGCCAGAGGGAGTTCGGCGGCCAGGACTACGCGCTGCGCTACGACGGGATCTTCGGTGCGGACTGGGCCGCCTCGGCCCAGGTCGCCCGCCACGAGGAGAAGAATAACGTGGGACCCGCGAGCGGTGCCGGCGACGTCGTGCAGTACCAGGACGTGGCCAACGACTTCTTCCAAACCGGCGGTTTCGGCCGCATCGAGGGGAAGCAGTTCACGCGGGACTTCTACGGTGCGTCCCTCAGCCGCTTCCTCTCCGGCCACGAGGTCAAGTTCGGGGCGGAGTACGAGAAAGCCGTGGCCGACGTCACCAAACGCTACTCCGGCGGGCAGCAGGTGCAAAAGTACACCAACTTAGTCGACCCCAGTAAGCCCATCTACAATCACTACTACTGGACCACGCCTGATGCCACCGTGGACAACGCGCCGGTTTCCGCGTTGTTCGCCTCGCCCGGGCACCGCAACACGACGCTCTACCTGCAGGACAGGTGGACCGTTTCGGCTGCGCTCACCATCAACCTGGGGGTTCGATGGGACAGACAGGAGATCATCGACTCCTCGGGTGTGAAGCAGATCGACCTCAAGAAGGACTTCGCGCCGCGCCTCGGCTTCGTCTGGGATCCTTCCGGAACCCACCGCTCGAGGGTGTACGGCTCCTTCGGTCGCTTCTACGAACAGCTCCCGATGGACCTCGTGATCCGGTCGTTCTCGTACGAGCGCCAGCCCAACATCATCAACTACAGCCCCACCGACACCCACCCCGATCCTGCTGCGGAGGCCGATTTCGAGACCCCCTCCAAGATCCTGGGTGGGTTCACCGAGCCGTCTGACCCCAACATCCGCAACCAGTACGTCGAGGAGTACATCCTGGGCGCGGAAAAAGAGGTGGCCGCCGACATCGCCGTGGGGGTCAAGGGGATCTACCGCTCATACGGCCGTGTCATCGAGGACTTCCTCTGCATCGACGACGGCACCTACTGCATCGGCAACCCCAGCCAGGGGATCATGAGTCGGGTCTACACCCTCGACTACTCGCAGACGTTTCCGGCGCCGCGTCCGGTCCGGATCTTCCGCGGCCTCCAGTTCGACGTCACGAAGCGTTTCTCCAACAACTGGCAGGCGCTGGCCTCCTACATCTACTCGACGCTGGAGGGCAACTACGACGGCGAGTTTGCGCCGTACACCAACGTGGGCGCCGACCCCAACATCTCCGCCGCGTACGACTACTACGACTTCTTCACCGACGGCAAGAACCTCTCGAAGATCACGAACCGTGGCTACCTCTCCAACGACCGTCGCAGCCAGTTCAAGGTCTCCGGGATTTACTTGACGCCCTTCAAGCTCGCAATCGGCGTAACGGCCCACTACCGCACCGGCACGCCGCTCTCCCGCATGGGCTTCTCCGACGCGTACACCCGCTACGAGTTCTTCCTCACCCAGCGTGGCAGCGAGGGGAGGACCCCCGCCACCTACGAGGCCGACGTGCACCTCGGCTACCCGATCGAGATCAAGATCGTGACGGTCAACCTCCTGCTCGACGTGTTCAACGTGCTCAACGCCCAGCGCCCGGTTCTCCTCGACCAGCGATGGGGGTTCGAGGAGGCCGACAACAGCTCACCGACGCCGGTGAACCCCAACTACGGGAAGGTGATCCTCCGAACACCGCCGACCTCGGTTCGCCTGGGTCTGCGGGTAACCTTCTGATTCGTCGGGTGACCTGACCCGGACCGTCGCCGCAGGCGCTCCCTGCCCCGAGCGCCAACGCCCGCAGCGCGGGTGATGGGGGTATCTGTGTGCGGCGAACGTGCCGCTTGCCCGCATGACCACGCTGCCGATGCGGTGAGACCGCGTTCCCGGGATCAGGGCGAACAGGCGGTTGGCGCAAGACCGTGCCAGTACCCAAGCCCAAGAGAATCTGGCACAATGCTCGGTCGCCGGCAGGGCTCCCAACGCGGGTCCGCGGGCGCGCGTATTGGGGTTGAGGAGGTACGTTGAGCAAGGAGCAGGTCGCAAAAGGCAAGGACGCCGCACCAGCGGCCACGCCGCGCCGCCTCGAGGACATCACCCCGTCGCAGATCCTCGCCAACCTCAAGGGGGGCGTGCTCGGGCAGGACGACGCGCTCCGCTTCGTCTCGGTGGCCATCTACAAGCACACGACCGGGAAGGTGCCGGGCAACATCATCCTGATCGGCAACTCGGGCACCGGCAAGACCACGATCATGAACAACATCCAGCGCCTCTACCACGAGGTGCCGGAGTACCTCCCGTTCCGGACGATGGCGATTCTCAACGCCAACCTCCTGGTCGACTCCGACCGCCTGGAGTTTCGGCCCGACCGTTTGCTGACCGCCGTGGAGCAACGGGCACGCTCGGTCATCGGCCATCCCCCGACGGCCGCAGAGCTCAAGGCGACCATGGAGCGCGCCACCGTCTGCGTGGACGAGATCGACAAGATGTCCTCGATCCTCGCCGGCAAGCCGAACCCGATCGGCGTCGCGCTCCAGCAGGGTTTGCTCACGCTCATGGAGGGGGACATCATCCCGATTCGCACCCACGTCCTGGCGGACGGCGAGGAGAAACCGATCACCCTCGAGGTCGACACCGCGGGGATGATGTTCATCTGCGGCGGGGCGTTCGAGGGGCTCTACGACCAGGTTTTCACGCGGGTTACCAACCCCGGAAGCGGCGAGAGCCTCAAGTCCGTGGCGATGCGCACGGCCGACGGGCAGGTGACGATCGAGACGCGCTTCTCCCTCGCCGACTACTTCAAGGTCGAGGACCTCTTCACCTACGGGATGGTCCCGCAGTTCATCGCCCGCATGGACAACGTCGTGCTTCTCTCCGACCTGGGCGTCGATTCCCTGAAGCAGATCCTGCTCGCCTCCCTCGACTCCCCGTTCGTGCGCTCGCGCAACTACCTCAATGTGATGGGCATCACCCTAGACATAGAGGACGTCGCGGCCGCCATCATCGCGGAGCAGGCGCGGAAGCACTCTCGCACCGGCGCACGGGCCCTCCGGACCATCTTCTCCAAGATCGTCAACCCGATCGAGTTCGACCCCTGGAGCAGCAACGCGCTGGAGCAAACCGGGGACGGATCCCGGAAACTGCTGATCACGGCCGCCCTCGTGCGGCAGACCCTCGGTCTCGCGTAGCCCCCCGGGGGCAGACGGCGTGCCGAAGTCGGGTGAAGCGTGCCGCCATCGCGCAACCCGTGCTTCGGCCCGGCGAGGTTGTCTTGCGGACCAAAGGCCGCTATCCTGGGCACCCGGTGCAAGAGCCGTTTCCAGCCCGCCCGGGCCCGCCGGAGCCTACAAGCTCTACGGGACCCCGGGTAGCCCGCGGGGCACTCCCCGGGCCGTGAACGGGTGGTACGCTCTGGTGCTGGGCAAGGAGACCGTGCGGTGGACACGCGACTGCTCGAAGCGGTTCGATGCGGCAACCTGCAAGACGTCCAGGCACTCCTCAAGACAGGTGTCGACCTCAACGACCGCGACGAGGAGGGCAATAGCCTGTTGATGACGGCCGTGGCCGCCGGGCACGCCGGGACCATGGCGCTGCTCGCCGACAGCGGCGCCGAACTAAACGCCCGCAACCACGCGGGAATGACGCCGTTGCTGATCGCCGCGGCGGTGCGCCACATGGAGGTGTTCTCGCTCCTGGTCCAGCGCGGCGCCGATCTTTCGGTCACCGACGAGGAGGGCAATACCGCCCTCATGATCGCGGCCAGAACCGGGCTTGTACCCGCGGTAGAGCTGCTGCTGAGCAAGCATTCGCCCGTCAACGCCGCCAACCGCTGGGGAACTACGGCGCTCATGCAGGCCTCGCGGGTTTTCAACATTAGGATTGTGAAGGCGCTGCTCGACGCCGGCGCCGACCCGGACATCAGGGACGTGCTTGGCAAGCGGGCCATCATGTACGCCCAGGAGAAGGGGAAGCCACCGATCTACCTGATCCGCCTACTCAAGGGTGAGCAGGAGACTGGCGTAAGGGTGCGCACCCACGCCTCTGTGGCTCGGCCACCCGTCAGCCGGCCCTGGTGGCGGTTCTGGGAGAAGTGACCTCGCCGCGCGCGAAGTCATCCTGAGCGGCGCCCGGGCGCCACGACGAATCTCACAGGCGTTTCGCGCCCGCCTCCCCCGCTGGACCGCCAGCGTCGAGGCCGTCCCCTCACCAGCGCCGCATCAGGCGAATCGAGCTCCCGTCGCGGGTGGTGTGGAACAGCGCGGCAAGGGCAGACCGGTACGGCCGCTTGGGTGCGAGCGTCACTCGTACCGCAGGGCCTCGATAGGGTTTACGGCCGCTGCTCGCGTCGCTGGGTAGATTCCAGAAGCGAGGCCTACAGCGATGGACACGCCGAACGACAGCGCGATGGACCAGAACGTGACCACCGTTGGCCACCCTGCCGAGGCGCCGATCACGACGGCGATCAGGACACCCATGACCACGCCGGCGCCGCCGCCCAGGAGGCTGATCGCCGAGGCCTCGATCACGAACTGCGTCCGGATAGCGGACCGAGTCGCACCGACCGCGCGCCGCAGACCGATCTCACGCGTGCGTTCGAGAACTGACGCCAGCATGATGTTCATGATCCCGATCCCGCCTACCAGCAGCGAAATCCCGGCGATGCACCCCATGACAATGGTGAACAAGCGCTGGGTGCGCCGACTCTGCTCAACCAGTGCCTCGGGCACGACGATCTCGAAGTCCTCAGCGCCGCCGTGCAAACGTTCTAGAAGCCCCCTCACCGCCTCGGCGCTCGCCTGTGGTGACGCCGCCGCCGAGAGGCGCACGACGATCTCGTCGTACGCCGCCTTCATTGGATCGCGGTCGAACTTCCTCAGTGCCGTGGTCACCGGCAGGTAGATCTCGTGGGTGCTGGAGCCGATCTGGAGGCCGTCGACCGTGCTCCCGCCCCCTTCCGTGTCGGCCAGCACACCCACCACCTCAAGCCAGACATCGTTGACCTTGAAATCCCCGCCTATAGCGAGGCCGTAGCCGAAAAGCTCGCGCCGGACCCGCGACCCGATCACGGCCACCTGGGCGTGCGTGCGTTCATCCAGCGCGTCGAAGAACCGCCCCTCGGCAAGCTGGACCGAGAACAACTGCGGGTAGCGCCATGACACACCTTGGACGCGGGCCTGGGTTTTCCCTCCACGGGAATGCACCTTGGTGGCATCGACCGAGATTCGCGGGACGACCGTCTCGGCCCCCTTCACGCCCTCCCCGATCGCAGCCACGTCGCGCTCCGCCAGGCCGGGCGACTTCTTGCGAACTTCCCGCAGTTCGTCCGCTTTGAGCTCCTTGTCGCGGACCAGGACGTTGCGAACGCCTAGGCGCTCAATCATTGCAAGGGCCTCCCGCTCCGCACCCGCACCGATGGCCAGCATCCCGATCACCGCCGCGACGCCGAATACCATCCCGAGCATGGAGAGGACGGACCGGAGGCGGTGCGCCTTCAGGTTGCGTCGGGCGAGGTGGAGAGCTTCGCCGGCGTTCACGAGCCACCCCTCGGCTGCGGTGCAACCGCACGCTGGACTGGAGCCGGCACGATCGGTCTGCGCGTCGGATCGGTCAGCGCCACCGAATCGCCCTCGGACAACCCCCTCTCGACGACCACCCGGCCGAGCGCCGTGGCCCCAAGCTTTACCTGGCACGGCTCAAAACCGCCCCACGCTTTCTTGCGGTAGACGAACGCGCCGCCGTCGCGCGTGAACACGGCCTCGCGGGGGACGACAATGGCCGTCTCCTTCTCCGCCAGGGTCAGGGTTGCCCTCACCCGCTGGCCAGGCTTCATCGCAGCCGGGTCAGGACTCGAGATCTGGACGACGGCGCTGAAGAACTGGAGCGGGGATCCACGCAGCCGCGGGCGCGCGAGCGTGTCGACCTGCCGGACCCGGCCGGGGTAGATCACTCCCGGCCGCGAGTCGAGAACGACCTCGGCCTTCTGCCCGACCGCAAGGCCGCCGGCGTCCGCCTCGAGGACGAACATCTCGGCTTCCATGTACTCCAGGCGAGGGATCTCCGCGAGCTTGTAGCCGCGCCAGACCGTGTCCCCCACGCGCGGCACATCGCCGCGCCAGTCACGCTCCAGGACCAGGATGCCATCATGCGGCGCTTGCACCTGCAGTCCGCGCAAGCCGCGCTGCGCATGATCGATGTCGAGGTCGGCCTTGCGTCTCTCGATCTCGAGGAGGGCGAGGTCGCTCTTCGCGACCTTCTCTTTTGTTGTGCGGACGGCTTCCGCGTGCTTCTGGCGCGCACCTGCGAGGGTGCCGTCAATTTCGGACTCGATGATCTCGAAGCGCGAGTAGATTTCAGCGTCGCGCGCCGCGAAGGTGTGGGCGTTGTCCACCTCACGCGCCGCCATCGCTGCGTCGAGGTCGAGGCCCCGCCGGGCGGCCGTCGCCTCAGTCTGGGCCCGGGCGATCCTGTGCTCCGAGGTGCTGTGCTCCCCGTGTCCCTTCTCAAGGGCGATCTCGAACTCTGTCGCGTCGAAACGCACCACCACGTCCCCGGCCTTGACGGGAGAGCCATCGGCGGCGATCCAACCGATCTTGGCGGCGAAATCGACCTCCTTCGGCACCTCAATGGCGGTCGCCGTCGTCGCCCGCAGCGTGCCCTCGCACATGACTCGAACGACGAACGGCTCCCGCAACGCCCGCCCCGTCAGGATCGCGGACGACGGTCTCAGCAGGGTCGCGGCCCCGATCGCCGTGAGCGCCAGCCCTGACGCCACTACCGCAACCGCCCGCCGCCTCACTTCCCCTCCTCCCGGCTGGCACCCTTTCGCTCAACCCTGTCGTTCGGCTCGAGCCCGTCCAGGACCTGCACCAGCTCTTCGTTTCGCTCGCCCAGGCGAAGTCTCGTCTCGCGTAGGCCAAACGGGGTGCGGCGAACTGCCACTGGGCCATCCGGAGTCGCGGAAACGGCGTCCACGGGAACTAGCACCGCATCGGCGATCCTCCTCACTTCCACCTTGCCGACGAAGCGCATCCCCGGCCGCATGCGCATCCTGTCCGTGGCATCGAGGCCGATCTCCACGGAAACAACCTTCTCCCGGCTCTCCCAGCTCTTGCGCTCGATGGCCGGCGCGATGGCGGTCAGCGTCCCGGTGAACTCCACGTCCGGATGGGCGTCCAGTCGCAACGCCACACGCTGTCCAACCGAGACCCGCCCTGCGTCGGCCTCGTCCACCTGGCCGACTGCCATCATGCTGGAGAGGTCGGGAATCTCGAGCACCGGGTCTCGCCGCCAGACGGTGTCGCCTACCTTCCTCTTCTCGCCGCGCCAGTTTGTGACGTAGATGACCGTGCCGGCACGCGGCGCGGTGACCGTGAGGTGGACGATGGCATCCTCGATCTCAACGACGCGCGCCGCCGCGCGGCGTTCCATCTCCTGCAGCTTTCCGATTTCGGCTTCCGCGGCACGCTGGTCGCTGGCGGCCTTTTCCTTTAGATACGAGACCTCGCGTAGAACTTGCTCACGGTCAAGCTCCGCCGTCTTGACTACGTTGCCGGCCTCCAAC
>Ga0256868_10002131_pt1 | contig 10368 bp, 7 predicted proteins | sample RVTome_13_FD_187341 | JGI IMG/M metagenome (GOLD analysis project Ga0256868, IMG submission 187341) | Soil microbial communities from uranium-contaminated site in the Upper Colorado River Basin, Wyoming, United States - RVT92D227 HiSeq ... | reverse complement strand
CGCTTGAATCTCTGCGGGCCGTTCGCGGTCTCGCTCGGCGTCAAGCTGTCCTACGCCCGCCGGGAATCGGATTATTCGTTCGACTATACAAGGCGGGACCCCGATCAATACGAAAATCGGGAAACCGTCGCTTACCGGCCCTACCTCCTGTCGGCCAAATCCCTGGCTGTTCTGGCCGGCGTTCATTTCGCCAAGCCGCTCTACAAAAAAATGAGCCTGGAGGCGTTCCTGGCGGCCGGCCCGGTTTTCGCCGACTGCAATCACTCGTCCTCCTGGGAATACACCTGGCACAGAACAGGGCACGGCGAGAATTGGGATGTCACTCAATTGACGGGCCTTCTCGAGGAGAAGGGACGGGGGACCGGGCTCGCCGCGGATCTGGGCGCCCGCGTTCAATACCCGTTCGGCCAAAGGCTCGCGCTTTTCCTGGAGGGCGCCTACACCTACCAAGTTGTCAAGACGATCAAAGGGAAGGGCCGGGAAATCCGCGGGGACGAAGTGACCGAATGGGAGGGGACCTGGGCTTTCAAGAAGGAAACCATCCAAGCGCCCTGGGGAACTATGGAGGCCGAGACGCCAACCAATTATTGGCCGGAGGGCTCCGCTTCATCGCGAAGCCGCGATTTCCGCCTCAATGCCTCGGGCTTCACGGCGAGAATTGGATTGTCCTTCTTGTTCTGACCGGCGGACGCGGTCAGCCGCCGGCTGGTTCGGCTACCTCTTGGGAAACCAGGGAACGAACGCGCTCGTCCGCCTGACATACTCGGCATAGGCGGCATTCCCCGCGTATTTCTTTTCGAGCAGGGTCACGCCCGATACGCGGAGGAGGAGCCCGGTGATGACGAGCGGGCTTATGATCGCCGGCCATCCGCCGGGGACGGACAGGGCGATGACGAAGATCCCCCACCACATGAGGGCCTCGCCGAAGTAGTTCGGGTGGCGCGTGAATCGCCACAGCCCGCGGTCCATGATCTTCCCCTTGTTGGCCGGGTCCCTCTTGAAGGCGCGGAGCTGGTAATCCCCGACGGCCTCGAACAGGAACCCGAGGACCCAGACGGCGGCCCCGATGAAATCCAAGAGCCGCAATCCTTCGTTGCCGGGCCGGTTGACGAGAATGACGGGCGCGACGATGAGGAGGAGGGATAGTCCCTGAAGCATGAAGATCTGGAAGAAACTCCTGAGCACGAACCACCGGCCCCAGCTCCGGCGCCAGTTTGCGTATCGGTAATTCTCGCCGCGGCCCCGGTTGCGGACCGCGATGTGGACAGCCAGGCGGAGCGCCCAAACGCAAACGAAGCCGTTGGCCAGGAGCTGGCGGGCGGTCGTCCCGCGCCAGAAAAAGAAGGTCAGGGCGGCGACCAGGATGAACCCCGGCCCCCAGCCGATATCGACGATGGAATTATCCTTCTTGAAAAGCGCGACGACGAAAAGGACCGTCATGTAAGCCAGGACGGCCAGCGCGGCGACGGCGATATCAGATCCCATGAGCGCTCTCCAGCGGGACCTATTCGTGCATCAGGGCGATGCCGACGACCCCGATGCCGTTGTGGACGCCGATGACGGGAGAGATGTCCATGATGTAATCGGGCCTGGCGTCGATGATCCCGGCCATCGCCTCGGCGTAGCGGGCCGCCCGCTCCGGGTTCCGGGCATGGACGATCGCATAGCTCCGGATCTTGCCCGCTCCGGCGTACTCCCGGACCATACCCAGGATTTTCTTTATGTTGTTCCGGCGGCTGAAGGACTTGCCTGAAGCGACGGCTTTGCCCTGGGCGTCAAGCGAGATGATGGGCTTCAGGTTGAGGAGCCCGGCGACGAGACCTTTGAGCGGGCTGACCCGGCCGCCCCGGACCATGTACTTGAGGGTGGCGATATCGACCAGGAGCTTGGTTTTGGCGATCCAGTCGCCGGCGGAGACCACGATTTCGTCGTGGCTCATCCCCTTCCGAAGGCCGTCGACGACGCGCGCCAAGATGAGGCCATGAGTGACCGAGAGATGCTTCGAGTCGATGACGCTGATCTTCGTTCCAGGGATGGACTCGGCCGCCTTGAGACAGAGGCTGTACATGCCGGTCAGGCCGCTCGAAATCGTCACGGCGATGATGGACTCGTAATGGCTGGCCAGAAAGGCGAACAAACTCTGGACGCTTGCCGGGGACGGCTGGGAGCTCTTGGGATGATGGGGCGAGCTCTGGAGGAGCGAATAGAATTGCTCGGGGGTGATCGTGACCTTGTCGAGGAAAAGGGTGTCGCCGAAGGTCATGTGAAAAGGGATGATGTGGATTTGGTGCTCGTCGAAGAAAGCCCGGGGCACGTCGCAGGCGGAATCGACGACCAGGGCGATTTTCGACTTGGGACGATGACTCGCCTCGTACTGGCGGATCATGTCATCTGCCTTGATCTCGGCGATCGTGCCGAAATCCTTGAGCCTGAAGAAGAGGTCGGCGGGAGCGTCGGTGTGGACGTGTATCCGGGCCTTCTGCCCCGAACCGGCCACGATCGCGGACTCGCCGAAGGAGTTCACGACCTTCCGGATCGCCTCGACGTCGAGGCCGGTCCCGGTCATGAGGGCTTCGGAACAGTATCGCTTGCGGATGTCGCTTTTATGGGCGTGGACGACGGGGGGAGCTTCGGTCGCCTCGGAACGATCCGTCAGGAGATGCTTGATATTCCCCCGTTTGATGAAGTGAACGACGCCCTCCAGGAAATCGACGAAGCCTTTGGCGCCCGCGTCGACGACGCCCGCCTTGCGGAGGACGGCCAGCTTCTTGGGCGTCTCCTTCAATGACTCCTGGGCGATCTGAAGGGAGTGGGAAAGGAGCTCGGCAAAGTCGCTCGTCTTCTGGCGCTCGCGGTAGACGGCCTCGGCCCAGTCGTGGATGAGGGTGATCATGGTCCCGTCTACGGGATGGACGATCGCCGAGCGGGCGTACTGGACGGCCCGCCGGACCGACTCGCCGAAGGCCTTGGTCGAGATGCGGAGGTCGTTCCTGATCTCCTGGGCGATCCCGTACAGGAACTGGGCGAAAATGATGCCCGAGTTGCCGCGGGCCCCGGAGATGGCCGCGTCGGCGATCGAGTCCAGGGTGGACTTGGGCGAACGGGAGGCCTTGGCCCGCGCGGCGATGAATCGTATCGTAGAGGCCAGGTTGGTGCCCGTGTCCGCGTCCGGGACGGGAAAGACGTTGATTTTATTCAGGTAAGCTTGGTCGCGAATGACGGCATCCCCGCCCGCCAGGAAGGCGTAATAGAGCCGGTTGCCGCTCAGGTATTTGATCTTCATATGTCTTGACGTTGTATTTTACCACATATCTTATAATCATACGCACAACTCTTCCGGGGAATCATCATCTAATGAGCGGATTTCCATTGTCTCGACCCAAGAGGCCCGGCTTTCCCTCAAGTTGCGTCTTGAGCAAGCCGGATCTTAAAGTCGGGTCGCGGCCCAATTTTCCAGTATATTTTTGGCCTTATTTTGGTATAATTAAACAAATTATGATTTTGGATCAGGGAATTATCGAAGGAAAAGACGGTATTCTCTAATAAAGCGAGGTTTGAATGAGCCCCTATGAAAATGAGGTCAAACTTATCGATTGTGTCGATGCCCTCTGGCGAAAACGTTGGATGGTTATTGTTTCGACCGCGGCCTTCGTCATTATCGCCGGTTTCATCTGTATGAGCCTTCCCAGGAAATGGGAAGTCGACGCCATCATCCAACCCGGCAAAATATTGGCGGAAAGCGAACAGGGAACTTTGGTTGAAGTCTTCTTCGCCAATCCCACCCAAATCGTCAGCGAGATCAATCAGGAGTCCTTTAACGAACGAATCGCCGCGGAGTTGAAGATCGCGCCGAATAAAATGCCCAAGATCAAAGCGGAACACTTGCGGGATACCAAGATGTTGCGAGTAAGCCTTCGTTCCCATAACCCCGAGAGCGACATGGCTATTCTTTCTTTGCTTTTTAGCATAGTCAAGGACGAAATTGATAAGAAAACCTCGATTGAAATGAAGAATATTGACACCAAAATCAAGGCACAGGAAAATTCCGCTCACAGCAAGAAGAGCGAAATCGTGGAAAAAGAAATTAATATCGAGACGTCACGACAAGAAATCAGCAGCGTCGGCAAAAGATTTGAAATCTCCCAAGCCCTGTCGGCCCGGCTCCTTGATGAATTGAAGTCGGTCAGAGCCAAGAATGATGAAATAGAAAACCTGCAAAAGGCCGCTTTATCCGAAAAAAAGGAAACCGGAGAGAGTCTTGGTCTTCTCCTCTATTCCAATGAAATCCAGCAGAACTTGCGCTTTCTCAGTATCCTTGAGCAAAAACAAAGCGAACTAAGAGATACCCAAGAAAATTTACTCATGTTTATGCGCGAAAAAGAACAAACCATCAAGATCCTGAAAAATGACATTGAAAAAATTAAGATTGAGATCGTCAAAATTGAAAATGAGATAGAACTCCTCATCGGCAAAAAATCAAGGATCGATTTTACCCTGCTCTTAAAAAAACCCACGGTCTCGCTCAGGCCGGTTTACCCGAAAAGGGCGCGAGTCGTCGTGTTTTGTGCCTTGTTCGGTTTCGGCCTTTCCGTGGTTATCGCCCTCTTTCTGGACTACGTGGAGAAACAGCACCGGAAACGTTGACCGGGCCTAGGACTTCGACGGGGAACCGTGTTGGAACCCGATTTATCGGCATCGTTGACCGCCCCCGTACCCATCGGCGGCGTTCAGCGGCAGATTTTAATCAACAGCGCCGCGATCGTAATTTGCCGCGTTTCGCTCGCCCTCGTCAATATCCTGGCTGTTCCCTTTATCATAAAATATCTGGGGATCTCCGGTTTCGGAAGCTGGGAGACGATCTACTCCGTGGCCGCCATCTTTATGGTCCTGGCCCAGGGCCTTCTGGGGACGACCATGAATTGGCGGATGTCGATTTCCTACGGTCAGGGGAATATCGCTTATATCCGTCGGCTCGCGCGCATCGCCTCGATCGTCCCCTATTTCCTGTTGTTACTCGTGGGACCGATCATCTGGTTGTTTCGCAATCCTTTGATTCATTGGCTCAATCTCCCCGAGGCGATGACATCTCCGGCCTTGATCATATTCCCGGCCGTAGTCGGATTCATGCTTCTTTACGGACTCTTCGAGATCTGGGGAGCGGTCCTTACGGCTTTTCAGCAGGCCGGTTTGACGGCTGTCCTCCAGACAGGGGCCAGAATCATGTACTATTTTGGCGCCGTGGCCGGTCTTATGATGGGGGCTCGGCTATGGGGCCTGTTCATTGCCTTCGCCTTATCCATTATTCTCTCCTTGGCCGGGACCTATCTGGCCGCGCGGCACAAATGCTCGCGCCTCAGTCTCCTCCCCGTCTTCCCCTCTCGGGACGAATCGAGAAGCTTGTTGAGGTATGCATCGCTCATGATCGTCGGGACCGCGGCTTGGGCAGTCCGCACCTGTCTGATAAAAATATTGCTGGCGGCCCTGGAATCAGCCGAATGGGTAGGCTTTTTTTCAATAGCCAGTCTGCTGGCGGTCGCGGTTTATGAAGCTTGCAGCTTTTTTTTGATGCCCACGATTGCTGCCGTAGGTGCTTTATACGGCCAAAACGATTGGGGGGGGATAAAGAAAATTTACGGCAATATGATGGTGATCATCGCGTTTTTTTCCGGGATGAGCTGCATACTTGTCCTTGGATTTTATGATCGAATCATGATTTTTTGGATGGGCCGCTTAATTCCGCAGGTCGTTCCGATACTTATCCTCCTGGTCATTGGTAATACGATCGCCGTGATTTTAACGGGAGCGGGAACGGCGGTCTGCCGCGGAATCGGCAGAGTCGAGATTGAGACCCGCTATATGTTGTTGGGCCTTGTGTTGAATGCGCTTTTGATAATACTATTGATGACCAAGATGGGAGGCATCGGCATCGTAATCGCGGGCAGCTTATCCTGGGCCCTATCCGCTGTCTACTTTCAATTTATCTTGCATCGCAAACTGGACCTCCCCTTCTCGGCAAGCTTAGGCGGAGCTTCGAGTCTCCCGGTCGTTGCATTCATCATCATCGGCGCGCGGCTTCTCCTCAGCAGGATCCCGCTTCCCACCCGGCGTCTTACGGCGCTGCGCGACATTTTTATCTTCGGCACGATGGCGCTGGTCGGCTATTTTTGTCTGATGTTGATCAACCCCACCTTTCGCCAATTGGCCGCGTCGACGACGCGACGGATAAGGGGTAGGATGCGTGATTTGTTGAAATCCGGAGGGAGGATAGCGGGCCGTGGCTGATCAAGGAGAATCAAGAAAGATAGGGAGAGCGATCCCCGGCAACATGAAAGAGCTGAGATTAGGCTTTTGGAAGCGGCTGATGCCTATCATCATCGTCCAGATCTATCTGTCCTTCACGGTCTTTTTATTCGAATTTGGCCCCTGGAAATATCCCTTTGAGGACAAATTCTGGCTCTACGCTTTTCTCGCCTCCGCTCAGGCTGCCCTCTTTTTGGGTTATCTATTCGGCATCCGCCGCGAGCCTCGTGGCTATGGCGGGCGATGGAAAATCCCGCGACTCGCGCTGGTTTCGGCCGTGATCAGCCTCGCCCTGTACGCCCCGACGGCTCTCTGGCGCGTCGGCACGATCTTCCCTCAAGTCGGATCGGCCGTTCGCGATCTCGGCGCGGCCTATGCCGAACACGGTTTCGGAGCCGTCCGCGAGGGGTCTCTCGTTGTTGTCGAGTACATCCGGATCGTGTGCGGTCCATTCCTGGCGATGGTCCTTCCTCTTACGGTTTTCTACTGGGACGAGCTCTCGCGGAGCCTACGCCTGATGGGACTGCTAAGTGTGGCCGGAACCGTTGCCATCACCATTAGCATGGGAACGAATAAAATGCTCGCTGACACGGTCGGCGTCACCGTCGCCCTGCTCGTTGCCAGCCTGGCCGCGAAAAGGATAAAAGTGACGTTATTGAAAAAGGCGGGCCTGGTCCTTTTCGTTGTCGCCGCTATGATCGGTATGGCCCTCTTCTTCGGGGCGACCCAGCTGACGCGGCGGGGTCCCGCCACCATGGGGCTGCTGCCCGGAACGGATATAAAGGCCGATTACGACAACTTCCTTGTCAAGGAGCTGCCCGAGAAGGGCCAAAGTGTAATACTCGGAGTATGTTCGTACATATCCCATGGCTATTTCGGATTGTATGCAACCATGCAACAACCGTTTGTGCCGATGTTCGGAATCGGCAACTCCATATTTCTTTGTCGCCACGCCTATCGAATTACAGGAAACGAGGTTTTTCTCAAGGGAGCCTATCCTTTCCGGATTTCGTATGTTGGCTGGTCCGCTGAAAATTATTGGTTTACGATCTATCCCTGGATCGCATCGGACGTTTCTTTTCCAGGCACCATTATCATAGTATTCTTCCTGGGTCAAATATTCGCCCTTTCCTGGTTGGACACGCTCCGAGGCGATAATCCTTTCGCCGTTGCCTTTTTCGGTCAGATGACTATTGTGTTCATGTATTTTCCCGCCAACAATCAATGCCTCCAGTATGGAGAGGGATTCTTCGCCTTTTTTACGCTATTGGGATTTTGGCTTTTTACCCGGCGGAAGAGCCGCCGGGCAACAGAATTACCCCTGAGCGCCACTCGGAAGGGAGGCAACGGGGATGGAGTTTAAGAAGGTTCTCGTCATCAGCCACGACTCGTTCAGCCGGATCACAAACAACGGTAAAACGCTCGCCTCCTTATTTAAAGATTGGCCGCCCGATAAAATCGCTCAGCTTTTTTTCCAGCCCGAAGAACCCGACTTCTCTATCTGCCGGAATTTCTATCAGCTGACCGACGGCGATAGGGTTCGGAAATTGCTGGGAGGGAAGGGCGAAGGGACGGAGATCCGTCAAGTCCAAAACGCGCGCCGGGCGAAGCGAACGCCGCTCGCCCATCAATTCATCAGAAAACACAAATGGCCCGTCTTTTTATTCCTCAGAAATGTCCTATGGATAATTGGGAACGGTCGAACACGACGCCTGAAAATGTGGCTGGACGAATTCGCTCCGGGACTGGTTCTGTATACGGCCAGCGACAGCACATTTTCATATCAAATAGCCCTTTGGGTCAGTCGTCGCTATAAAATTCCCTTGATCGTTTACTGTATGGACGACTACGTCACGCCGCGCATGAGGATTGACCCGTTTTGGTGGATTCAGCTCTTTCTTGTCCGGCGCTTGTTCACCCGGGCCGTTAACATATCAAAGAAAGTCCTGGTCATCGGCGATGATATGGCGCGTGAGTATCAGGCTAAGTTCAAAGTAGCTTGCATTCCCGTCATGAATTGCCTGGAGTTGCGCGCGCTGAAAGATAAAAGAGAGAACCGAGCAACACTGAAACTCGCCTATGTCGGCGCTCTCCACCTGGGACGATGGAAGATTCTCGGCTTAATAGGCCGGGCACTGGCTTCTCTGAGCAAACAGGAGCATCCCGCCAGCCTGGAGATTTATTGTACCGGAAAGCTGGGATCCAAGGTGCTCAAGACAATCTCCTTACCCCCCTTTATGAGATACTGCGGTGCCCTGGACGAAAAAGGGGTTCAGAAAGTGTTGGAGGAGGCGGATATCCTCGTCCATGTGGAAAGCTTCAAGAAGAGCCTGAGGAGGTACACGCGGCTGTCCGTGTCCACAAAAATTCCCGAGTACTTGGCCAGCGGGAAGAGCATCTTTGCGGTGGGACCCGGGGAAATCGCCTCCATGCGTTACTTGAAAAGCACGGGGGGGGCGGAATTGGTCACGGAGCCAAAAATTGATAAAATAAGGGAAGGAGTGCGGAAGCTTGTTGAAAACGAGGAATTAAGAAATGCAATGGGTCGTAAAGGCTATGAAACGGCGGCCAAGAACCATTCCGACATTCAGGTCAGACGGATTTTGGCCGAGACACTCAACAGCCTCTGATCGTCCTCGGTTTTTCGAAAGCCCGGCTCGACCCGGCATCCGGGGGAACGATGGGCCGCGCCTCTTGGCGAAGGAGTGACGATGTTTAAGGATCAAATTATACTCATCACGGGCGGCACCGGGACCTTCGGAAATGCGGTCCTGAACAAGTTCTTGGACTCGGAGATCAGGGAGATCCGCATCTTTTCGCGAGATGAGAAGAAGCAGGATGAGATGCGCAATGCCCTGAAAAATTCCAAGGTTCAATTTTACCTGGGGAATGTCCGCGACTACGACAGCCTCCTGCCGGCCATGGAGGGGGCCGATCTGGTCTTTCATGCCGCGGCCCTGAAACAGGTGCCGTCCTGCGAGTTCTTCCCCCTGGAGGCCGTACGGACGAATACGATCGGCGCGGAAAATGTCATGAGCGCCGCTTTAGCCTGTACCGTTAAACACGTCGTCGTTTTGAGCACCGATAAGGCCGTCTATCCCATCAACGCCATGGGGATGTCGAAGGCGCTCATGGAGAAGATGATGTTGGCCAAAGCCCGGGCTTACGGGAACTCTAGGACCCTCTTTTGTGGGACGCGCTACGGCAACGTCATGGGCTCCCGAGGTTCAGTCATTCCATTATTCATCAACCAGATTCTGTCGGGCCAGCCACTCACCATCACGGACCCTCAAATGACGCGTTTTATGATGTCCCCCGAGGGCGCCGTCGACCTCGTCGTTTACGCTTTCGAACACAGCCGGCCGGGGGATATTTTTGTTCAGAAAGCCCCCGCGGCCACGATCGACGTCCTGGCTCAAGCGATGAAAAAAGTGTTCCAGGCCGACAACGAGGTTCGCGTCATCGGGACGCGCCACGGCGAGAAACTTTATGAAACCCTTCTCAACAGGGAAGAAATGGCCCGGGTCGAGGACATGGGCGATTATTTCCGCGTCAGCGCCGATTGCCGCGATCTGAATTATTCCTGCTATTATACGGAGGGCGCACCCCAAGTCTCCCGGCAAGAGGAATATAATTCTCATAACACCCGTCGGCTGGATTCGGACGAACTGATCGGAATGCTCGAAACACTGGACTGTGTCCGGGACGCCCTGAAGACAAAGTCGAACCGGAAGTAACGAACCCGGGCCGGCCGGATCGCCGGGAAGGGAAGATGCCATGAATGTGTTGGTCACAGGAGCCAAAGGATTCATCGGAAAAAATATGGTCGTGGCCCTCCGCCGGCGGGGGGACGTGTCGGTGACGGAATACGACCTGGATTCCGGGGAGGAGGTCCTCGCGCAGGGGCTGGCCGAATCGGATTGGATCTTTCACCTGGCCGGCGTGAATCGTCCCTCTCGCGACGAAGAGTTTGAAGAAACCAACACCGGTCTGACGCGAAAGATTTGCGGGCGGCTGCAAGGCGGGGGATGGGCGCCCGTATTCGTCTTTTCCTCCTCCAGCCAGGCC
>Ga0256868_10002130_pt1 | contig 10369 bp, 9 predicted proteins | sample RVTome_13_FD_187341 | JGI IMG/M metagenome (GOLD analysis project Ga0256868, IMG submission 187341) | Soil microbial communities from uranium-contaminated site in the Upper Colorado River Basin, Wyoming, United States - RVT92D227 HiSeq ... | reverse complement strand
TAGCATACCATTGATAATGTTTATTGCGATGATAAGAGCTGATTTTCTCGCAATCATACAATTGACGAATAAAAAACATATATTTAAAGAATGATTTACAAAAAAATTTAAATTAAATTTTACAGTATTTTTGAAAAAGGTTTAATCTCACCTGCTACTATCGCTCCAGGACCGATAAAAACATTATTACCAATTGTTGTACCAATATTCATCATTGAATTTATTCCAGTCTGTACATTGTCTCCCATAATTATTCCAAGTTTTCTTCTTTTTGTATCCACTTTTTCACCATTAAGCACAACATATATATTTTTTTTATCAAGCCTTAGATTAGCTACTTTTGATCCAGCACCTAAATTGCAGTTTTGACCTATTATTGAATCTCCAACGTAATTCTGATGTGGAATGTTAGTACTATCCATAATTATTGAGTTTTTCACTTCGCAGGCATTACCAATATGACAGTTATCACCAATGGAAGTGTAAGATCTTATATAGCAGTTTGGTCCAATTTTACAGTTTTCACCAATCATAACAGGACCTTCTATGTAACTACCTGCCATTACTGTTGTATTTTTCCCTATTGAAACATTTCCTTTAATTGTTGTATTTTTTTCAATATCACCTTTTATTTTTATATCTATTTTTTTTAAATTTTCTTCATTTGCGTCAAGTAGATGCCAAGGATAAACAACGTCTTTCCATTCTTTTAAAAAGATACCAAGTAAACTTTTATCATCAAGCATCATGTTTATTGAATCTGTTATTTCGTATTCCCCTCGTATGGATTTTTTTGTTTTTCTTATATAATCAAATATTTTTTTGTCAAAATGGTAAATCCCTGCATTTATTATTTTTGTAATAGGATTTTCCATTTTTTCATGGATTTTTAGGATGGCTTTATCTTTCATTTCAACTGTTCCATAGTCTTTTGCGTTTTCCAAGTTTAGTATACCCATACAATTTTTGTTTTTTGAAATATCTTTTATATCTTGTTTTCCAAAAATCGTATCACCGCTTAGGATGACAAAATCACCTACAAATTTTTCAACCATACCAATGGCGTGAGCTGTGCCCAGTGCTTCTCCCTGATTTACATATTCTATTTTAATACCCCATTTTTCACCGTTTTGAAAATAGTTTCTAACCATCTCACTTTTGTAAGCAACAACAAAGATGAATTCTGAAAAACCAGCGCCTATTGCGTTTTTTAAATTCCATTCAATAATGGGTTTATTTGCAATAGGTAGCATTACTTTTGGTCTTGTGTAAGTTAGTGGATGAACTCGTTTTCCTTCACCTGCTGCCAAAATAACACATTTCATTTTTTATTTCTCCTTATTCAACTGTAACTGATTTAGCAAGATTACGTGGTTTATCAATAGAGCAACCATTTAAATTTGCTACATGATAAGCAAGCAATTGAAGTATTACAATAATTGGGATGCATGAAAGTAGTTCTGAGTTTGATGGGTATCTTAAAACTAGGTCAGCGTGTTTTTCTATTTCTGTATCGGCCTCATCAGCAATTGCTAAGACCTTTGATCCACGTGCTTTTACCTCACCTATGTTTGCTAAGATTTTATCATAAGTTTGGCCTTTTGTCGCAATAGCTACAACAGGGGTAGTTTCTGTAAGTAAGGCAAAAGGTCCATGTTTTAGTTCACCAGCTGCAAAACCTTCTGCATGAATATAAGAAATTTCTTTAAGTTTTAAAGCACCTTCAAGAGCAAGCGGATAGTTTATTCCTCTACCAATGAAAAAAACAGATTTAGCGTTTTTAAGTTGCTTTGCAATTTCCAATATATCGGCACTTTTTTCAAGTACGTCTCTAACGATTTTTTGTAACTCTTTAAGTTCAAGTATATTTTTTGAAACCTCATCAAGTCCTATTTTATTTTGGTTAAAACCGATTTTTAAAGCTATTAAAAAAAGAGTAATTACTTGTGCCGTAAAAGTTTTTGTAGCAGCAACTCCTATTTCAGGTCCTGATTGTGTAAGAATATAACTATCAGATATACGAGTTGCCGAGCTACCGATCACATTTGTAATAACAAGTATTTTGCAACCGGATGCTTTTGCTTCTTTTAGTGCAGCAAGAGTATCAAGTGTTTCACCTGATTGAGTTATAGCAATTACAAGGGAATTTTCTTTTTTTATTCCAAAATAACGATACTCTGATGCCAGTTCCACAACAACTGGTATTTTTGTTAATTTTTCAATAAAGTATTTACCAACAAGCCCTGCGTAATAAGATGTACCACATGCTACAATATTTATTAGATCAACATCAGATTTTAGTAGATTTTCTACTTTTTCATGAAATTCAATTTTTCTATCTATTTCAGATATTCTACCACGAGTAACATATGTAACTGTGTCTTTTTGATCAAAAATCTCTTTAAGCATGAAATGTGGAAAGCCTGATTTTTCTGCGTCTTTGAAATCCCATTTAATAATGTCTACATGTTTTTCAACAGGATTATTTTTTGAATCATATACTTTTACATCTTTTTCAGTTACACAACAGATCTCTCCATCATTTAGGTAAATAACCCTGTTTGTATATTTTAAAAAAGCAGGTACATCTGAGGCAAGGAAGTTTTCGCTATCCCCAACACCTATTACTAAAGGACTATCTTTTCTAGCCCCAATTATTTTATCCGGCTCATCGGAACTTGTTACAACAATAGCATAGTATCCTTCGACTTTTTTAAGTGCATTATATACAGCTTTTTCTAAATCTCCTTGGTAGTTATCCTCTATTAAATGGGCTAAAACCTCAGAATCGGTTTGAGAAGTAAATTTGTATCCTTTTGCTATCAATTGTTCTTTTAGTTTTCTAAAATTTTCAATAATACCATTATGCACAATAGCGATTTTTTTGTTTGTACTTAAATGAGGATGAGCGTTTTCTTTTGTAACTCCTCCATGGGTAGCCCATCTGCTGTTATGCTGAATAAACAGATTACCAATAAAGTTATGATCACGTTCTACTTCTAAATCCCATACATATTCTACATCTGATTTTATTTTATCGATGGAAAATCTTGCCCAAATAATATCAGAATATAAATATTTTTTAATTAAGCTCTTTATCTTATAATGATTATTGCCTAGTTTGTTTAAAATCTTTTCCAATACTAAATCAGTGTAATAAGAATCGCTTGAATCCGGAAATTGGATATCTACTTGTTTAAGATAATTATGATAAAAGTATTTCTTTTTATATGGAAAAGAAGAATAGCGAACATTTCTATTCATACTTCTATTCAATAATTTGTTCAATTTTATTTCTTTATCTTTGGCTGTAAAACCTACATGTTTTTTGAAAATTTCAAAGGATTTTTTACCATTTATATTTAATCTATAGCTATCACTCCAACCATCTTTTTTATGCTCTTTACAAAAGGTTGCAAGTATTCCAAATTTTAAAAGTAAAAATTGTATTTTTTTAATTAAATCCTCATTAGTCATTGCAATACAGAGTTGATTTGATCTTAAAGCCACAAATCCTTCTGCATCATAAATACCTTTTAAAAAAGAAGATATATGGTCTTTTGATGCTTCAAAAACAAAATCTGGTATTTCCTCTTTACCTGTTTTTTTGAATAACTCTGGTAAGTTTTCTTTAAACCAATCAACCAAATATTTACTATTGATATCAAGATAATAATGACCTATACTTTCATGTATATTGCCATTTAAATTGAAAATCTTTTTAAAAAGTTCATTGTACTTTTTTAAAATTTCTTTTCTTGCATCTTTGAATCTTATACATCGATTTGAATGGAAAAATCCATCACCTATAAAATATCCAATGATTTGAGATAATTCTTTAGTTGATACATTCGGGAAGAAAACAGGAGTTCTATGGGTAAATTCTGCTTCATTTCTTATTTTTAAATTGTTGTATATATTTTCAAGAGCTTTTAATTTCTGATCTTCTATGGAGCTTCTTTCTCCACGCTCTATTCGAGTAAGGTAAGTTTCCTTAATACCAGTTTTTCTCTCCACATCTTTTCTAGTATAATTATTATTCAACCTTGCTTCTTTTAGATTTTTTCTAAGTTTATAATTCAACATATAATGTCGTTTTACAGGCACATCTTGAAAATGCTTTATACTGCATAGAAAATGTGGAATTCTCCTAGGAACTGCAATAAGTTCACTTCCAGTAAGTTCACCTACCTTTTTTTCTTTAACTCCTTCACCATCAGTAACAAAAACTCTATGCTCACCTGTTGCTTTAAACTCTGAAAAAGAAGTTTTTATATTAAAAAGATAATCTGGAGATTTATGTTTCATCAAAATTTGATTTCTACCATTTTTTACTGTTGCTCTATTAAAGTTTATAGACAAAACTTTCTGATTATTTAGGCCAGAGATTTTAGTTAATCTCCCATCAGTGGTACAAACATATGTTTCAGGGTGTAAACAATGACCTATACCAGTGTTACCTTCCATTTTTTCAAAATTCAATTTTAAATTAATTTTGTCTATTTCCCCGACATCTTTTTCAATCTGAATTCCAGATTTTGCTATAGTAGCTATTCCCGCTGAATCATATCCACGGTATTCTAATCTCTTTAGACAATCAACTAAAATCTTACTTGCATCTCTGTATCCGATGTATCCAATTATTCCACACAACTTTACATCACTTTAGTTTCACTTTGTATATTTTCAGTTAGTCTTTTCAAAGGAGCTATTTTACATTTTCTGCCAATAATAATTCCTGGTTCTGAGACAACCTGGCTTTCTATTGTACAATCCTCTCCTATCATCACTCCAATGTTTTTCACTTTTTTAAATTCTCCTTCTATTTCCAAAGTGTTTTCTCCAAATATATTCGAAAAATGGTTTCTTATTATAGTTCCTCGAGCAATAATTGAATGTGTGACAAAAGAGTTAGAACCAATATGAACATCGTCCATTATTACGCTGTTTCTTATTTCTGTAAATGGATTGATTACTGAGTTATTTCCAATTGTTGTAGATGGAAATATACATGCATTTGGTCCTATTTCGCAACCTTCACCAATTATTACAGGGCCTACTATGTAACAACCTGAGTGGACTTTTGTATCTTTTCCAATTGATACGTCTCCTTTAATTATCACTCCTTTTTCGATTACTCCACCTAATGTTGTTCTTACACTACGAATCAAATTTTCATTTACATATATTAAATCCCATGGATACACAATATCCATCCAAGAACCCGCTAAAATAGTGTTGATTGTTTTTTGTTGTTCGATTAAATTTTGTATAACTGTTGATAAATGGTAAATACCTTGTAATCTACATTTTTCGATGTCTTTGAATATTGTTTTTGGTAGTTTGTATATCCCTGTTGATATGAATCTACCTATTTCTTGGGATGGTTTTTCCACAATTTCTTTTAGATTTCCATCTTTTATAAAAACAACGCCATATTTTGATGGATGAGGGTGCTCTTTTATTAATAATGAATAATCTGATTTATCCTGCACTAATTTTGTTATACTTTTTTTATCAATTATATTGTCTCCTGGAACTACTATAAAAGAGCTTTTAATATGATTTTTAGCCTTTGATAAGGCATGTGCTGTTCCAAGTTGTTTATCCTGTACAACGTATGTTATTTTGATTTCTTTGTAGTCTTTAAAATAATCCATTATTACTTCTTTTTTGTATCCAACAACAAGTATGATTTCAGTTATACCACTGTTTTTTAAAGCATCAAAAACATGTTCAAGTATAGGTTTATTTGCAACAGGTAGCATAACCTTTGGCATTGTTTCAGTAAAAGGTCTTAACCTCTTTCCTTCCCCTGCGGCTAGGACAACTGCTTTCATAAAATCTCCTGTATGTGTAAGCTTTATTCGCATATTTTACATTTACTAATTAACATAAAATATTAAATAATTAATTTCCTTCAAGTTATTGGATAGAGGGAAATCTATTTGAAAGATAAATATGTGTTATTCAAGGATGATGATGCAGGAAAGGATTTTAATAAATTAAAAAAGTGGGTAGATGTTATTTTAGAGCATGATGCAAAAGGAGCAATCGGTCTTATCGGAAAGTACATGAAAAACCAGCAATTAAGAGAATTTTTAAACTCACTTGATCCAAATAAAATAGAAATTTTTTGTCATGGCTATTCACACAGTTATTTACCATTTTTAGTCAGGAAAAAATTTGGTGAAAACCGTTTTTTTAAAATAGAGTTTGATAAAAGTTTTCAAGCTCATGACAAAAGTTTAAAGAAGTATAGAGCAGCAGAGAGCAAGTATCTAAAAAAGATGGCAATTACTTTTGGGCCTCCAGGGAATTTATGGAATGACGACGCTCCAAAGGCTCTTACCCAAAATGGTTTTAAGCTGATGTTTTCAGGGAAAAAAGTCTGCCCTGGTGTTTTTACTATTTTTATTAATAATAATTTTAAACAAAATTCTCTTGATGAATTTATTAAGGATTATGATAGAAACAAAGATAATGAGTTATATGTACTTCAATTTCATCATGCAAATTTATCTGATAAACAGTTTGAATTAATGGTTGAAGTTATCGATTTTTTAAAAAACAAAGAATGCAGAGCCTTTGTAACACCAACTGAACTTTTTAATCTATCTAAAAAAGAAAAAATTTAAGCCCTTGGTTGATAGAGTTTTAAATCAACTACATCTATCATTTTATCTAAATTTTCATATGAAAGATCCAGAAAATCAAGTATTTTTTTTATGTTGTTTTTTGGATTTTTTAAAATATTGTTATAACTCACAAACAAAACTTCTAACTTCTTTTTTTCCTGTATTTGTTTTTTTATCATATTGTTTAATTTCATTAGATTTTTTTTGGATTCAGCCCGGTTTTCATCAATTTTTCCCATCATCCTTTGCATAGAGTCAAGTATTTCTTCAATATCTCTTTCAGAGTAGATTATTTTGTATGCGCCTTTTGGTAAATATTTAAGCCCATATGAAGTTATTTTTATGAATTTACCCTTGTATTTTTCAATTGGAAAGGATTTCTCAATTAGTTTGTTTATTATTTTTCCGCCTTCAAGTTCATAATATCCTTTTGGATTAAATTCATCTGGTAAACGTTTATTGTCAAAAGCAATAGGTATACCACCTGCACTGAGTATCTGCATAAGCATCGAGGTTCCTGATCGCTCCAACCCTGATACGATATAGTTTGTGTTTCTGTCTAATTTAATTAAAACCATTTTTAAGAGCTTATGATGTTTTGTTTTTTTAATATTGCTAGGACCTTTTCTACACTTTCTTCAACAGTTTCTTTATTGGTATCTAGTACAAGTTCAGGACGCTCTGGTTCTTCGTATGGAGCATTAATTCCTGTGAAATCCTTTATTAGACCCTCTTTTGCTTTTTTGTATAAACCTTTTGTGTCTCGCCTCTCACACGTCTCTATCGATGCTTTTGCATAGATTTCAAAAAATCTACCTGGACCTACTAGTTGCCTACAAAAATTTCTGTATTGTTTATAAGGGGAAATAAACGCTGTTATTGCAATAATTCCTGAGTCTGCAAATAACTTTGCCACCTCAGATATTCGCCTTATGTTTTCGTTTCTATCGTCAGGTGAAAAACCTAGATCCTTGTTAAGTCCGTGACGGATGTTGTCCCCATCAAGGACGTATGCAAGTTTTCCCATTTTGTGTAATTCATATGCAACTTCATTTGCAATTGTTGATTTACCACTACCGGACAACCCTGTTAACCATAGAACTACTCCTTTTTGTTTTAAAAAAAATTCCCTTTCTTCTCTTGTAACTTTATGCTCATGCCATACAACATTTGTTGCTTTTTGTCCTTTCATTTTTATCACCTTTAAGCTTTTAAAAATTCTAAAATTTCTTTTACAAATGAATCTGTTTTGTCTTTTGGAACTATAGCACCAAGTACTTCTTTTTTCCCACCACATCTATAACCAAGAAGTTTACCTTTTTGAATTATCGGTTCTGCATTTTTGTTACTTCTCATATAGATTTGGTCGCGATCGGCAAAAAAACCTGAGTTTACAACTATTGTGTTTTTACCGGTATCCCATGCAATTTTTCTAGTTATTGTTGAAATAATATTATAACGTGTGCTGATTTTTTTAAAAATTACACCGTCTATCTCATCTGATTTTGTATCTATTATTTTTTTGATCTCTTCATCAAGTATTGCAAGATTTTTATTCCATTTTTTGTTATTTAGTATTTGTTCAGAGGAGTTATTTTTTAATAGACGTGGAGCCTGCTCCACTGCTTTTTTATCACAAATTTTATAATTTGTATCCATCAAATAAACCATTTTTAACATGTCGTCAAATTCTAGAGTATTTTCTTTACAAAAATCTGTGATTTTTTTGTCAAATTCTGAGTTGTTTTTTATTTTCTGTTCGTGATCCCCAATAACACCTAAAAATGCATACAGATTTATTTTGTTGCCTAGATAATCATTTATTATCCAACTAGCTGAAGGGTATTTGTCAGGGTTTTCTCCTTTTATAACAGGATTATGATGAAATACCCCATCTATTTCTTTACCAAGGTGATGATCGAAGATTATTACCTTTGCTTTTTCTGCAAGTTTTAATATGTTATTTATCGGTAAAGACATGTCTACTAAAATTATAAAATCATATTTTGAGTAATTTTTCAGTTCATCTTCTGTTAGATAGTAATTTCCTAGATCAGGCGTATGGTTATCAATTTTTTTATCTGACAAATACTCAAGCAAAAGACGGGTTGAACATATTCCGTCTGTATCCCAGTGATGTATAATCAGGCCTTTACCTTCTAGATTTTTTAGAATCATTTGTCCACCATTTTTATTCAACAAAAGGTTTTTTGAATTTAAGTATTGTTTCAGAAACTTCTTTACGCATCATGTCTTCTGGAGGCACCTGGCCATTAACGAGTAACTCTCTAATTTTTTTACCACTGAAATTTATGTGAAATTGCTGATCATGCGGGCATATCTTATCATTTACAACACTACCACATTTTGTGCATGTGAAAAATGATCTGAAAAATACTGGAACTATTCCCAAATCAGGAAACTCAGAAAAGATTTCATGTGCATCATAAGGTCCATAGTAATTTCCAACACCAGCATGGTCTCTACCGACAATAAAATGCGTGCAACCAAAGTTTTTGCGCATAATTGCATGATGTATGGCTTCTCGGGGACCTGCATATTTCATTGTTGTTCTTAAAATGGACATAACAGCTCGCTCTTTCAGATAGTAGTGTTGCATAAGGGTTTCATATGAAGCAAGAATTACCTCATCTGTAAAATCCCCAACTTTTTTCTTTCCAATTATAGGATTAATAAAAATACCATCAACAAATGTTAGTGCTGTTTTTTGAACGTATTCGTGACCAATATGTGGTGGGTTTCTTGTTTGAAAAGCAACAATTTCCCGCCAACCTTTTTCTTTGAATAAAAATCTTGTTTCTTTTGGTGTTAGATTGTATTTATCAAACTCCCTGATTTTACAATCGATAACTGAAATCTTTCCACCAAGTATTTTTTCCTTCATGTTGTAAACATTTGCTACACCAGGGTGTTTTGGATCATCTGTTTTGTAAACCGTTTGTGCTAAATTTTTTTTGTCACACGCGTAGATTTCTTCAATTTCCATTAGTGATTTTAATCCTGTTTCATTATTTGTAAGGGCTATTGTTTCTCCTTCTTTTACGTTTTTTATTTCTTGGTTGTCAAAATCTATCAATATTGGTATCGTCCAAGGACAATCACTTTCTAGTCGTTTTTCTTTTAAAACATTTTCTAAATCATTTTTGCATAAAAATCCTTCTAGAGGTGAAAATACTCCATTTGCTATGTTAAGTATATCCTCTGCAATGTTTGTATTAATCTCAAATTTTGGTAATTTGCTAGTTTCATATTTTTTATTTTTTATGTTTCTGTCTATTAGTTTCCCGCCATGTGGTTGTATCATAATACTACCTCCATTATTCTAGGTAACCAAGTGCTCTTAATCTTTCTCTTACTTTTTTTTCGTCTTCTTTTGTAAATGCTTCTTCGCTTTCTTCTTTTTTACCTGATACTATCTCTCTTAAAACATAGGTTACATAAGAAGAAAGTGATGTAAAACCTGTTCCTTTAATTCTTTTTTTAATTTTTTCTGCAAGTGGTGTTGGTATTGAAATAGTTGTGTATTTTTTTCCTTCGTCATCTAACATTATATATCCCCCTTAAATTATTATAATTATACTTAATTATATGTAATTACGGCAAAGAAAAGTCTTATATAAAATTTATGGAAATTTGGGCGTTGTCCGAATAATAGTAAGATGAGAAGCAATAGTTATATCAACTCAACATAATAAAAAAATACATTTATT
>Ga0256868_10002128_pt1 | contig 10369 bp, 7 predicted proteins | sample RVTome_13_FD_187341 | JGI IMG/M metagenome (GOLD analysis project Ga0256868, IMG submission 187341) | Soil microbial communities from uranium-contaminated site in the Upper Colorado River Basin, Wyoming, United States - RVT92D227 HiSeq ... | reverse complement strand
CTTCACGCTGGAAGGGATGGAAGGTCGTCTCTTCAAACCCCTTGCCTTCACCAAAAACTTCTCAATGGCCATTGCAGCCATTCTTGCCATCACCCTTGACCCGGCCATACGGTTGCTTTTTACCCATATGGATCCTTATAAGTTCAAACCTAAGTTCTTGTGCCGTATCGTCAACGCATTGCTCGTTGGCAAGATCCACAGCGAAGAGAGCCATCCTATCAGCCGTCCGCTGATGAAGATCTATCACCCGGTTTGTGAGTTTGTGCTGAGACACAAATGGTCAACTGTCATCGCAGCGCTCCTCGTCGTGCTCGTCACGATTCCCGTCTTCGAAAAGCTGGGCTCTGAGTTTATGCCTCCTCTTTTTGAAGGATCGTTACTTTACATGCCGATGGCGCTGCCAGGCATTTCTGTGACGGAAGCGCAGAAACTGCTCCAGGTCCAGGACAAGGTTCTGAAAAGTTTTCCCGAAGTCGATCTTGTCTTCGGAAAGGCAGGCCGCGCGGAAACCGCCACTGATCCAGCCCCCTTCTCCATGATGGAGACCGTCATCCTTCTTAAACCCGAATCGGAATGGCCGAAGGTTGGGAAATGGTATTCGTCGTGGGCGCCGGAATGGTTACAAAAAATACTTCGTCGGGCTTGGCCCGACCATAAAGGCGTGGACGAGTTGATCTATGGAAAAGGAGGCCTCGATGAAGCCATGCAGTTCCCCGGAGTTTCTAACTCCTGGACCATGCCCATTAAAGCCCGGGTGGACATGCTTTCGACAGGGATAAGAACGCCCATTGGCATCAAGATCATGGGCGCCGATTTACAAAAGGTTCAGGAACTCGGTGAGCATATTGAAATGGTGCTCAAAGAAGTGCCGGGGTCGAAGAGTGTTTTTGCTGAGCGGACAGCCGGAGGCTACTTTATTGACTTTACCCTCAAACGCTCGGAACTTGCCCGTTACGGATTGACGGTTGACCAGGTCAATAATGTCGTGATGTCGGCCATTGGAGGGGAGAACGTCACCACGACGATCGAGGGGCGCGAAAGGTATCCGGTGAACGTCCGTTATTTTAGAGAATTTCGGGATGATGTGGAGAAGCTCAAGAGAGTGCTCGTTTCTATCCCAACCGGAGGAGGGGTTTCCGCAGGTGGAATGGGAGGGACGGGCGGCGCGGCAAGAACAGGAGGAGCCTCCGCCATGCAGATTCCCTTGGGGCAACTGGCTGACATCTCTCTCGTTTCCGGACCTGCAATGATCCGTGATGAGAACGGTCGGCTTTCAGGTTATGTTTTCGTCGACCTCGATACCTCAAAACGGGATATTGGAAGTTACGTGTCCGATGCGAAGAAGGTCATCCGTGAAAAGGTCAATCTTCCTCCAGGTTACCAGTTGATCTGGAGTGGACAGTTCGAATTCATGGAACGGGTTAAGGAACGGCTCATTATTGTTGTGCCGATCACCATCTTCCTTGTTTTCCTGCTTCTCTATTTCAATACCCGGTCCGTCACCAAGACGATGATCATTCTGCTGGCTGTTCCCTTTTCAGCCGTTGGTGCCATCTGGTTTCTCTATCTCCTTGGATACAATATGAGCATTGCTGTCTGGGTAGGCCTGATTGCCCTGATGGGGGTGGATGCTGAGACCGGTATGTTCATGCTCCTTTACCTCGATATTGCCTACCATGAGGCTCAAGGGAAGGGAAGAATGAGAAACTGGGACGATCTCCGGGAGGCGATCGTGGAGGGTGCCGTTAAGCGGCTTCGGCCTAAAGTCATGACAGTTGGAGTCATGTTCTTGGGGTTGATTCCCATTATGTGGTCCACCGGGGCAGGGGGGGATGTCATGAAGCGTATTGCTGCGCCGATGATTGGTGGCATTTTTACATCGTTCATCCTGGAACTTGTTGTTTATCCAGCTATTTATGCGATCTGGAAATGGCACTTTGAAGTAAAAAAACAAACAGGAGCACACCCTGCATAGAACATAAAGGGTAGGAAGCAGCAGAGGCTAAGGTCGATCCAATTTGGCGTAAAAAATATTTCGAATTCAGGGATTACGGATTGAGGAATTGGGGATAGTTCCTAAAGAAACCCCCAAATTCTCGATTCGAAAAAATCATTCAAAGGAGGTAGTTGGTATGAAAAGGTTGGTCCTTATGTGGGTAGGGTTGGTTGTGGGATTGTTCTTTCTTTCATCTTTCGCTTCTGCTCAGCATCAGCATGGAGGAGCGGCGAAAGGGGAGACAATGAAGATGGATACCAAGGAGGTTCTCGTTGAGGGGGTCAAAGTGACCTTTCAGATCATGGCAAACGAAGAGCATCTAAAAATGCTTAAAGACATGAAGATGAAGGAGGATGTGGAGCCCGGTACCACCCATAACATCACTTTGACTTTGAAGGATGAAAAGATCCAGAAGGAGATCACCGATGCTCAGATTAATATGAAAGTAGTCGATCCGAAAGGGAAAGATCAGATCAAACCCCTAAAGTATGAAGGGACGATGAAGAGTTACGATGCCTATTTTGATTTCAAAGAAAAAGGAAAATATCAGGTCCTAATCCTTTTCAAGGTGGGTGAACAGAAAAGGACGGCTGGGATCTATTATGAGGTAAAATAACCTGACCCCGTTTCCGTTTATACATGTGGTTTGGATTTGTCTACCTTAGCTGGGAGTTTCTAAGAAACCAACACCGAAAAGATAAATTGACCCTATCCGAAAAGTTAAATCCTAACTTTTAGACTTGATCTGTAGCGAAAACAATAACGGTTTGGTTATTTTTTAACAGGCTGTCTAAAATTCGACAAAAAACTCTTTCAAAAGGAGTTGAGTCGTTTATTCGGTCTGAATACACACGCTGCTAACTACTTAATAAATTTGAAAAATCATCACTAGTTCTTAGCACCCTCCTACTGGCATAAAAATTGCTCAGCCAATTGTCATGAATGTTTTAATCATCAAACATATTGATATCGAAGGACCGGGGTTGATTGAGTATTGTCTTAAGCAAGAGAAATTCCCTTACCAGATTGTCAATCTTGAAACCGGCGCTTCGTCTCCCGAAGCTTGATAATCTCACCCGTATTGTGATTTTGGGAGGACCCATGAATGTCTATGAGGAAGATCGTTATCCCTTCCTCATAGATGAAGACCTTTTTATTAAGGAAGCGATTCAGAGAGGAAAAACGGTCTTAGGAATCTGTCTTGGAGCCCAATTGATAGCAAAGGCGCTCGGGGCAAAGGTTTTTAAAGCCCCTGTGAAAGAGATCGGATGGTATGATGTCTCGTTGACAGAAGAAGGTTTCAAAGATGCCCTCTTCTCCTCTCTGCCAAAATATTTTTCTGTTTTTCAATGGCACGAGGACACCTTTGGGGTCCCGAAGGCTGGAAAGCTGATCGCCACTTCAACCTCTGTCATCCATCAGGCCTTCCGGTATGGAGAGAATGTTTACGGTCTCCAGTTTCATCTCGAAGTAAAGAAGAAGATGATCCAGGCGTGGATGGAAACTTATGAAGAAGAATTTAAGGGTCTTCAGGTTCCCCCTCCCTTTTCAAAGGCTGAGATTTTGACAGAAACCGCAATAAAGATTGAAAGTTATACGAAAAGGGGGACGGGCTTTTTAAAAAACTTTCTAAGGCAGTCTAAGAAATAGGTCTTAGAGTCGTCAAAGATGAGCACTATGCTCTTTGCTTTCTAATTATGTGCGGAATTGCTGGAATTATTGGTTTTGACTCTTCGGAGCCGAAAGAAAAACTTCTTCGTCGAATGCTCGGGTTTATCCGTCATCGTGGCCCCGATGCATCCGGTATTTATATAGATAGGATTGCAGGATTAGCCTCGACCCGGTTAAGCATCATTGACCTTAGTGGCGGAGATCAACCCATTCATAATGAAGATCAGTCCATCTGGGTCGTTTTTAATGGAGAGATCTTTAACTACCCAGAGATCCGGCAGGATCTGGAGGCTCGAGGTCATAGATTTTACACTCGATCCGATACAGAAGTCTTAGTTCACTTGTACGAAGATCATGGCCCCGAGCTTTTTAAAAATCTCAATGGCCAGTTCGCCTTCGCTTTATGGGATAAATCTAAGGAGTGTTTACTTCTTGGTCGTGATCGCCTGGGCATCCGACCCCTCTTTTATTATTTGGACAATGACCGTTTAGTTTTTGGTTCAGAGGTTAAGACCCTATTTGCAGACTTAAAAATCCCAAGAAACCTCGATCTGCAGACCTTATCAGATGTCTTTATCTGTTGGGCCCCCTTAGGACATCTCACGCCTTTTAAAAAGATCTATCAAATCCTCCCAGGACATTATGCTCTTTTCTCACGTCGAGGAATGATAACCCACCAATACTGGCAACTTTCCTTCTTAGAATCAAACAATAATTCGGACCGTTCCTTGGATGAATGGACCGAAGAATTGAAAGCACTCCTTTATGACGCTACCAGAATTCGTCTTCGAGCAGATGTTCCTGTAGGAGCTTATCTAAGTGGCGGGTTAGATAGCACCTATATCACGTCTATTGTAAAACGATTTTTTAATAATAAACTCTGCACCTTTTCGGTAAGCTTTACAGACAACCGTTTTGACGAAGCTCCATATCAGGAGAAGGCTGTGCAGTCGCTGCAGACCGACCATCGGACCATTCGATGTACGGAGAAAGATATTGGAGAAGTTTTTCCTCAGGTTGTGTGGCATACGGAAACACCCATTCTTCGCACAGCGCCGGCTCCCTTGTTTCTGCTGTCCGGATTGGTTCGTGAAAACAATTTTAAAGTAGTTCTAACAGGAGAAGGGGCAGATGAAATCTTTGCCGGTTACGATATATTTAAGGAAGATCGAGTGAGGCGTTTCTGGGCTCGGAATCCTCAATCCAGAATCCGTCCAATGCTTCTGCAAAGGTTATATCCTGACATCTTCCGCAAAGAGGATTCTAAGGCACATCGATTTCTGGAGGCTTTCTTCCGGAAAAGACTTTCTCATGTGGATTTCCCCGCTTACTCCCATATGATCCGATGGGAAAATGCCAATTTCATAAAAACATTTTTCTCAAATGAATTTCGGGAAAGAACAGAAAAAGATGATGGATTTGTGGATCGATTCATATCGGCACTCCCAGGAGAATACATGAAGTGGGATCCTCTATCCCGGGCTCAATATACGGAAATCTCTATCTTCCTTTCCAACTACTTACTCTCCTCTCAGGGGGACCGCGTAGCTATGGCACACTCCGTAGAAGGCCGTGTTCCTTTTCTTGATTATCGGGTCGTAGAGTTTGCATGTAGGGTGCCTCCGCGATTCCGGCTGAACGGTCTTAGAGACAAGTTTATCTTGCGTAAAGCCGCCCACAATCTCATTCCACCAGACCTGGTCAAAAGGCCAAAACAACCTTATCGTGCGCCTATTAGTCAATGCTTTTTAGGGGAAAATCACCATGATTATGTACAAGAGTTGATCTCAGACGCTTCCCTTCGACAGGCCGGATACTTTCATTCAGGCAGGGTAGCAAAACTTGTCGAGAAGTGCCACAAGCAACAAGGGCACCTGCTGAGCGAGCGTGAGAACATGGCTTTGGTTGGAATCATTTCCACCCAGTTATTAGACCATCTATTTATTCGAAATTTTCCACCTCATCCAATCCACGAACCTGAGGATATGAAAAGATTTGGCGCTGGAGAATAGAATGGTAAATTTCGTGAGATCAACCATTAAAGAAATAAAAACATAATATCCGGAGGGAATGAGATGAAAGTAATTCTGTTCCTATTATTGTTGATGAGCTTGTTCATTGCAGGGGTTGCTTTTGCTGAAATACCAGCTTCCTCACCACCCAAAGTGGATTCAGGTGATACTGCCTGGCTTCTAATCTCCACTGCTTTGGTAATGTTGATGACGCCTGGTCTTGCCCTGTTCTATGGAGGGATGGTGAGATCAAAAAATGTCTTAGGGACGATCATGCAAAGCTTCATTGCTCTGGGGGTAATCACTATCCAGTGGGTTGTCTATGGATATAGTCTCGCGTTTGGCCCTGATATTGGTCACATCATCGGGAGTCTTAAATGGATTGGGCTCAGAGGTGTGGGACTTGATCCCTACCCTGACTACGCAGCTACAGTTCCTCACCAGGCATTTATGATCTTTCAGATGATGTTTGCTGTGATTACACCCGCTTTGATTACAGGTGCCATTGCCGAAAGATTTAAGTTTAAGACTTATCTCGTATTCCTCATTCTCTGGGCAACCTTCGTTTATGATCCTCTTGCCCACTGGGTCTGGGGCGTGGGCGGTTGGATTAGAAATCTTGGTGCTCTTGACTTTGCCGGAGGGCTTGTCGTCCATATCAGCTCTGGAATTGCTGCACTAGCTGCTGCTCTTGTCGTAGGCAAAAGAAAAGGCTATGGTGATGAACCCATGCCTCCCCACAACCTGACCATGACACTTTTGGGTGCTGCATTGCTATGGTTTGGTTGGTTTGGCTTTAATGGTGGAAGTGCAGTGGCCTCCGGTTCTCTTGCGACCTCTGCCTTTGTGGTAACACACATCTCAACTGCTGCTGCAGCTCTTTCATGGATGATCGCTGAATGGGCCTATCGCGGGGAGCCAACAGTTCTCGGGGCTGCATCAGGTGCGGTGGCAGGACTTGTGGGCATCACCCCAGCATCGGGTTTTGTCGGACCCATAGCCGCCATTATCATTGGGCTCGGTGCAGGCGTCGCATGTTACTTTGCCATTAATCTGAAAACTAAACTTGGCTATGACGATTCTCTTGACGTCGTAGGCGTTCACGGAGTGGGTGGCACTTGGGGCGCATTGGCAACCGGATTATTTGCGTCAAAGGCCATCAACCCAGCAGGGAATAACGGCCTTTTCTATGGCAACCCTTCGCTGATTGGAATTCAGGCATTGAGTGTGGTTTCTGCATGGGTTTATTCTTTTGTGGTAACATTGATCATATTGAAGGTTCTCGATTGGACCATGGGGTTAAGGGTCAGCGAAGAGCATGAAGTGGATGGTCTGGATTTAAGCCAACATGGCGAAAGTGGATATAGTTTTTGATTAATGAGTTTTGAGATATGAATTAAAGGCTCAAAACCTCCGAACTCATCACTCCGAACTAAATGAAGGAGATCATATGAAAAAGATCGAAGCAATTATCAAACCATTTAAACTGGATGAAGTGAAGAATGCATTATCCAAAATCGGTGTTCAGGGAATGACGGTCACCGAGGTTAAGGGCTTTGGAAGACAAAAAGGGCATACCGAGGTTTATCGAGGAGCCGAATACAAGATTGACTTTCTTCCCAAGGTTAAAATTGAATTGATCACCACCGATGAAATGGTCCATCAGGTGATCGAAACCATTGAACGGGCTGCTAAGACAGGAAAGATTGGGGACGGTAAAATCTTTATCTTGCCGGTCGAAGAGGTGATTCGAATACGGACCGGAGAACACGGAAGAGATGCAATTTGAGTTAGGCATCACCAGAAACGGGCTCATCGATACCAAAATCCTGATGGCCAAGGAAGTATCTAATCAATCCTCCCCAAGGGAATTCCTTCGCCAACATTCCGATATGGTGGACAGCCTTGTGAGAAAAGCTTTCCAAAAGGCACAATCCCATGTATCGACTCCATCGGTCTGCCTCATCGCTATAGGAGGATATGGAAGGGCTGAATTAGCTCCTTACTCGGATGTCGATCTACTTCTCCTCTACTCCTCTTCGGAAAAAGAGGAACTCCCTCCTTTGATCGAGAAGATGCTTTATCCACTCTGGGACTTAGGACTGGAAGTGAGTTGCAGTTCAAGGCCGATCAACGAATGCCTGAAAATGGCCCAATCGGATTTGCAAATAAAAACAGGCTTGATTGACGGACGTTATCTCGACGGCGAATACGAATTTTTCCGGAAGTTATACAGTCTCTTCACGAAAAAAGTTCTTCATCGAACGGTCCAGAAATTTGCGGAGGGTTTGGCAAAGGATCTTTACCTCCGCAGCCAGAAATACGAAGATCCTGCTTATGCCCTGGAGCCCCATATCAAAGAAGGAGAAGGAGGGTTGAGAGACTTTCAGATTGGCCGGTGGATCATCAGGGCGAAATACAAGACCGATCGCTGGGATTCCATCCTCTTTCCGGACCACTCCCGAATGTTAGACAAAAGCCTCCAATTCCTCTGGGACGTTAGAAACCAGCTTCATCTCCTTAGCGGAAGAAAACAGGACAATCTCACTTTCGAATTGCAAGAGAAAATCGCACCGATCCTTGGCTTTCCCTTTGGTACGGAAGGGATCGAGGAGATGATGAGACAATATCATCTTTCCACACAGAGGATCTCAAACTTTGTTTATGATATTCTCGAACGGGCCCTCCACGAACCCTCTTGGGCAAAGAAAGCTTTCTTTTTCTTTCAACGAAAGAAAATAGATGAGAATTTCGGGATCGCTTATGGAGAACTCCATCTTTTTGATCCTATTACGTTCAAGAGAGACCCCTCACAATTGATGACTCCCTTTAAACATTGTCAGACTTACCGGATCAACATGGATTTTCGGATGGAGGAAGCCGTGATGGAGGCTCTTCCCTTCATCGACGATCACTTTAGAACATCGGAGAGGGTGAATCAAACCTTCCTCTCGATCCTGAGGAAAGAAAGTGGTGTTCATGCCATTTTAAAGAAGATGCACGAGCTGGGATTCTTATCGCGATATATTCCTGAATTCTCAGAGATTGAAGGGAAGGTACATTATGACCTTTACCATGTCCATCCCGTTGATGTCCATTCTATCTTGGCTGTGGAGGAACTGGAGAAGTTAAGAGAGGGCCTTTACCATAAAGGATATCCTTTGCTCACCTCTCTCATCAGAGAAATAGAAAAGCCGGAGATTCTTTTTTTAACAACACTCCTCCACGACATTGGAAAGGGGATGGACGGAGATCATTCTTCCGTTGGCGAAGAGATAGTTAAGCATATCGGAAAGCGGATGGAACTGTCTATGGAAGACAGGGAATTGATTGGATTCTTGATAAGCCACCACCTTTTTATGATCCAAACGGCCTTCCGCAGAGATCTCCATGATGAACAGGTCATCATCCATTTTGCCAACGAGGTTAAGAATCTCAATCAATTAAAGATGCTTTACCTTTTGACTTTTGCTGACATAAAAGCAGTTGGACCTGAAGCCTGGACCTCTTGGAAGGACACCCTTCTAATGGAGCTTTTTCTAAAGACCTCGCATTTTTTTGAAAGGGGTGCAGTTGACGGGCTGTTTTTGAAAGGGGATGAGATGATTCAGAGGCTTCAGGAATCTCTATCTCAAGAAATAATTTCTGAATATGCTGAATACCTTCCAGACCGGTACCTCTCCTGCTATCCCTTCACAGAGATTACCCATCATATTGAAATGGCTCGTTCTATTGAGAAGGAACTTCTCCTTGTGGAATGGGAGATTGAAAAGGAGATCCAAGCAAAGGTTATCGTATGTACAAAAGATAGGTATGGACTCTTTTCCAAAATTGCTGGCTCGATGTTTATCAACCGTCTGAATATCCTTGAAGCGCAAATACACACCTGGGGAAATGGTGTTGCCCTTGATACTTTTTGGGTGGAAGATGCCACGAAGGATATCAAAAGCCGCCTTCAGCAGTTTAAAAAAGACTTGCTGGAAATTTTAAGTGGGAAAATCTTCCTAAAGGACCTTCTTTCTAAAGGGAAGGTGTCAAATGGGATCAAACAAAAGGTTATTCCCAGGGTGTCAGAAGAATTGAAAATCAATAATCAAGACTCTGACTTTTATACCATCGTTGAAGTGATTGGAGAAGATCGGGTGGGTATTCTCTATGAAATTACGCAAGCATTGACTGACCACGGGTGTGATATCCACTTTGCAAGGGTATCAACCTTAGGAAATCGCATTGTCGATGTCTTTTATATTCAGGATGCATGGGGAGAAAAGATAGAAGAAGAGAATAGCGTTGACCAACTTAAAAGAACCCTTTCCCGACTTATGGGGAAAGACTAAGCCACAACATCATTTACACTTCACAGAATCCACATCATTAATTCCCAAATTATAAAAAAACCTCATTTTTCCATATATTATAGTCACTCTGCACTCCCCTTATGTCTTGAAGATGGTTTGTTTTATGGTCTTGACATACTACCTCCATATTTCGTATATTCAACTCATCCTAAAGTGTGTTCTTATTATTTTTACACAATGGAGAAGGAATTCGCCAAGACTGGTAGAACTATTCAAAAGACTGTCCGGGCAAAGAAGAGGGGCAGTTTTTACAATAGCAGGGTGAGAAATGGCAGGCAAGACCTTAGACCCGAGCAAGGGTCATGGATACTCAGTGTAGAGGCAATTGAAGA
>Ga0256868_10002127_pt1 | contig 10369 bp, 10 predicted proteins | sample RVTome_13_FD_187341 | JGI IMG/M metagenome (GOLD analysis project Ga0256868, IMG submission 187341) | Soil microbial communities from uranium-contaminated site in the Upper Colorado River Basin, Wyoming, United States - RVT92D227 HiSeq ... | reverse complement strand
TAGTATTTCTACCAGCACGCCACCGGCCAGGTCCTCTTCTGCATAACGCCGAGCCCCAACCTCTGGGGTTACGACGTTCGGGAAACCAGCGAATTTCTCCCCATGGTGGCCCGGCGCATGGTCGACGTCATCCCCAGGCTCAAGAACCTCCGGGTCCGGAGGACTTGGCGCGGCGTTTATCCCATGACGCCGGACGCCTTCCCGATCATCGGCTGGACGAAGGAGGTCGAGGGGTACCTTCTGGCCGTGGGCATGTGCGGCCAGGGATTCATGCTCGGCCCCGGTGTGGGAGAGATGCTCGTTCGCATGGTCCTCAAAGCCCAAACAGTCAAAGACGACGAGGTCCTATCCTACGTCAGCCCATACCGGGAATTCAAAGGACTTGAAAAACTGCAATAATTTCGCGTTTCGATTGGCGCTTTACAAGCCCGTTCATCACCCGGTAAAGGACGGCCAACTCCGGCTGAGTGAGCCTTCATTTTTCGATTCCACCTCGTCCTTTGGTCATGGATGATAAAACGTGATGAGAGGGGATGTTAAGATGAATAGAAGAAACTTAGCTACCCCAGGCTCACGGACGCCCCACGGCCCAGACGGCCAGCCTGTAAACGATGTAGTACAAGCGATGGAACGCTTCCAGCAGAATCGCACCCGCCTTGGCCGGGAGAGGATAGCCCGGATCGCCCAGGACCTTTTCCACGCCGATGCCGGCCCGATGGGACAGGTAGAACTTCCGCCTGAAGGCGGAACGGGCGAGCCTTTTCTGCGCGGACATACGCAGGGCCCGGATCTGGGGCCAATCCGAAAAGGTGTCTTTATAGGCTCGCCATTTCGCCGCCCCGTTCCCGCACAGGCAGAGCCATACCAGAAAGGCCGCCTCCTGCGCGACCAGGGCGGGCAGGAGAGCGAGCAGGATGGGCCAGCGGAAATAACTCAGCAGGTACCGGTAGCGGTTCCTCTCCATCAAGTATTGGGCGGATTTGTTCTTCCTGAAGCGCTCCGGGCTCTGCTCGTGGAACACCTCGATATCCGGGACGCACCAGGACCCGATCCCCGACAGCCTGGCCCGCATGGCGTATTCCACGTCCTCGTGGTAGGCGAAATAGGATTCCTCTAGGAACCCAACGGTTTCCAAAGCGCGGCGGCTCATCAGGAGGAACACGGCGTGCGCCGCGTCGATCGGGACCGGGCCGCCGGGCCGGCCCGGGAGGGGCTGGAGCGTCGGGCTGGCATTACCCGTGTAGGTCACGGCTAGCCCGGAGGAGACGGGGCGGCCGTGGAAATCCCTCACCAGCGGCTGGACGAGAGCCTCGTCGCACAGCCCGCGCGAGGCCTGCACGAGCCCGGCGACGGTCTCGGCGCCGGCGCAACAGGTGTCCTGGTTGACGAGAATGAAATAGTCGTAGCGGCCGGCGGCGCTTTTGAGAACAGCATTGTGCCCGGCGGCGAAGCCGACATTCGCCGGATTGGACCTGAGCGCGACGTTGGGCCATCGGTGCCGCAGTTGGAGCTCGTTTAAGAACTCCCAGGAACCATCCGGAGAGCCGTTGTCCAAGACGTGGATGTCGATGCCCCCCTCAGGGAAGCTCTGCCGGGCGAGGCTCTCCAGACACCGCTCGATGACGGCGCGGCCTTGGTAGACGAGGACGCTGATGCAGACGCGAATCGGCGGGGGACTCATGCGCGGATGACCTCGGACAAAGGCCGTCCGCGGGCCGCCGGGCGGGCCCGGAGGGGCCCGCTCAGGAGACGCTCCCTCCCGAGGCCATGGCCTCGGTGAAAATCCGGCTGTAGCGACTCATATGCTCGGCGACCGAGAAATACTCCTCGATCCGCCGGCGCCCCGCTTCGGAAAGGCTATGGCGCAGCTGCGGGTCCCGCAGCAGTCTCAAGATAGCCTGGGCTAAGGCTTGCTCGTCGCGGATGGGCACCAGGAGGCCGTTGATCTCGTCCTGGAGGATTTCGCCCGGGCCGCAAGGGCAGCAGGTGGCCACAATAGGGATGCCGGCCGCTAAGGCCTCCAGGAGCACTATGCCCAGCGCTTCGTATATCGAGGTGAAGACGAAGACCGATGCCAACGGCATGTATCTGATGGGATTTTTCTGGAAACCCAAGAAGCGTACCGCCTCCCCCAGCCCCAATTCCTGCACCTCCTCCTCCAGCCGGGACCGCAAAGGCCCGTCCCCGATGAGGAGAAGGGTGGCGGGCAATTCGCGGCGCACCAGCGCTATGGCCCGCAACAGGTAGACGAAGCCCTTCTGGTTGACGAGGCGGCCGATGCCGAGGACGAGAGGCTCCGGACCGGGGACAAAATCAGGCACGAATTCCCGGGCTTTTTGCCTCACCAGGGCGATGTCGATCGGATTGAGGATCACCTGGATGCTCTCGGGCCGGAGCCCAAAGTTCTCCAGGAGATCCGCCCGGACTCCTTCGGAGACGGCCACGATCCGATGGGCCGAGGGGTAGAGCCGCCGGATGAGAGGGTTGAGCAGAACATGGGCCCGCGGATAGAAATCGCGGATGTTCGTGTTCAAGAGCGTCTGCTCGCAGATGATGACCTTGGTTTTGGGCCGAAAAAGACGCGCGGCTAAAAGCGCCAGTATGTTGGCGTGGCTGACGATGCTCACGACCAGGTCCGGCTGCAGACGGCGGTAAATCCGGGCCAGGGCCCAGGCCGCCCGTAAGACATCCAAGGGATTGCGCGTGAATGGATTCTGCCTGAGGTTGAAGGTCTGGAGGCCGGGAGGGAGGTCGTCCAAATAGGGACCTTCTTCGTTCATCGAGAAAACCAGCACCGGGTCGACCCGAGGGTCGACCCGGCGATTCTTCCAATAATGGCCGATCCAGCGGAGCAGAATCTGCTCCGCCCCACCGCACCCCAGACTGGGGATCACGAAAAGGATGCGTTTCATGAGGTATAGGAATTTGAAAATAGAAGAATTTGCTTTTTCCGAGCGAGCTGAATTCCCGTTCTTGGCGCTGAATCTTGCCTCATAACCATGTCGATAATATATCGTCGGCCGGGCGATGCTGTCAATCGCCGTAATAAGCGGCGGCGGAAGAGCATGTTCAGGCAAAAAACCCTCTCGCACCCGCTAAAAGACGATAGACTTTCCATTTCTGTGAAAATGAGATGATCAAAAATAGTCCGCGTTATCCTCGACCGCCGTGAGGATGACGCCGGGCGCAAGCGCGCTCCCAGTCATTATGGGTATTTGGCGGATCCGCATTAATCGAGTCAGCCTCGGTTTTTTTTATGCAACCCCACTCTCCGACGGTATTGGCGGTATAGCAAATGACTGATGGGCCAACGGTGATATCCGTATCGTCCTAATACAAAGCGAATGAGATTAAACAAAGGTTCCATGTAGCGATTTCTCCTTCTTAATCCCCCGTAGTGCTTTGACAGCGTTGATACAAAATCTAAAAGCATTTCTTGGCGGAGTCCAACAGCATCGCGATTCATGGCATTAACGTATTCAGTCTGAGGGAAATCCGATGAAAGCGAATACATCTTCCAGAAATTTGCGGGAAATTTTAGCGTGCTGATCTCGCGATGAAATCCAATTTTTACTTTATAAGCCCATAGGCGTTTTAAAAATTCCTGATCATCGGCGACTTTGGTCTTCAATGACCACGGGCCGATCTTCTCAATCAGAGAGCGATTATGCATCCAGTTGCTCGGAGAAATCCCTCCATGCGGAGTCTCTAGACTTTCGGGAAGACTAAAAAAACTGACGACTCCTTCAGGCCCAATAGCCGCTCCTAGAGAATAGACAAAATCGCAATCTGTCAGTTGGATATGCTTAACGAGTCTCTCGAGATGCCATGGGAACCAAAGATCGTCATGACCCAAATAAGCAACGTATTGCCCCTTCGCGTTTTTTAGACCCTCATTTCTAGGCTTGCTTGGGGTTCCGGAATTCTCGGGGAGATTCAGCCAATGAAATCGATCGTCACCAAAGGACGCCACGGCCTGCTCGCTATCATCAGAGCAACCGTCCCCGACGATCCAAACCTCGTAGTCTTTAAAAGCCTGACGCAGAACGGTTTCCAAGGTCAGTCTCAATGTTCCACTGCTGTTATAGGTCGGGATAATGACCGTGATTAATGGCAAAGACATCATCCGAATGATCCTATTCCTAGAATCCCTTTAGAGAATATGCGGGAACAAAAATCCTGTCTTTGTCGCGATTTCGAAATCCTTCAAGGATTTTTTTTCCTGGCGGAGAAGCCCTTCAACAAAATGGTTATAGAGAATGCTTCGATGCCGGCTTTGAACGGCGGAATAACTTTGGCTATGGATCGAGTTGATCAGATCCAGTCTCCCGGCATGCCAAAGAATATCCGGACGATCGTCTTCATGGAAATCCGCGATGATGAACTTCGATTGGTATTTGACTTCCGGAGCGAGGTAATTCAGGCCGTCAGCCCCCACCACCAGAAGAAAGTGAGCGGCGTGATAACCATTGAATCGGAGATCGTTCTTTTGGTACCTTTCCCGAATGAAAAAAACGTTGTTGCCGCCGTTCCTCCCGGCCCTGATTTGCTCGATCTTTGCCAAGACCCCATCTTGATCAGCGAGTTCAGGCGAGCCCAACCCCCATTTTGAACATAGGGGGTGAAAATATATCCAATGCGCGCCGGCAGCCCTCAGCCGCTCGACCAAGCTATCCAACTGCCCCGCTCGGCTCGCCGACGTGAGCGCGCTCGCTCCGATCTGGAGCTCACTTCCTTCACGGTCGATCCCCTGTCGAAGGCATTCGATCCGCTTCAGGGTGCTCCCGATCCCTCCCTTGGAGTTGTCTTCCCAATCATACAGCGAAAGCCGGATTGTTGTCGCGTATTTGAGCAATGCGTCGGCGACACGGGATCTGTTGATGAGGCTCCCATTGGTGACAACCGCGATTTCTTGAAAACCAAACCGGCGGGCGTTCTCGAGAACCTTCGGAAACAGAGGCGACATCGTCGGCTCGCCACCGGTCAATAAAAGGCCTGATGTTTGACACTCGAGATTGGCAAAGAGCTTCTCTATGAAATCTATGGTTAAGTGATGATGCTTAGCGGAATTGATGCTTGGACATTCCGGACAAACGCGGGTGCAATTGCTCGTCAAATCGAGCTCAAGCGTCACCGGAAATATGTTTTTGCCCTCCAAATAGCTATTGACCCTCTCTTTGTGAAGGCCGACTTTTAACATCGATCCGACTTCTGGTTTTGAGTTGATCATCCTTGCGTGGCAGGCCTTTTCTCTCGATGTAAAAACGAGTATATCAGAATTTCATGATGGCGTTAAGAGATTATACCCAAAATATAAGAGTTTGCTTTTTCCGAGCGAGCTAGATTCCTGCTCCGGACAATGAATCTACCCTCCTATCCATACCGGAATTGTATCGGAGGCTGAACGGCGATGATTTTAATTAGTTATCATCTTCAACGAAGAATGATCTTCCTCCCGTCGTAGGGCACGATCATCATCGGGATGTCATAGACCTGTTCCAGGAGTTCCGCGTTCAGAAGCTCGTCGGGCTTCCCGGAGGCCACGACCTTACCCTTCTTCATAAAGACTAGGGCGTCCGAGTATTTGACCGCCACTTCCAGGTTATGCAGGGTGACGATGACGGTCTTGCCCTTGTCCAGGGCCAGCCTCCTGCAGAGACTCATGACCTCGACCTCGTGCTTGGGATCGAGGAACGTCGTCGGCTCGTCAAGGAGGAGGACCTCTGCGCTTTGGGCCAGGGTCCTGGCGATGAGGACGAGACGGCGCTCGCCGCTGCTCAATTGCGAGAAATCGCGTTTTTCGAACCCCTCCAAGCCGACGAAGTGGAGCGCCTCCCCAGCGGCCCTGAGGTCCTCCCGCGAAGGGACGGAAAAAGGCGAGATGAATGCCGCCCTCCCCATCAGGACGAAGTCCAGGACGCCGTAATTCAGGGCCAGGGTCATTTCCTGAGGCACGTAGCTTACAAGCTTGGCTCTCTCCTGGGCCTTTAATGAAGAGAGGTCCCGACCGCCCAGAAAGAGCGACTGCCTTGGAACCGGGACCACACCCGCCAGACACTTGAGGAAGGTTGATTTTCCAGCTCCGTTTCTTCCCACGATGCTCGTCACTTGGCCGCTTTCAAATCGGAGACGCTCAACCGAAAGGCGAAAATCTTTGTAACCGAAGGAAAGCCCGCGAGCCTCGATGCTCACAGCCAGACCTTCCTTGATCGCCTAAGCAGGATGATGAAGAACGGGATGCCGATAATGCTCGTCAGGATGCCGATGGGGATCTCGAATGTGGCTGCGACGCGGGTGATGTCGTCGGCGATGATCAAAACGGAAGCCCCCAGGGCGGCCGACAACGGAATGACCTTCCTGTTGTCCGCGCCGACCATCATCCGGACGAGATGGGGTACGATAAGCCCGATCCAGCCTATGACCCCGGCTACAGCCGTGGCCGCGGCCGTGATCATGGAGGTCAGGAGAATGACCAAGAGCTTCTCCCGGCGGACATGGACCCCCATAGACTTCGCCTCCTCCTCGCTCAGGGAAAGCACATTGAGCCTCCATCTCATCAAGATGAGGGCGACAACACCTCCGGCCATGATGGGCAGGGAGATCGACAGGTCCTTCCATGTCGCCAATGATAGGCTCCCTAACAGCCAGAAGAAAAGAGCCTGAAGAGCGTATGGGTTGGCGAAGAATTCGACCAGGGACAAAAGGGCCTGAAAGAAGGCCGAGATGATGACCCCGGTCAGGAGGAGAGAGACGGTGTGGGACTCGGAGCGTCCCGAGATCATGAGAACGGCGAAGACCGCGCCAAGGGCGAAGACGAAAGCTGCGATCTGAGTAGGGAAATTCTTTCCCAGGAAGACGAGGGATAGGGCCGCGCCGAAGGCCGCCCCGAAAGATATGCCGAGAATGTATTCGTTGACCAGGGGATTCTTGAAGAGCGCCTGAAGCGAGGCCCCGGAGACGGAAAGAGCCGCCCCGGCCATGAGGGCCAGAAGGAGTCGCGGCAGGCGGATACGGAAAAGGATGTCCTGGTAAGCGGTGGAGACCTTGGGACCGGCTTCCGGCGATATCGCCTGGATGATGGTGCGTCCCAGGTCCTTCGGCGGAATGTGAAAACGGCCGATGCTCAAGGATGCCAGGGTCAGGAGGAAGGGCAGAAGGAAGAGGAGGACCGTAAGGATCTTCGCTTTCTTATTTTGCATCCCATCGCCCGCATTCGAGGACCCGGCATAACGACGAGAATCCGCCCTCGATCCCGTAATATTTCTTGAAAATCTCGTTTCCTTCCGTTTCGAGACCGACAGGAGCCGCAACATCCGGATGGAACAAACGGGCCAGGTAGAGCGTCTCGACCAGGACCTCGGCCGGGTCCCACCAATACCAATACCCAAAGGTATAGAAGACCTTCTTGTTCCTGACCGCCGGCAACGATCCGAGCCGCTTGTCCAGGAGAACGTCCTCGACGGTGACCGGCCTTTCCCGCGGCGGATAGTTGCCCTGGACAAGAAAGATATCCGGCTGCCAGGCCACGATCTGCTCGAGCTGGACGATGGTGGCGATGGTCCCCAGGTACGCGGGCAGGATGCCCGCCGCGCAATTGATCCCGCCGGCGGTGTCCACGGGCTCGTAGGTCACCGGAGTCCGCGTCAGCGAGCCCCAAAAGGACATATAGACCCGCGGTTTCTTGCCCGGGGAGATCGAAGAGACCGATTTCCGCACGGCCTCAACCCTTGACAGGAAATCGTTAACGAGCTCAGCGGCCCTCTCCTCGCGCCCGAGCATGCGTCCTACCAGCTTGATCTCCTCCAGGAGCTTATCGAAGCTTCCCATGGAGGCTAGAGCGACGACCGGCCTTTGGACCTTGCTCTGCAGAGAATCGACCATCTGGAGCTCGGTGGGAGAGACGAAAATGATATCCGGCTCGAGCTTCATCACCATCTCGAGGTTCATGTCTTCCGGGGTGTTTGAAACGGCCGGGAGCTTTCGGCCCTCCGGGAAGATGATGGAAAAGAGATGGTCATGCTTGAGAATGAAATAGTCCACGCCGACAAGCCTCTCCCCCGCCCCGAGGGCGATCAAGATCCGAGTGATCTCGGGCTGGAGGGAAATGACCTTATCCGCCCGAAAAGGAAGCGCGACCTTCCGGCCGAGGCTGTCCGTGATCTGTCGAGACGCTTTCCCGGACGGCTGAAAACAAAAAACCGGATAACCGGCCACAGCAAGAGAGAACAATATTAAAACGGCTCTCGCCTTTTTCCTCGGGAACACCGGTATATTATATCCGTTTTCCGGGAAACGTGAAATACGCCGGGCACCTCCCAAAATTGCCGATAGGACGCGAGTCGGTTGCGTTTTGGTTGATCGCGGGATAACGTCCGGCGGTCCGGTTTATGTTTTAAAGCTCAGGCTTCTTTCCGAGAAGACGATCTTCCCGAAGAATTCAGGCCTGTGGAAGTCCGGCGCCTCCGTCCGCGGAGGCGACCAGGCCCCGTAATGAGGGAATTCCGTCTCGTCGCCGCACTTGTAAAAATTGGCCCTCCCCTCGTGCCCCGGCCTGATCGTATCCCCATAATAGTTCTTGAACAGCATCATGGGGATCCTGTAGCGGACCGTCCAGAAGTCGGCCCCATGAGGTCCGTCGATCGGTCCGGGGATCGAAGCGACGATCCTGAACCCGGCCAGGTCCTCGGGAGAAAGGCGCTTCCGCGCATGTCTTCCCTTTCCGAATCCGGTCAGCAGGGCCCCGGCGGCGTTGGTCTCGAAGTTGATGTAGCCGAGCCCCTTCTCCGGGAAAGGGTCGATGAAGAGTTCGACGCAGCTGTCCGTGTAGACGGGGTCCTGGAATCCCATGTGACGGACCCGGACCCGTTTCTCGAACGCCTTGAAATAAACATAGAGATAATGTTCGGAGAAAGCGGCGCGGGCTTCGACGCGGGGCTTGTAGCCGTTGTCGAGCCACAAGTAGTCCTTGATGGTCAGGGCCGGGATGAGTTCCCAGCGCAGGGCTTCATCCCCGGGATCGAAATCTTCATTGAGACGCAGGATCTCATACTCAGGACCCATTCTTCCCCCTCAGAGGCCGGCCGACGCCTTGACCAGCTTTTCGACGGCAAGCAGGATGGCCAGCTCGGCATGGGCTTTGGGTTTCTTCGCTTCGGCGAGCGCCTGGGCCATCTCATCCACCCAGACCTGATCGGACTTTTGTCCGGACAGGACCAGGTCAAAGGCCTTGATCCCGGTTTCGGCGGCCAAAGTCAAGGCCTCGGAAAGCGGCTGGACCTCCTTTAGGATCGGGGACCCTTGGATGATCGGCAGCAGGACCTTGTGGTTGTCGCGCCAACAGACGAGCATGGCGTTAATGTCGCGCGCCAGCGCCTGGTCATTGGTCTGGAGGAAGCGGTCAACCTTTGCCGTGAACTCCCTAGCCGTCATGGATTCGGGGGGACAGGCGTCCACGAACCGGGTGAACGGGGAAAGGGAGGTATAGGTCGTCTGTTCATGCCGCTCGTAGTGCTTGAGCGGCTCGACCACGTCCGCCAGGACCTTGAGGGGGGCGACGGCATCCGAGCGGGCCATCAGGCGCAACAGCATGGCTTGATAGCTTAGATGCTTCAGCCCGAGTTCCTCAAGCTCGAGGCTCGTGATGTTCATTCTCCGGTACATGTCCTCGACATCCTTGACGGACTGGGGCGACCAGTATCTCTCAGCAATAGCGGCGGTCCGTGGCCAGATCCGTGAATCCACCGTCTCCGGAGTGACCAGTTCGGCCCACATCGTCGCCTCGCCGCCCAGGATGAACTTCTTTTCGTCCTCCGAGAGAGGGCTTGTCTCGGGGATGGGATCGTTCAGATAGTGCTCCCAAGCCGGTTGGCAGAGGTCGATGTAGTAGCCGTTCGAGAGCAGGCCCTGATAGCCCTTCCGGGCGGATTCGACGAGCGCCTCCTGGCCGCGCCAGGACTGAATGACGATGTTCGTGGGCAGGCCGGGCTGGAAGACCTCGTCCCAGCCGACCATCTTCTTGCCGTATCTGGTCAGGATCTTCAGGATCCTCTTGTTGAAGGTGGCCTGCAGGGCGCGATTGTCGGGAATGCCGTTCTTTTTCATGAACTGCTGGATCGCCGGATTCGCTTTCCATTCGCCCCCCTCGACCTCGTCACCCCCGATGTGCAGGTAGGGGTCGGGGAAAAGTCCGGCCATCTCCTTCAGGAACCCGTCGAAGAACTTGTAGGTTTTCTCCTCGGTTGGATTGAAAGTCGGAGCGAAGATCCCGAATTTTCTCTCGACGGTGTAGGGACCGGACCCGCTGGCGTACTCGGGAAAGGCCGCGAACCAGCTCGTCGAGTGCCCCGGGATGTCGAACTCGGGCATCACC
>Ga0256868_10002126_pt1 | contig 10369 bp, 11 predicted proteins | sample RVTome_13_FD_187341 | JGI IMG/M metagenome (GOLD analysis project Ga0256868, IMG submission 187341) | Soil microbial communities from uranium-contaminated site in the Upper Colorado River Basin, Wyoming, United States - RVT92D227 HiSeq ... | reverse complement strand
AAGATCGAGGGGACGACGAAGGGGACCAGCCCCAGAAAGATCGCCACCACGAGGTGGTCGCCGGTGATGTTCCCGAACAGACGAAGGGAGAGGGACAACGGCCGGGCGAGGTGGGAGACGATCTCGATCGGCAGCATGATCGGGGCCATCCACCAGACCGGCCCCAGGAAATGCTTGAAGTAGGCGATCCCGTGCTCCTTGACGCCGTAGTAGTGCGTGGACAGGAAGACGACGACCGCCAGGCCGACGGTGATGTTCATCTTGTCGGTCGGCGGGGTGAAGCCCGGGATGAGCCCCAGCAGGTTCATGAAGAGGATGAAGGTGAAGCAGGTGGCGAGCAGGGGGACGTACCGTTTCGCCTTGTGCCCGATGATGTCCTCCGCGAGGGTCACGAGGAACGACAGGATGAGTTCGAACAGGTTGCGCACCGTGAGCCTCGCCTCGGGGATGACGAGGTCCGCCGGTTTTTTCCCCGCGAAGGAGAAGGCGGAGACGGCGACGAGCAGGACCGCGATCATGATCGCGGACAGGACGTATTGCGGGGCATAGGTGGGGAGCAGCTGGAACCAGGAAAATGCCTCGTGGCCCCCGGCCGCCAGCGCCGTGGCCGGCAGAAGCAGAATTCCCAGAAGCACGCCCCATCCTTTGCGCATCATGCGTTTCCTCCGAAGCATTACTTGGTCTCCACCGCCCGGGAGAGCCCCTCGAGCAGGACGCCGAAAAAGAGCGCCGACAGGCCGAGCAGAAACCCCAGGATGTCGAAACGCTCCGAGCGGACCACGAGGTAGACCGCGGCCACCAGGGCGAGAAACTTCAGGACGTACTGGATGACGAACCCCTTTTTGATGCCCCCCTCGAGCGAGAACGCTTTCCCCAGGATCTTCCGGATCATGTAAAAGTTCCCGTAGGCGATCGCCGCGCCGCACGCGGCCCCTGGAAGCATCCGGTACTTCCCGGCGATCACGATCCCGGCAAGGACCACGCCGGCGGAGATGAGGATCTTCGTCTCCAGGGAACGGGACGCGAGGATTCCCGCCCCTTCGCCCTCCCGCGGGGCGTCGGGGTCCGCCACGGTCATCCCTCTCCCGCTCGCGCCGGGCCTGTTACCTTCCACCGGGCTTCCTCTTCTTCTCTTCCTCTTTTTCCTGCTCCTGGCCGGACCGGAGAGCGGCGCGGAAGAGGCTGCGCACCCCCGCGGCGAAACCGATTCCGAGCCAGACCACCGTCATCCAGGGACCGGTCCCGAGCCACTTGTCGAGGTAGTACCCGATGGCCAGGCCGAGGATGACCGCAATGGCCATTTCCAGGCCCAGAGCGCTGTATCGGCCCAGATCCCGGAAGAGTGCTCTACGGTCCTGTTTGTCGGTCATGTCGATAAACCACTGTTGTGTATCACAGTCTCCGGAGGGCCGTCAATCGGAAAACCGATCCGCGCCGGCCCCCCCTCCCCTGCCGCGCACCTCCCGACGGAGTCCTATCCTCGGAGGACCTCCCGCGCCGCCCGGATCGTTTTGTCGAGGTCCTTCCGGGAGTGCGCCAGGGAGACGAATCCCGCCTCGAACTGGGAGGGGGCCAAGTAGATCCCCCGGTTGAGCATCCCGTGGAAATATCTGCCGTAGGCGGCGGTGTCGCTCGTTTTCGCGGTCGCGTAGTCGACGACGGGGCCTCCCTGGAAGAAGGTCGTCCACATCGACCCGACCCGGTTGGTCCAGGTGGGGACGCCCGTCTTCTGGAACACCCCCGTAAGCCCCTCGCCGAGGTAGTCGGCCTTTTCCGCGAGCTTGCGGTAGGTGCCTTTCTTCGACAGCTCGGTCAGGGCGGCGATCCCCGCGGCCACGGCAAGAGGGTTCCCCGAAAGGGTCCCCGCCTGGTAGACCGGCCCCTCGGGGGAGAGGGCGGCCATCACGTCGCGCTTGCCGCCGAACGCCCCCACGGGCAGCCCCCCGCCGATGATCTTCCCGAGCACGGTCAGGTCGGGACCGATTCCGAACAGCCCCTGCGCCCCCCCGAAGGCCACCCGGAAGCCCGAGATCACCTCGTCGAAAATGAGAAGGGCCCCCGCCTGGCGGGTGATCTCCCGCAGTTCGTCCAGGAATCCGGGGGCCGGGAGGACCACGCCCATGTTGCCGGGGATCGGCTCGATGATCACGGCGGCGATCTCCCCCCGGTTCCGGTCGAAGAGGCGCCGCACGGAGGCGGCGTCGTTGAATGCGGCGGTCAGGGTGTGCTTCGCCGTGTCCCGGGGGACTCCCGGAGAGTCCGGCTGTCCGAAGGTGAGCACCCCCGAACCGGCCTTGACCAGCATCGAGTCGGCGTGGCCGTGGTAACACCCCTCGAACTTCACGATCTTGTCCCGTCCCGTGTATCCCCGGGCGAGCCGGACGGCGCTCATCGCCGCCTCGGTTCCCGAGGAGACCAGACGGACCTTCTCGATGGAGGGGAATGCCTTCCGGATGAGGCGGGCGAGCGCGACCTCCCCGGCCGTGGGCGCCCCGTAGCTCGTCCCCCGGCCCGCGGCTTTGCGGATCGCGGAGACGATCTTCGGATGGGCGTGTCCGAGGATCATCGGCCCCCAGGAGGAGACGTAGTCGAGGAAGGTGTTCCCGTCCGCGTCCGTCACGGTGGCCCCCGCGGCCTTCGCGACGAACAGGGGCGTCCCGCCGACCGACCGGAACGCCCGAACGGGGGAGTTGACCCCCCCGGGGATCAGTTGCTGCGCCTGCCGGAACAGTTTTTTTGAAATCGCTGTTTTCATCCGGACACTCCTCCTTCGGGACGCCGCACGAACGGGATTTCTTTTACGGATGGCGAATTGTATCCGCTGCCCGGCCGGGGTGTCAAGGGAAGTATCCGCCTGAAAACCAAACAGTTTTTCATTTACCGTAAAACGATATTCTGGTATGACTTGACACGCCCGGAAGCCGGAGTGTACATATAAACATTTAGCGATCGGCCGTGCGAGGCGGGAGGGGATGGCGAAAGGGATGAGCGAAAAAGAGCAGATCGAGAGGGAATTCGGGGTTCTCTGGTCGGGCGGGGAGTCCGTCACCATCGGGGACAGGATCTATACCGCGGTCGAGATGAAAAAGGCTCTCGACCTGTGGGGGGCCGACGTGGTGACGATCGATCTTCAGCCCCTTCCCGATGATCTTTTCGCTTTCCGGTTCTACGACGGGGACGACCGATGCATCGTTGTCTTCGTGCTCGATGCGGAGCTGAACATCGTCAGGGAACTCCGCGCCCATATCGCGGAGTGGCTCGAGGACGAATATTTCAAAAGCGGAATCGAGGCGTTTTTGGCCGACCGGATGGTGGGTCTGCTTCACCGGAAGGTGAAGGGGGAGGAGGGCTAACCGACTTAGCCTCCCCGCCCGTCTTGCGGTTGCCGGAAGGGGTCGCTTCGGCTTCTCCGGGACCGTGTACATAACCACATATTAGGAAGGCCTTCCCCTCGGGAGGGGAAGAATTTCGCCACGCCTTGAAGGAGGTTTCGTTGTCCCTGACATGCTGGGAAAGGACCGTTCGCTCCTCCTCCGCCCCGGGCTCCCCGTCCTCGGATTCCCAGGAGGCGTTCCTCGGGAAGGTGACGCGGCTTCTTGCCCCTTGCGAGGGGTTGGCGGGATGATCGAATCGTACACCGAGCTGGTCCGGCACCGTCTCGAGGACCGCAGCGCCAACATCATGGCGAACCTGGAGAAACTCGGGGAGGGGCACCTCCGGTTCACGATGCGGATCTTCGGGGATTGCCTCGAAGAGGAAGGGCGGGGGAAGCTTCTCAAGGAATACACCGAATACCGGACGGAAAAGGAGCTGCGGGCCTTCGCGAAAGAGTTCATCCCTGCCTACACCGAGTACGCCATCGCGGAGCTGCTGGAGAAAAAGAAGGACGGGGAGCGATTCGTCCCCCCGTACCTCACACAGGAGGAGTACCAGGAGATGGCGGTCCGGGAGAAGTGGCCCAAGATCTTGGAATTCCTGGAGGAAGTCCCCCCGCTGCAGCTGCGCCGCGAGGTTGCGCGGATGGGGATGCTCTTCCGGCCGTACATGCTCTCCGACCCCGGCTTCAACGAGGGGGTCCTCGAATTCGCGCTGTATTTCGATCTCCTGGACCGGCTTGCGGGAGTGCAGGCCGGTGATCTGCGCGCCGCCGCCCGCGAGATTGCGCCCTTGGTGGCAAAGGCCGTATCGGCGAAGTCGATCGAGGAGTGCGAAAAGATCCTGCCCCGGATCCGGACCATCGCCGCCCGGATCGCGGGGCTTCCGGCCGACCCGGAGACGCTGCTCGGGCCCGGGATGGAACGATACCCCCGGGAGGCCCCCCCGGGGTGGCACCACAGGGAATTGCGCATGACCCTGGAGACGATGTCGCTCAAGGACCTGCGCCTGTCCGCACTCGTCCACATGGACATCCTGACCACCGAGGAGACCCGGGAGATTGTTTCCCCGTTCATGACCCGGTTCCCTTCCTTTTATGAAATCCCGGGGAACTTCCTTCGGGAGCTGATCCTGGCCATCGCCCAATCCGTATCCGACCGGCTGATCACCTATTTCTTCGACCGGTACTCCACGGGGAGGATGGCCATGACGAAGCCGATCTCCTTCTTCGTGTGGAAGCTTTCGCCCGAGGAGGAGAAATTGCGCCTCCTGCGGGAGGACAACGCCCGGATGGACTCCGCGATGATGGCGCGCCATCTCGCCCGGTTTCTCCACTCCTCCTCCCCCGCGGAACTGGGAGACGCCGGCCGGCAGATCTCGTTCCTGACGAATGAGAAGTTTATCTCCAACCACGGTTCGATATTGAAAAAGTCGGTCGACGGGCAGGAGGGGGAGGGGGTAAAGAGGCTCTACGACCAGGTCACGGTTGCCGCCCTGCGGATGATGTCTTCCGGGGCGAAGGAAAGACAGGAGAGGTTCGACGCCATCCGCGCGATGATCGCGGAAAACACGGGGATACCGCTCGACACCTTGGGGGAGGAGGAGAACTGACCTATGGCTTTGGAATACATGGAAAAAATCGTGATGTTCAAGGAGACGCCCGAAGGATTGACAACGGAAATGGATTGGCTGCATGAGGCGGGCGACGACGGATGGGAGCTGGTGACGGCCATCCCGCTCATCGCGCCGAACCGCGACGGGATCGCGTACGGCACGGTGGGGAGCCACATGATCCTGAAACGCCTAAAAAAGGTTTCATAAATGGTTTCATCAAGAAAAATTTGCTTGACACGCCCGCGGCCGGGAGGATATAAATAAAACATATTTCTAAAAGCGCAACATCAGACCCGGCAAAAAATCCTGATTTTGTTCAAGTTTTCCCGGTTTCAACAACGGGGCGAGGCATCATTTTTCGCCTGTACTCTGGGGAAACAGAAAGGGGGGATCCGCGGGGGACGAGGGAGACGCAAGGCGAGAAGCCTACCATGGATGTGCGCACAGCAGTGATTTGCGGAAAGCAGTGCGTTGCAGAAGGGAAAATTTTTAAGGAGGGGGAGAATGGCTGAAAAGTGGCGTACAGAAAAGAAACGGCCGACAATCAAGGTTCTTCCATGGCCCGCCGTGCCGGTACCGACAACCGACGAAGTATACGCCGGCGTGGACGAAAAGAAGAAGGCATATTCCCTGTGGATTGAATCCGCGGTCCGGCAGCAGTTCAACGCGGACAAGCCGGAATCGCTGGACGGACTTCGCGTCCTGGACTGCACGGCGAACCAGATCATCGGCCACTGGTGCTCGTCCCACTTCGCGGAACTGGGGGCCGAGGTCATCATGGTCGAACCGCCGGGCGGCGACCCGTTGCGGAAAAGGGTTCCGTTCGGCCGTGAAGAGTATGCATTCACCGCCGCCAACGGCGAGAAGTGCAGCCCGCGGTTCCTCGCCGAGGCACGGAACAAGCTTTCCGTCACCCTCAACGTGGAGACGAAAGAGGGGCAGGATCTGCTCAAAAAAATCATCCCGCAGGTCGACGTCCTGATCGAAAATGCGGCCCCGGGGCACTTCGACAAGCTGGGGATCGGATACCGCCAGCTCTCGGAAATCAACCCGCGTCTCGTCTACCTCTGGGTGGGAGAGCGCGGCCAGTGGGGCCCGCTCAAAGACCAGCCGGGAGCGATGGACCCGGTCGGGCAGAACGCGATGGGCTTCACCCACGGGACCGGCGCCCCCGTGGCGTTCGGCGGAACGCCGACCCGCTCCGGGTGGTGGCTCGCCGACCAGGTCGGCGGCACCTTCGCCGCGATGGGCGCGATGGCGGCCCTCTTCGCCCGGGAGAGGTTCCTGGGGAAGGGCCAGTTCGTGGAGTGCACGGCGGCCGAAGGCGTCATGCGGATCATCGACTACAACTGGGGCTGGCACGGCATGGACGGCTCCGTCAGGCCCCGCTACGGGAACTGGGACCTGGCGATCAACATCTACGCGGTGAACCCCTGCGCCGACGGGCAGATCATGGTCGGCGGCGGGCACGACCGGCTCTGGTTCCGGATCTGGCGGACCGTAGGGAAAGACAGGCCCGAGCTCGAGCAGCACATCTGCGAGGACCCGAAGCTGCGCGTGGTGACCGACCGGCTTCCTCACTACATGCAGGTCGAGACCTACACCACCATGTGCGACTGGACCAAGGACAAGACCCGGGCCCAGTGCGAGAAGGCGCTCCAGGAAGAGGAAGTGGCTTCCGGAGGAGTCTCCTTCCTCGACGAGGTGTGCGAGTTCCCGCACTACAAGTACCGCGGCCACATCGAGATCTGCGACGACATCAACTACGGGAAAGTCCTCCTCGGAGCGTCCAGCTTCATCGGGATGAACACCCCGGGGCGGATCAAGTGGATCGGCCGCACGGTCGGCCAGGATAACGAGGACGTGTACCGCCGCCTCGCCGGGCTGGACCGCGAGAAACTGAAAGCTCTCAGGAAGGGAGGGGTGATCTAATGACCGCTGCGATCAGCAAAGACGTAAAAGATATGTCGTTCGAGGATTTCTGCCGGGCCGTGTTCGACACCACGAAGCGGTACGACAAGCCCGAGACCCTGAAAGGAATCCGGGCGATCTCCACCACGCAGTACATCCTCGGCCCCTCCTGCGCGAACTACCTGGCGGAGCTGGGCGCCGAGACGATCAAGGTCGAGCTGCCCAAGCGGGGCGAGCCGATGCGGCACACCACGCCGTTCAACGAGCCGTTCCTCTATCCCCTCTCCCGCTGGATGCCGGACAAGGGGACGGGGCTGGGCTTCTTCGGCGCGAACGCGAACGAGTACTTCATGTCGCTCGACTTCCACAAGCCCGAAGCGATCCAGATCATGAAGCGTCTGGCCGCCAAGTCCGACGTCTTCGCCGAGAACTACCGGGCGGGCACGTTCGACCGGTGGGGGATCGGCGCGCGGCAGCATATGCAGATCAACCCCCGAGTCGTCTATCAGTGGATGGGCGGCTTCGGCGGATGGGGCCCGGGGCGCAACCGTGCCTCCTACGACATCCTCGGCCAGGCCCAGGGCGGCTGCTTCTCGATCACCGGGTGGCACAAGGAATACGGCGGGATGCCCTCCAAGCAGACCATCTGGATCATGGACTACTGGGGCGGCGCCATCTCGGCCTTCAACATCATCGCGTGCCTGTACTGGAGAGACAACGTCTCCGGGAAGGGGAACTTCCTCGAATATTCCCAGGTGCACGGCGCCCAGAGGCACCTGACCGATCTCATCGCCCTCTACGGAAGGACCGGGATCGTCGCCCAGCGGTTCGGGAACTGGGAGCCGCTGCTCTGCGTGCACGGGATCTTAAAGTGCGGGAAGTCGTCGTACCCGAACTCGAAGAACCCGCAGGAGCAGGAAGTGGGCTTCTGCCTCGTCTCGGCGTACAAGGACGAGGACTTCGCGAAGCTGTGCACGATGATCAACCGTCCCGATCTTGCCAAGAAATACCCGACCCACGCCGACCGGGTGGGGGCCGATGCGCAGAGCGCCATCTACCCCGAGCTCGAGAAGTGGTCGGCGGACAAGACGAAAGAGCAGGTCTGGGAGGAGTGCAAGAAGAACGGGCTCGTCTCCCAGCCGGTGTGGAACTCCAAGGAGGTCTCCGCACAGGAGCATTACCACCTCCGGGGGACGCTCGCCTGGATCGACGACCCGACGTTCGGCGACGTCCAGACGCAGGTGCATCCGGCGCTCATGTCGGAGACACCCCCGCGATGCCGCTGGGTCTTCAAGCCGGTCGGCGCGGACAACGAGTACATCCTTGCGAAGCTGTGCGGCTTCAGCGGCTCGCACATCGCCGAGCTGGAGCAGAAAGAGATCATCTAACGAACCGAAAAGGGGGATACGATGATATTTAAGGATTCTTCACTTCTTCTCCAATGCCCCAAGTGCACGACGATCAACTATCTCGATCCGTTCACGTTCTGGAACTTCAAGGGGAAGATAAAATGCGCCGGCTGCGACGCGATCTGGGAGTACGCGCTCGAGAACGGCCACCGCAAGGGGCCTCCGGTGGAGGGAAAACCGCCCCACGACAAGCTGCCGGGCTTTGCACAGACGACGGACTGGAAGCCGATCACAACGAAGGGGAAGGTGGCCGACGCGCCTCAGGCCCGGGAAGACTTCCAGGGGAAGCCGATCCCGATTACCAAGAGCATCCGGGGGAAAGCCGTTTCCGGTGCGCCGCTTACGACCGAGGAGCTGGTCGGGAGCATTCCGAAGATGTTCTACACAGGCATCTGATCGCTTGACCATTTTTTAGACAGGAGGGGATACCGTGGCAAAAATCGTTCCGAATTGTCAAGGTTGCAAGAACTTCCTCGCGGCCCTCGACCCCGAGATCAGCAAGGCGTACATGGGGGCGTGTTTGAAGCTCGAGTGGCCATACAACATCAACATCCCGAAAGACGACGGGATCGAAGGGGAGTGCGGATTCTACGAAGGACCCGGCCCCGCGACAAAGTAAAAAGATTCTTGAACCGACCGTCGCCGGTCTGGTAGATTAGCGACGCGGCAAATCCACGGCCGCCTTTGGGAAAAATCGGGTGCGGCCGTGGATTTTGCCTTTTTATGCGGCAATTTTCCCAAACACCATTCTGAGAAGGAGGGCATGCAACGATGAAGGTGGAATTCTATTACGACAGCACGGTGCAACCCGGCGCGACGTTCAACACCAACAATGCGAAGGCCGTCGAGCTCGTCAACCAGCTGGCGGCCAAGGGCGTCAACGCCAAGGCCGTTGACTTAAAGGGCGCGCAGGTTGCCTTCATGACGTACAACGCGTCGCTGACGGGCCCGAAGGCGCAGGTGCGCGCGGTGTTCGGCGCGAAGGGCGCGCTCCAGGAAGACTTCGGGAAGACCGTGCCGGCCCTCCTGGTGTTCGAGAAGGATGCGGACCGCTACCCGACGGAGGCATTCCCCCGGTCCGACAGGGATCTGCAGCGTACCCTGAGCTGCGAGGAGGCACTCCAGAGGCTTCTGGAGAAAGCGTAAAGATCGGCAAACTCGAGCGGCGGGGAAATGGCCGCGGGGGTCGCGGCCCGGAACCGCCTTACGAAGGAGGGGAGGACGGATGGGGAAAATACCGGAAAGTTACCTGCCGCCGCAGGAGTTGCGGCCCAAGCGGATCTACGCACTTGACGAGTTCAAGAACATCCCGCAGAAGTTCAATTCCACGGAAATTTTGCTCGACCAGACCGCGGCGAAGTACGGCGACAAGGTCGCCGTCTACTTCGACGAGCAGAGGATCACCTACAAGCAGCTCCAGGCGAGCGTCAACCGCGTCGCCAACGGGCTCAAGAAACTCGGCGTCGAGGAGGGGGACCGGGTTTTCTTGCGGGTGCCCAACATCCCGCCGGCCGTCGTCTGCAACTTCGCCGTCATCAAGATCGGGGGTGTTTCCCTGCCCACCTCGGTTCTGTTCGCCCGCACCGAGATCGCCCATGTGGCGAACCTGGCCGAGGCGAAGGTCATGATCGTCGCCGCGGCGATGCTCGGCGAGGTCGAGGCGGCCAAGCCCGAACTCAAAACGGTCAAGACGATTGTCGTGGTCGGCGGCGACGAGAACGAGGTCCGGGCGAAGGGGTACGTTCCGTACGCGGACCTCATGAAGAACCCGGACCAGTGTGAGGCGGTGAAGCGGGACCGGATGGACGTCTCCGTCCTGCTGTTCACCTCGGGGACGACCGGCCTGCCCAAAGGGACGGCGCACTTCATGGAGGAGTCGCTCATCGTCGCCGACGGGTTCGGGAAGCACTGCTGGGAAGTCTCCGACAAGGACGTGATCGGTGGCCCGGCGCCGATCGCCATGGCAGCCGGCTACTCCACCGTGGCGGTCATCCCGTTCCGGTACGGCGCGGCCGTGTCGCTGATCCCCCGGTTCGAGCCGGTGGCGATGTCCAAGAACA
>Ga0256868_10002123_pt1 | contig 10377 bp, 10 predicted proteins | sample RVTome_13_FD_187341 | JGI IMG/M metagenome (GOLD analysis project Ga0256868, IMG submission 187341) | Soil microbial communities from uranium-contaminated site in the Upper Colorado River Basin, Wyoming, United States - RVT92D227 HiSeq ... | reverse complement strand
AATAGTTTTTCGGGTTCAACGCCGCATCAATCTCTCGCTCGCTTAGTTTACTACGTACAAACTTGTCTGCGAGAAGAACTTCCCTGAAGTGCCGCTTTTCATGCTCGCTTTTCACGGTCAACTGCCTAAGCAACTCATGTGCCTCTTGCCTGTCCACGCCTTTCCGTGTAAGCGCCATCATCACCGCTTCGGACATGGCACGTCCCTGAGTCAACTCCATGTTCTGCAACATGCGCTGCTTATCCACCCGCAAATTAGCCACAATATTGCTCATTAAAAACAGCAGGTAGTCAACCAGAATGCACGTTTCTGGAAAGATGAAGCGTTCAGCTGAAGACTGAGTTAAATCTCGCTCGTGCCATGTGACGACGTTTTCAAGCGCTGGAACCACAAGGCTCCTAACGATTCGGGCTAAACCGCAAACACGCTCGCAGGTTTCAGGGTTCCGCTTGTGAGGCATGGTGGAACTGCCAACCTGCTTCTCAGCCTCAAAAGACTCAAAGAGCTCTCCGATTTCAGGTCGCTGCAACTCGCGGATTTCCGTGGCAAAATTTTCCAGCGAAGACGCAATTAAAGCTAATAAACAAACAAGCTCGGCGTAACGGTCTCTCTGCACGATTTGAGTAGAAATCTCTGCAGCGCGGATGCCCAAGCATTTCATAACAAGCTCTTGAATACGCATGGCATGTTCGCCTAAACCTGCTTGCGTGCCCACAGCACCGCTCATCTTGCCAACCAGAACGCGGTTTCTGCAATCGCTTAGTCGCTGAATGTGACGCGAGATTTCACTTGCCCAAACTGCAAACTTGAAGCCTAAAGTGATAGGCAACGCGTGTTGCCCGTGAGTGCGACCAATCATCACCGTGCTCTTGTACTGAAAAGTTTTCTCCTGCAGAACACTTCTGAAGTAGACTAGTTTTTTCTCTATAATGTCCATAGCGTCTTTTAATTGTAGTGCGTTAGCGGTGTCAACAATATCGTAGCTTGTGGCGCCAAGATGCACATAAGCACCGCTTGAGCCGCATGCTTCAGCGAGTGCACGAACTAAAGAGGCAACATCATGCTTGATTTCTTTCTCGATGGCTTTTATGCGAGCTAATTTGACGTGTTGCAGTGATGCGGTGGCTGCGATTTTTTCCGCGTCTTTATGCGGTATGTTACCAACCTGAGAGTGCGCCAAAGCCAAAGCTGCCTCAACGTCAAGCATTTTTTGGACGCGTGTTTCTTCCTCGAATACGCGACGCATTTCAGGCGTGCCGTAGCGACCTGTGTCTATGGGTAATATTGGCAATTTTGTTCCCTCAACAAGAGGATACGCTGATTAAAGATTAATGTTTTACCAAAACAATAACAAGTCAGCGCACGCTTGAATGGTCATGAGGGCATGAAGATGATAATCGCGGTGCTGGATAAAAGAGGCGAAGACGCAACAGGCGCAGTTGTTAGTGTGCTTAAGGCATTATGCACAGAGCATTCTGGCAGTTTTGGAGTAGCAACACCGACAACGTGCGCACTGGAAAAAAACGTGGACGCCCTGCAAAGCCAAGACCTGAAGTCAGCAACAGGGGTAGGCTACACTTTTCCGAAAACTCTTCCGCATGGTGAAACGCAAAGTGTGAGGTTAGAGAACGCGACACTTGTGTTCACGGGAAGAATATACTCGCCAACTCAAAATGTTTCAGCAGCAGAATTCGTTGCCAACAAACTAAAACAAAACCAGCACAAAGCAGCTGAGGCGCTTTTGGATGAAGTTGAAGGTGACTTTGCATTCATCATAATAGAGCCAGAAAGAATTACTGCGGGAAGAGACCCAATAGGTGTCCAACCGCTGTACTATGGCGAAAACAGAAACATCGCTGCTCTTGCCGCGAACCGCAAAGCCTTATGGAAACTTGGCACAGAGAAAGTGCAATCTTTTCCACCAGGAAATTTGGCTGTTGTCAGCCGCGAAGGCTTCAAATTTAAGCCTGTTAAGACGTTTTGTTACTCAAAGCCAAAGCAGACAACTATGCAGGAAGCTGCGGAAACTCTGCAGAAGCTATTGGAGAATTCTGTTCGCAAACGCGTTTGGGGCTTGAGGGAAGTTGCGGTAGCGTTTTCTGGTGGATTAGACAGCAGCTTGGTAGCGTTTCTAGCTAAAAAATGCCAGGTGAACGTTCAACTGATTCATGTGAGCTTGGAAAATCAACATGAAACTGAAGAGGCGAAGAAAGCGGCTGATGAATTGAAGTTGCCTGTTCAGGTTCATCTTTTCAGAGAGGAAGATATTGAAAAAGTAGCCGCGAAGGTTGTTGGGCTTGTTGAAGAGTCAGATCCAGTTAAGCTAAGCATTGGCTTGCCGTTTTACTGGGCTGCAGAGAAAACTGCGGAAGCAGGCTTTAAGGTGCTGCTGGCTGGGCAGGGCGCTGATGAACTTTTCGGAGGTTACCAACGTTACGTCAATGATTATTTACTTAGTGAAAAAGAAGAGGTAAGAAAAAAAATGTTTAATGACGTTGCCAAGCTTCATGAGAATAATATCGAAAGAGACGTGAAAATCTGCAGTTTCCACGGTGTGGAGTTGCGTTTGCCCTTTGCCTCATATGCAATTGCCGATTTTGCCTTAAGCTTGCCCTTGGAGTTGAAAATAGAAAAGAAAACTGATTCTCTGAGAAAACTTGTACTTAGAAAAGTTGCTGAGAACATGGGTCTGCCAGCCTCAATAGCGGAGAAGCCTAAAAAGGCAGTGCAATACGCCACAGGGATAAATGATGCCCTCAAAAAACTGGCGAAAAGACAAAACGCGACAGTAAACGAGTACGTGAACAAACTGTTTCTAAAATCAATACAGCCATGATGCAGGCTTGAATGGGTTAAGTGAAGAAAATAGGAAAGTCTTAACTCTCTTAAAAGAGAGCGACGGATGCAACAGGTGAAATGTGAATAGAAGTGGGAACTTACTCGATTACCTGAATGGCACCTGAAGGACACTGTGCTTCGCAAGCTCTGCAAATGAGGCACTCGTCTACTTTGGCTGGAACGGATTTGCCGTCTTTCATTTCGTAGACGCCTATGGGGCATGTGTTCACACAAGTTTCGCATCCAGTGCATTTATCTTTATCAACCACTATCTTTACCATGTTTCATACCTCTTATGGATTTTATTGAAAAGTAAAGCGGATGAATAAAAGTGTTTAGGTGCATCAGCGCGTTTCTTCACGTATTCTCAAGAGGATTCCGTTGATTGTAGCCTCAGCTTTCTCTTTTCGCCGCTGGTAATCCGCAAGCACCTTCTTGTATTCCTCTATCGAGATTGCACCTTTTCTGTGACGAGCCTCAACATTTTTGATGTTTGTTTCAACTTCGTTGAGTTCAGCTTCTGCGGAATCAAACTGCCGAATCAAACCCGCGTAATTACCACCTGCACCGCGAAAGACTGCCTTAAATTCCGCGATGTCCTTGGATAACGAATCTAAGCGAACCGTCAGCTTTCTTTTTTGCACTTTATATCGGCGTCTCGAAATCTTGCCTTTCTGCGCTGTTACGTCGAGAAGCGACAATTCGGAAATTATTCTGTTCTTCTCTTCATAAGCATCGATGAAAGCTCGAATGTTGTCTGGGCTACGGCTGATGGATAGTTTCGGCGTTGCAGTTTTCGACGGTGTTGAGGTTTTAGGTCTTCTCCAGAATGCCACAGCCATGCATCCAGCTGCTGCTAGTAACCACACCCATAGAGTGAGACGGAAAGATAACCACAGTGGATTATAAGAATACGTGATTTGCAAAGCCTCAGAGGGTATGTCGAGGTCTATATGGCTGACTCCTGCTTTGTTAATTGCTAATGTTTCTTGAAAACCGTCTTTGTTTAAACTTGCGGATGAGTTGACTGTTAGAAATTGTGCGCCTTCAGGCGGAATAATGGTGACCGAAGCGTCAGCGATATAGTAATCGAGGTAGGGGAAAATATCGAAGTTCAGTGCAAAATTGGTGATTTGTTCTGAAGGTACTTTGGGCAGAGTGTACTCAACCGTCAGTTGCGTGAATTGGTCCTTAGCTATGGATGATGCGAGAGTGATGTTAACCAACTGGAAGGTGCTGCCAGTGCCCACAACTTCAACCGTTAAATTCATGCCGGATTCACCTCTTCCAACAATGCTTGAAGCTTCAAGAGGCACATCCGCGCCAAAAGCAACGAGGCTGCCATTTCCGTTGTTAACAATGCGGTAGCTATCAGAAGCCACTACATCGCCTGCGGGACTTAATGTGATTTTGCGGTTTAGGTTCGTGACGCTGAATAGTTGCAGGATTCCAGTTGGTATCGAAAAAGTGACGTATGCTGGGGACGAAGTGAATGCTGGCAAGTTTTGTTTAATGTAATTGGTTGTGGATATGGTTCCGTCGTCTTTAACGAGGGATATGCTTGATGCGAAGTCAGGAAGCACGAGGGTGACATTGCAGTTGGCAGTTTCTTTTGCGAGACTCGGGTAGGCTGGGAATTCAACGGCGACTGCGTTGAGACTGTTATTCTGATGAACACGGTCGTTTGAAAGAATGAATACCACTGCGAAAACTTGAGGAGACCCATGCGGAAAACTAACGCTGGCACCATACAAGTCGTTGTGGCCTTCAAAGGGCACGTTGAGACTTATTGGAAGAATACCATTTGCGTCGTAAGCTATGCCTTTGAGAACATGAACACCATATATCTTCGGAAAACCGATTAAGAAACCATCAGTTAATTGTCCAGTTACGTGTATTGTGTCGCGTATGACTATTTGCCCAGAATACATGACTTCGATTTTGTGGTCAACACGCTGTATACTGTAGCTGGAATTCTGAGCTAAAACAGGGTTGATGCCAAGAGAAAAGGGCAAGATGATGCACAGTGAAAAAACTGCAACAGCAAAGACCACAGTGATGCCCTTCACTTTCATTCCTCAGTTTCCGGTTTCTCTATTTTTACTAGCCAGCTCATTTATTTACTTCTAGAGTAAAACAATGCTGCACTGTTCACGTATTTAGAGTTTCGGCTGTTCAAATCATAAGGTGTTGTGACAGGTGTGACCGCTAGCGCTTGGAACAAATGGTTACGTTTTTCTACTTGAACTATCAATATTTAACGTACGAACGAGTTGTCTTTCCTCTGAAAGGTAGGTATTTGTATGGTTGAAAATGTGAAGGAACTGCTTAAAGCGCATGAAGGCATAACATATGAGGTTTACTTGGACAACGAAAACTCCACCATGGTTCCCCAAGAAGTAGTTAACGCGATGCTGCCCTACTATAATCAACGTGCTTACGGTAACCCAACGCTTACGCATAAGCCAGGCTGGGAAGCTTTTGAAACAATAATGGAATCAGCCCAGAAAATCGCACAGTTCCTAGGCGCCAAAATCCTCGAAGAAGTAACTTTCACTCCAAGCGAAACCGAAGCCAACAACCTAGCCCTCATGGGCTCCGCTTTCGCTAACAAAAACAAAGGCGCAAAAATCGTAATCTCAGAAATCGAACCCATAAACGTCTTGCACGTGACGGAATTGCTTAAGAAGTTCGGTTTCGCCACAACCAAAATCCCAGTCGACAGCGAAGGCTTCCTCAACCTTGAAAAACTGAAAGAAGCCGTGGACAAAGAGACAGTTCTGGTTAGCGTTGCATTGGTTAACAACGAGGTTGGAACAATACAACCCGTTAAAGAAGCAGTGGAAATAGTCAAAGACAAAAACCCAGAAGCCATTTTCCACACGGATGCTTCAGACGCGTACGGCAGAATCCCACTAAACGTGCAAAACCTGAAAATGGATTTAGCTACTGTAAGCAGCTACAAGATTCTAGGGCCACGCGGAATCGGCGCATTATACGCGCGAGAAGGCGTGAACGTGGACAAAATTTTGGAAGGCCAGATAGGGACACAAAGGCTTTGGCCGGGGGTCGAAAACACGCCGCTTATTGTCGGCTTCACGAAAGCCTCTGAATTGGCTTTTCAAAATTTCGAAGCAAATGTAAATCGCATGCGCAGACTGAGGGATAAACTGGTGGATGGAATATTTGCGGAACTTTCTGATGTGAAGCTCAACGGCCCCAAAGGCGCCAGAAGAGCGCCTGACAACGCGAACATAAGCTTCCTAAGATGCGAGGGCGAAGCGTTAACAATCGAGTTAAGCCTTAAAGGCGTTTACGTGTCCAGCGGCAGCGCCTGCAGCAGAAGGCTTCTTCAACCAAGCCACGTTCTCGTTGCCATAGGTCGACATTTCAGCGAAGCCCACGGCAGCATACTAATGAAAACTACGCGGTACCACACAGAAGAAGATATAAATTATGTTCTAGAAATGTTACCTATTGCTGTGAACAGGATAAGAGGAATAGTTGGCTCTACAGGAGTTGATTAAAAAATGTCACGTGTACCATTACCCTACAACCCAAAAGTCCTCGACTTATTCCGTCATCCAAAAAACTTGGGACCGATGAAAGACGCCACGGTTACCGCCGTCGCAGGAAACCCCGCATGCGGAGACATGATAACCTTCTACCTCAAAATCACTGAACAAGAAATCATAGAACGTGCCTCTTTCGAAAGCTACGGCTGCGCCGCGAACGTCGCCACATCCAGCATAGTTACCGAAATGATTAAAGGACTAAGCCTTGAAGCTGCCTGGAAAGACATTACGTGGAAAAAAGTGACTGAAGAAATAGGCGGATTGCCCACCGTCAAATTCCACTGCGGCATTCTCGCAGTAGGCGCCTTGAAAAGAGCTATACGACTTTATTACGAGAAGAAAGGCACCACGCCAGCGTGGCTACCACAAGAACACACGTTTGAAGAAAAGCAGGCTCTGGAAGAAGAAGAGCTCGCGAAGATGCTGTCGAAGAGGCTAAAGCCGGAGGCAGAAAAATAATCCTGGATCCCTACGGGATTCGCGAAGACTTCCCAATCCTAAAACGAAAAATAAACAACTACCCCCTCATCTATTTTGATAACGCTGCAACCACGCAGAAGCCCAAACAAGTAATTGACGCCATACGTGACTTTTACGAAAACCACAACGCCAACGTCCACCGTGGCGTTCACACGCTTTCTCAAGAAACAACAGAGATGTACGAAAACGCCCGCGAGAAAATTGCGCGATTCGTAAACGCGAAAGATTCAGCGGAAATAATTTTCGCTAGAGGCACCACTGAAGCAATAAATCTCGTTGCGTATTCTTGGGGGCTTCGCAACCTCAAAAGCGGTGACGAGGTTTTAGTGTCATTGATAGAGCACCACAGCAACATCGTCCCGTGGGAAATTCTCTCAAAAATAAACGGTTTCACAATCAAATACGCGAAAGTGAACACTGATGGCACGTTGAACTGCGAGGATTTTGAAAGCAAATTTTCCCGTAAAACCAAAATCGCCTGCCTAAGCCACGTCTCAAACGTCAGCGGCGTAATCAATGGCGTTAAAAGAATCGCCAGAGTTGCCCATGACCACGGCGCTTTGATGCTGGTGGACGGCGCGCAATCTGTTCCCCACATGCCCGTGGATGTTCAAGATTTAGGCGTGGATTTTCTGGCTTTTTCCGGGCATAAAATGCTGGGTCCAACAGGCATAGGCGTGCTCTACGGCAAAAAAGAACTTCTTGAGCAGATGGCGCCGTTCCAAGGCGGAGGCGAAATGATAAAAGAAGTTTCCTTCAGCCAAGAAAAAGCCCAGTGCAACATAAGTTGGAACGCTCTCCCATGGAAGTTTGAAGCTGGAACGCCCAACATATGCGGAGGAATTGCTCTTATGGAAGCTGTAAAATACCTCGAACACATTGGCATGGCTGAAGTGCTGAAGCATGAAAAAGCGTTAACCGAATATGCCGTTAAACGCATGCGCGAATGCCGCAAAGTCACGCTTTACGGGTCCAGCGACTTATCTTTGAAATGTGGAATAATACCCTTTAACGTGGAGGGTTTATCCTCGCATGACGTTGCACTTTTCTGTGACAATTACGGAATCATGATACGCAGTGGTTTTCACTGCGCCCAGCCCCTGCATCAAGTTTTCAAACTGCAGTCTTCTGCCCGAGCAAGCTTTTACATTTACAACACGCGTGAAGAAATCGACCAGTTTGTAGAAGTCTTGAAGGAGATTGAGCGCGCATAATGCCTGCCGTGGAAGATTACGTGGCGAGAATCGAAGGGACATGCGGCGACGAAAAAGGCGTCGTAGTCACGTTCAAGTACGATAAAAAAGACGAAGCCATAGCCAGAATCTCCAAAAAAGCCATACTGAAAAAATCCATTGCAGGGATTATTACTGAGTTTGTTTTTCAAGACATTTCATTTCGTGTGTTCTCAAGCGGAAAAGCCATTTTCAAAGGAGTAAAAAACAGGGAAACGTTAAACGAGATTTTATCCACTCTCCTGCTTTAGTGCACATGTGAAGCCAACGGATTATCCTGCGCCAAAACGCAATCTTGCTCGCATTTTGGTTCTGCTCACCCAAGTATAGAATGGAAAAAGCCTAGATTTTATCGCCTGAGGAAGGGTATCTTTAAGCTCTCTATGCAACCCCAGTTTTGAGGCGATGCGCCCTTTCCTCGTGATAGGTAAATAATATCGAGTTAAGGGATATCTGGTGAAGCTGTTGCTCTGTTTGAAATTGTCCAAGGAGGGGTGATTTCCCATTCTCCCATACATGATCCATCCAGCTTGTTTAGCGCCGCAAACTTCTACTGCTTTAGCAACCAACGCGTTGTTCACTGCCTTGTCAGAGTGCCTCTGTAACGAAAGTATCTGCGAGATAATCGCTATTTTGTCTCCATAGACGAGTTGTATAAACCCTGCAAGTTCGTCTTGAAAGAATGCCCCTATGAATGTGCAGTTCCGCGCTGAAAGCACATCACGAGTAACGGTTTGTAGCGAGATTCCATAATGCGGAAAAGCTCTCTCTTGTCGTATCGGCGTTTCATTATAGATTTTCCATATGCCTTCAGATAGTTTTTCGTTCGGCTCAACTACTTCTGTTTTTACGCCACTTTTCTCTGCCTTGCGAATCATGTTGCGCGTTTTCTTCCCTATGAGCTTCAACCATTCATCATAGCTCGGTACATTGAGAAGCCCAATGTTGTCTTCCGCTCTCAACCAGGATTCTGAGGGCGACTCTATGGGACAGCACCATTTTCTTTCGATGAAAGTGAAAACATCCACGTTTCTCTTCCTAAGCCTTCCAACAAGCTCCCCTGTCGGGAAAATGCTCCACTGGTACTCTCTCATGTCTCTGGCTATCGTGAAGAAAAACTTCTGCCGCAATTCTAGTGTCTCAAGCTCTATTTCCATCTTGAAGAATCTCCCTTAGCACTTCATAGAACGGCCCCCTGCGATTCATTTTCCCACGCTGAAAAAGCCAAATGGGATGAAAATAGATGACATTGCCCTTCCTAATGGCTTCCTCAGCCAACTGCTTGACTTGCTCAGCAGGATACAAGTAGGATAGGCTGTCTATCCCAGTCGTGGGAAACTTGTGAAACGACTGCAGAGGAAAGCCATCTGGGATTTTCGGGGCTCTGGATTTCCAGCGTCTCCACATAACTCTGGCGAGCAAGCGGGCTGTTCCATGAATGGTGTAGTAATTGATTTTCTTCCCCGTTCTCTGCTCCAAGTTTTTCAGTTCCGTGTGTGGGTCATTGAGTATGTGAAGTGCTACTTCATGTTTCGAGTTATCTATTAGCTTGAGAAGCTCCTTGTCTGGAATCGTTTTAGGCGTAAAAAACCAGTATGCCCTAAAATCTCTATCTGATTGGTTGATCATTCTGGCGATTATCTTTGAGTTCTCCAAGTACGCTCTGCTGGTTTTGATGCCTAGAGCCGTATACAAGAAGCTTCTAATCCTAGAAGTGTACGGGTAGTCCACATCAATTCTTATTCGTATCAAGGCACGCGCCATTCATGTCTATTGTATGGCAATAGTTCTTTTCTTAGACTCTTTAAGGGTTTCCTTTAGCGCTGAAAAACTTTTGGTCTTTTTCCACAACAACGCTTGTGGACTCTGCGCGCGCGAAGAGTACAATGAAAAAGATCAAATCTGCTATCCTTTCCCCTGAGAAGGCAAATATGTTAACGCATTGAGTCTTCTGTAAGATGCTTGCTCGCATCGTCTATGAAAAGAAACAAATCAGTTTCCGGTTTTTAAAGGCGAAAGAATTAATTAGAGAAGTAACAAATTAAGTCGCAATCGTGGTAGCTGTATAATTCATCCTGCGATTGCAGCACATTGATTGAGGTTGAAGAATAAAAGGAGATGGAACAATCAAGACCCCGCTGGTAACAGTGCTAACAACAACTTACAATCATTCAAAATTCATCGCTAATTGTATTAAAAGTGTTCTTGCCCAAACCTACGATAACTGGGAACAAGTCATAGTAGATGACGGT
>Ga0256868_10002122_pt1 | contig 10382 bp, 5 predicted proteins | sample RVTome_13_FD_187341 | JGI IMG/M metagenome (GOLD analysis project Ga0256868, IMG submission 187341) | Soil microbial communities from uranium-contaminated site in the Upper Colorado River Basin, Wyoming, United States - RVT92D227 HiSeq ... | reverse complement strand
GGTGATCATGACGGTCTTGATGCCCATCGCCCGGAACCGCTCGAAACGGTCTTTCAAGCCTCCCTTGACGATATCCTTGAGATGGATCGCGCCCAGGACCATTTGACCGTCGGCGACCAGGAGGGGCGTGCCTCCCTGGAAGGCGATCCGGTTGACGGCGTCGTGGACCTCGACCGGAATGCCGTTCCCGGCGAAGGCTAGGATGGCGTCGGGGGCCCCTTTCCGGATGCGGTGCCCCTCGAAGTCCAGGCCGCTCATCCGGGTCTGGGCCGAGAAGGCGATGAAGGCCGCGCCGGGCATTTCGGAAAGGGCGCGGCCCCGGAGGCCGTAGGCCTTGGCCAGGACGACGACGCTCCGTCCCTCGGGCGTCTCGTCGGCCAGGGAGGCCAGCTGGGCGGCGCCGGCCAGATCCTCGACCGAGACTCCCGGCGCCGGAAGAAACGCGGTCGCTTGGCGGTCGCCCAGCGTGATCGTCCCGGTCTTGTCCAGGAGCAGGACGTCCACGTCGCCGGCCGCCTCGACCGCGCGGCCGCTCACGGCCAGGACGTTCTTGCGGACCATGCGGTCGATCCCGGCGATCCCGATGGCATTGAGCAGGCCGCCGATCGTCGTCGGAATCAGGCAGACGAGCAGGGCTACGAGCGCGGTCGTCGTCAGGTTGACGCCGGAGTAGCGGCCGAAGGGTTTCAGGGAGATGACGACGACGAGAAAAATGACCGTCAAAGCCGAGAGCAGAATCGTCAGGGCGATCTCGTTGGGCGTTTTCTGCCGCTGGGCCCCTTCGACGAGTCCGATCATCCGATCCAGGAAGCTCTGGCCGGGGTCGGCCGTGACCCGGACCTTGATCCGGTCGGAGAGAACCCTCGTCCCTCCGGTGACCGCGCTCCGGTCGCCGCCGGCCTCCCTGATGACGGGGGCGGATTCCCCGGTGATGGCCGATTCGTCCACCGTGGCCGCGCCTTCGACGATCTCCCCGTCGGCCGGAATGATCTCGCGGGCCGAGACGACGACGAAGTCGCCCTTGCGGAGCCGCTCGGCCGGGACCTCGTCGATCCCGCCGTCGGCCGTCAGCCGGTTGGCGACGGTCCGGGTTCGCGTTTTGCGGAGCTCGTCGGCCTGGGCCTTGCCCCGCCCCTCGGCCATGGCTTCCGCGAAGTTGGCGAAGAGGACCGTGAACCACAGCCAGAGGGAGACCTGGAGGGCGAAACCGGCCGGCTCATACTCGGTCCTGACGACAAGACCTGCCGTCGTCAAAACCGCCCCGACCTCGGTGACGAAGATGACCGGATTCTTCAACAGGGACACGGGATTCAGCTTTTTAAAGGAGTCGATCGCCGCGCGGACGACGATGGCCGGGTCGAAAAGGGAACGGGTCAAGGCGGGCACGATTCATCCTCCTTCAATATACGAGGCTCGATCCGGTCATCAGGAAATGTTCGACGACGGGGCCGAGGGCCAGGGCGGGCAGAAAGGTGAGTGCGCCGACGATGAGGACGGTTCCGATCAGAATGACGACGAAGGTCGGACCGCTCACGGGGAAACTCGCCTCGCTGGGCGGGGCGGGCTTTTTTCGGGCCAGGTTTCCGGCTAAGGCTAGGACCGGCACCAGCATCAGGAAACGTCCGAAGAGCATGGCCAGGGCCAGCGTGATATTGTATTGAGGCGTGTTGCCGTTCAGGCCGGCGAAGGCGCTGCCGTTATTACCCGCGCCGGACGAGAAGGCGTAGAGGATCTCGCTCAGGCCGTGCGGCCCGGCGTTGGCCGGGCCGGCCAGACCCCAGCGCGAGGCCGAAGCCCATGCCGAGAACCCGAGAATGGTGAATACCGGGACCAAGACGGCCAGGACGGAGACCTTGACGTCGTAGGATTCGATCTTCTTGCCCAGGTACTCGGGCGTCCGCCCGACCATCAATCCGGTCAGGAATACGGCCAGGACGACGAAGATGAGCATTCCGTAAAGGCCCGAGCCGACTCCCCCGAAAACGACTTCGCCCAGCTGAATGTTGAAAAGCGGGACAAGTCCGCCCAGCGGCGTGAAGGAGTCGTGCATGGAATTGACGGCCCCGCAGGAGGCCGCCGTCGTGACCGCGGCGAACAGGCTGGAATCGAAGACGCCGAACCGGACTTCCTTGCCCTCCATGTTGCCGCCGGCCGGATCGACGCCGAGAGCCGTCAGGCGCGGGTTGCCGGCGCTCTCGGCCCTCCAGGCCACGAGCGCTCCGGCCAGGAACAGGACGGCCATGGCGCTCCAGACCGCCCAGCCGTGTTTCCTGTTCCCGACCTTCCGCCCAAGGTAATAGGTCAGGGCGCCGGGGATCAGGAATATGGAGAGGATTTGGATGAAATTGGAAAGCGGGGTCGGATTCTCGTAGGGATGGGCGGCGTTGGCGTTGAAAAAGCCGCCGCCGTTCGTCCCCAACATCTTGATCGCAACCTGGGAGGCCGCCGGGCCCTGGGCGATGGTTTGGATATCGCCCGCATTCACGGGCCGCTTGAAGTTCTGGACGACGCCCTGGGAGGTCAGGAAGAGCGAAAAAACGAGCGACAGCGGGAGGAGGAGATAGAGGTTGATCCGGATGAGGTCGACCCAAAAATTCCCGATGGTCGGGGCCGAACGGCGGGCTATGCCGCGCACCAAGGCCGCCGCCGCGGCGATGCCCGCGGCCGCCGAAACGAAGTTTTGAAAAACGAGGCCGACCATCTGCGAAAAATAGGAGAGGGTCGTTTCCCCGGCGTAATTTTGCCAGTTCGTGTTGGTCGCGAAGCTCGCCGCGGTGTTGAAGGCGAGGCCGGGGCCGACGGGACTGAGCTTCATGGGATTGAGGGGGAGAAAGTGTTGGAGCCGGAGGACCGCGTAGCTGAACAGCAGGCCGGTCAGGCTGAAAACGACAAGGGACCGGGTGTATTGCCTCCAATTCTGCTCGCTTTTTGGGTCCACGCCGAGCAGACGGTAGAACATGCGTTCGACGGGCTTGAGGGGACGGTCCAAGCAGGTTTTCCCTTCGGCCTCCAGGACGCGGACGAGATAGAGGCCGAGCGGTTTCGTGGCCAGGAAGACGAGCCCGATGAAAAGCGCCAGTTGAATCCAGCCGGAGATAGTCGTCATGATCGCTTCCCTAAAATTTTTCGGGCTTGAGAATGCTCGCCAGCAGGTAAACCGCCAGCAGGGTTCCGATGACGATTCCCAGGATGTTGGCCATGATCATAGCCTTTCGCAAGCCCGGGCGTAGAGTTCGCAGAGTCCGAAGAAGGCGGCCGCGACCAGGATGAAGATGAGGTCGGTCAAGGGAGCGCTTCCTTGGGTTTGGCCCGGTCGGCCCGCCTCAGTGTGAAGGTGAAGGTCGACCCTCGTCCTTCGGCGCTTTCGACGCCGACCCGTCCGCCGTGGGCTTCCACGATTTCCTTGACGATGGCCAGCCCCAGCCCGGCGCCGGTCTCGGCCTCCTGATCGGGGACCCGGAAGAACGGCTCGAAAACCCTGGGCAGGAATGAAGCGGGGATGCCCCGGCCGGTGTCCGAGATCGAGAAGCGGACCTGGTCCTTTTCCGCGGCGGCCGACAGGGCGATCCGGCCGCCGGGCAGAGTGAACCTGAGGGCGTTCGCGAGGAGGTTGGTGAAGACATGATGGATCCGGGGCCTGTCGGCCCAGACGTCGGGGAGGTCGTCGGGAATCTCCGCGGCCAGACCGAGGCCTTGATCCTGGGCCGCCCGCCGGAACGATTCCAAGGCCTCCCAAGCCAGCGTCCGAACCGCGACGGCCTCGAATGCGAGCCGGGCCCGGCCGGATTCGATCCGGCTCAAGTCGAGCAGATTGTCGAGGATGCCGTGGAGACGGTCGCTGTCCTCGCGGGCGGCGATGAGAAGCTCGGCCTGTGTCTCGGTCAGAGGCCCGACCTTCTCCTCGAGCAGGAGGTGGATGGCCATCCGGACCGAGGTCAGCGGGGTCTTGAGCTGATGGGAGACGGTTGAGATGACGCCTCGCTTGATTTCATCCTGCTGGCGGAGCTGGGTGACGTCCTGGAGGACGAGGGTGACTCCCGCCGGCTGCCGATCGTCATCCAGGATCGGGACGGAAGCCGGACGGTAAAAACGCTCTTCGCTTTTGACGAAGCGCTGAATAAGCTTGCGGGAGGTCTTAGGCGCCGCGGCGGGGGTCCGCCAGGCCGCCTCGTTGAAAAGAGGCTCCAGCCAATCCTCGGCTAGATCCCGGATGCGAACGCCGGGTTTGAGCCCGAAGACCGTCCCGGCCGTCTCGGTCGCGACCTCGACCGTGCCCTCCAGGTCCACAACCGCGACGGCCTCGGGCAGGCTGTCGAAGGCCCGCTGGGTCGCCCGCTGAATCCGGATGAGCTTGGCCTGGTCGCTGCGGCGGAATTCCCGAAGGCCGGCGGCCATGGCATTGAATGTATCGGACAGGCGGCCGATCTCGTCGCGGGAGCTGCCCCGGACGTTGAGGTTCAGATTGCCGCGCCTGATCTCTTCGGCGGATTGGGTCAAATGGCGGATCGGCCCCAGAATCCATCGTCCGCTCAGCACGATGAAAACGGCCGCGAGGATCGTTCCCGCCAACAGAAGGACGATCATCCGTTTCCGGGCCGCGGCCGCGTCGCCGCGGGCCCGGTCGTTGGCGTCGAGCATGTTCTGCTGGTTGAGGCGGCGGATCTCATCGGCCGTATCCTTGATTCGCCCGAACAAGGGGAGGAGGCTCGAGAAATACGTCTCGGTCCGGCGGGCGAGCGGCTCTTCGCGAACCCGGACGATTCTCAGCGTGTCCCGATAGCGCTCGTAGAGGTCCCGAAGCTCGAACGACTTTTCCGTCTCGCCGGGAACGGTCAGGTTGTTCATCTCGGTTTGGAGGGCCTGTTCGAAGACAGCCTCGTTCCCGCGGATGAGGTCGTCCCCTTTCCGGTCGTGTCCCAGCAGGCAGAACAAGACCCCGCTGTCGATCCGCTCCAGGGCTTCCTTCATGTCCTGACATGCGATGACGCTGCGATAGTTCTCGCGCAGAATGACGTCGACGGAGGTTCCCAGCCTGGTCAGATAAATGATGCTCTGGACGCCGATGATCGCGATGATAAACAGAAGGCCGCCGAATCCCAGCGACAGCTTTTGGCGGAGTCCGATCATATTGATCTCCGCTCCCATCTAATACAAGGAACATGCCAATCCGTCTATTAATACAAATAATAGATAATAAATAAAATACGAGCATCGCGCGCGCGGAGCGTCTTGCATTTTTCAATGGGAGCCTCGATCGGCTATTGAAAACTGTGGGGGGTCGGAGAGCTAAATCCCGTATTTCTTGCGGCGGCGCCAGAGGGTGGCTTGGTCGATACCTAGGACAGCCGCGGCCTCGGCCAGTGACTTCGTGTTCGCCAAGACCCGTCGAATGTGTTGCTCCTCAATTTTCTCGATTGGGACCGGATCCCCGATTCGCGGAGATGATTCTCCGGGCGAGAGCCCGGCGGGAAAAGATTCGAGGCCGACCCGGTCGGACCGGCAGAGGATCGCGGCCCGCTCGACGACGTTGCTGAGCTCCCGGACGTTCCCGGGCCAACGATAACGGCGGAGGGCCTGGAGCGCCTCTTCCGTAAAGCCCAAGAAGGCGCGGTGATTGATCCGGCCGTAAAAGGCGAGCATCCGTTCCGCCAGGGCGGCCACGTCTTCGGGCCTCTCCCGGAGCGGAGGGATTTCGATCGAAATGACGTTGAGCCGGTAGAAGAGGTCCTCCCGGAACCGGCCCTCCCGGACGGCGTCCTCCAGGTTAACATTGGAGGCCGCCATGATCCTGACATCGGCTTTGCGCGGCAGGGTGTCGCCGACCCTTTCATACTCCCTGTCCTGGAGGAAGCGAAGAAGCTTCGGCTGGAGAGACAGGGGAAGGTCGCTGATCTCGTCCAAGAAAAGCGTCCCTCCCTCCGAGACGGCGATCCGGCCGGGATTGTCGCGAACCGCCCCGGTGAACGCCCCCCGGATATGGCCGAACAGCTCGCTCTCGAGGAGCTCGGCCGGGACGGACGGACAGGAGATGACGCCGAAGGGTCGGGCCGCCCGGCGGCTCCAGGAGTGAACGGCCCGGGCCAGAACGGTCTTCCCCGTCCCGCTCTCTCCGCGAAAAAGGATGGTTGCGTCGGCCGGCGCGACCTGGCGGGCCAAGCTCAGGATGCGCTCCATGGCCGGGCTGGCGCTTGCGAAATCGATCTCGGGGTGAAGACGTCCTAAATCCTCCAGGAGGGCGGCGACCTTCTGCTCCAGCTCGCGGGCCGCGGACACTTTATGGACGGCCAGCTTGATCTGGGCCGGAGTGAAGGGCTTGGGGATATAATCGGACGCTCCGCGCCGCATGGCTTCGACGGCCGTGTCGATCGTAGCGTAAGCTGTGATGACAATGATCTTGAGCCAGGGCGTCGCGCTCAGCAGGGATGGGATGAGGTCGAGCCCGTCGTCCGTCCCGAGCCGGAGGTCCACGAAGGCCAGCTCGAACGACCGGCGCGAGGCCTCGGCCAGCGCGTCCGGGGCGTTGCTGACGGCGATGACCTTATGCCCCTCCGTTTCGAGGCAGGCCGCGAGCGTCTTGCGGATGTTGATTTCGTCGTCCACGATCAGGATGTTCAGCGAGGGTCGTTCCGGAGTGTCGGGCATGGCGTTTTTCCTCTTTGAGTATAGGGCAATTAGGGGAGCCGATCAAAAGAAAAATCGCGGAAAAATCGGGGCGGGGGGTTGATTTTCAAGGGAAATCCGTATATATTGCCGCAGATGATCGTGGGCCGGAAAGGTTTTCCACGAAATAATTCATTTAAGGAGATGTTCGAATGCCAAAGGCAATGACCAAGGGACAGATCGTGGCCGGAGTCGCCGAGAAGGCCGAGATCACCAAGAAGCAAGCCGGCATCGCCATCGAAGCGCTGGTGACGATGGCCTACAAGAACGCCAAGAACGGCTTCACGGTTCCCGGCTTGGGCAAGCTCGTGCTGGTCAACCGCAAAGCGCGCATCGGCCGCAACCCGGCAACGGGCGCTACGATCCAGATCCCGGCCAAGCGGGTCGTCAAGTTCCGCGTCGCCAAGGCCTGCAAGGACGCCGTCCTCAGCTGATTGCCGGATCGGTAACGGACGAACACGGACCGCGGGGCTGCGACCTTCGGGTCGCGGCCTTTTTTTTTCGATCCCCTTCGCGGGATTCCACAGACGTTAGTCCGTGGAGCTTCAGTCGGAGCGGAGCGACTTTTCAGAGGAAGGCGGCTTCATTGTTACACCGGCAGGACGCGTAAATAGCCGCGATCGCGGGCAGACGTATTGTTCAGCGGTTATTATGATAGAAAGTGGTGGGCGATACAGGATTTGAACCTGTGACTCCTACCGTGTGAAGGTAGTACTCTACCGCTGAGTTAATCGCCCAGCCGGCAACTATTTTGGATCATTACCGGCGGCCTTGTCAATTTCCGTGCCGGGAAGGCCGTTCTTCTCCCGAATTGACTTTTAAGTTTAGCGGCGGATATGATCATCGGGGAGGAAGATGATGAGCTTACGGATACGCGTATTTGTTTGGCTTCTGGGCATATTGTCCCTGGCCGTCGGGCCGCCCTTCGTCCGGTCCGGATTCGGATTCGCGCGGACGGACCGGATCGCCGGATTCGGCCAAGAGAAGCCGCGCGGATTCTTACCGGTCAGCCGGCTGCCGGCCTGGTCGGGGCGGCTCCTGTCCGGATGCGAAACCCTTCAAGGCTGGTCCGTCGAGACCGGAGGCGGAGGATCAGGCAGACTTCGAGTATGGCCGCACGGCGTTGTCGGCAAGGCCGTCCTGCTGGATTGGACTTTAGCCGCTTCGGCCGATAGTTGGGTCCAGGCCCGGCTGGACTTTAATCCTCCCGTCGATCTTTCCGGAACGGATATCCTCGGCATTTCCCTGCGCGGATCGGACAGCCCCTCCAAGCGGGTCAGCATCATGCTCGCCGACGCCTCCGGCATGTTTTACGGCATAAATTTGGACGGGATCAACAGTATCCAGCGCTGGATGATCAATCCGTCTTTTCCCTTCGCGATGTTCTATAAATTTTGGGATCAAGGTGCGACTTTAAATTGGAAACATATCGACAGGCTGTTTGTCGTCGTCAAACAGCCCGATTCCGACGCAACCGCCGCGTCCGGATCGCTCGGGATCGATCATATCCAGGTCGCGAAATCGGAGTCCTGGCTCAGACAGACGAAATACTATACGATCACGCCCAACAGCCGGGCCGCCGAGAAGGCCGTTGCCTACCTTCTGTCCCAACAGCAAACGACGGGTCTTTTCACGTCCTGGAAGGAGGAGGAGCTGGAGAATCCCCCTCCCAAGGCCTACCTCTACGACCAGGCCCTGGTCTTGCTGGTTTTGACCCGAAAGGGCCTTCGCTCCGAGGCCGAGCGTCTTGTCGACTTTCTGGTCCCGAGACAAAAATCCGATGGGCATTGGGCGCGACGCTGGAATCCGAAAACGGGCGAGGAGCAGGATGACGACCAATGGGTCGGGGACCAGGCCTGGTGGATTTTCGCCCTGCGGCAGTACGCGAACAAATGGTCCGACCAGGACGCCGCGGCGGCCTCCAAGCGGGGCGCGGCATGGCTGGCCAAGAAGGTCAAGTCGAGCGGCATGGTCGTTCTCAGCACCGAGGGAAACGTCGATTGCTGGTGGGCGCTCGCCGTCACGGGCTATACGAAAGAGGCCGCCCGGATCGCCCGCCATCTCCTGGGCCGGGTCTGGGATCCGAAACGGCGCTTCTGGTGGCGCGGCGACAAGGATCAGATGATCGCCATGGACGCTCAGACATGGCTTTCGGCTTTTTCGCGGATGCCCCAAATCCAGCGGCCGGAACTGGGCATGGCGGCGCTGAGCTTTGTCCGCCGGACCCTGGCCGCCCGCAGCGACAACGGCAAGGTCTTCGGCTTCGACGGCATGGGTCCGGTCAGCGTCTGGTGCGAAGGGACGGCCCAGTACGTCGCCTGCGGGGGCACGGATGCCCAGGCTTATTACGGTCAGCTCCTGTCCCTTCAGCGGCCGGACGGCTCCCTGCCCGGATCGACCGACCGATGGTCTTCCACGGCCTTCGGCTGGCTGACGACCTGGTCGGGGCTCTCCAGCACGGCCTGGTTCTATTTCGCATCGACCGGCTCGCCCTGGAAAGAGTTGATCTCAAAGAAATAATCCCGCGAAATGCGCCCGCGCGACGCGCGAATTGACATCCGCCCCTTTTCCTCTTATAAATACTATAATGGCCATTAAAAGGTGCCCTTATTGTCGGGCCGTCATCGACGAGAAGGACCAGTACTGCCAGAACTGCGGAACCCAGCTCCTTTTTCCCGAGGACGACGCCGTCGAGGAGGACATCCCGGGCGACCGGATCGTCGAGGATACGGAGGAAGAGTCCGGATCCAAGACCGCGGCCGAGGATGAGGACCTCGAACCGAGCGAGCCGGGCGAGAAGGCGGTCGAGGAAGTCGTGTTCGTCGAGGAAGAAGGCGGGGACGAGGAAAGAGAAGCCGAGATCATACTCGGCTCTCTGGGAAGCGCGGACAAAACGCTTGAGGGAGAGCCGAGCGGCGTTGGGGAGGAACTCGACCGCCGGACGGAATCCAAAGAAATCCCCGCCCCGTTGCGGACCGAGCCGACTTCCGATATCTTGGCCAAAAACGAGGCGGCCGAAGAGCCCAAGCCGGCCAAGACCGACGATCAGACCTTTAAAACCAAGGAGCTCGATCGCTTCATACCGACGGCCGAGCTCGGCAAGGATAAATTCGAGAAGTTCATGGCCTCGTTCAGCGATGAACGGGAAGCCGAAGCCCAAAAAGCCAAGCGGGAGACCTCGGCCCCCGAGGCCATCCCGCCCTGGGCCGAACATATCCAAAAAGCCGCCCGGGACGAGGACTCCAGCCTCTTGCCGGGCGCGGAACCGGAACGGCCTATGATCGAAACAGCGGCAGCCGGTCCGACTTCGCCGTCGGGGATCGGGATTCCGGAGAAGTTGACGCAGAAACCGCTTCCCTTCGGCGAGGAGGAAAAGGCCATGACCGAAATCGAGGAGCGAGAAGAAGAGCGCCCGGAGGAACGGGACGAAATCCCGGCTGAATCCTTCGGCGAAGAGCCGGAGGAACGTCCGCGCCCCGCGGCGCCCGCCCGCGACCGAACCCTCCTGCCGCCCTCAAGGCTCAAAACGCGGCTCAAGGCCAAGGTTTTCGACCTCGTTCTTATTGCCGTCTTCTGGGGGCTGGCCGTCTGGCTGGCGGCGCGGTCGATGGAGGTTTCCCTCCTCAAACTCGTCGGGGCGGCCGCCCTTCCGGTCGGCCTGTTCTACCTCATCCTGCTCGTCTCGTACTGGGCCCTGTTCTACTTCTTCCTGGGCGAGACGT